>Ga0070741_10002505_pt1 | contig 49005 bp, 52 predicted proteins | sample Coa_R1_4_FD_66440 | JGI IMG/M metagenome (GOLD analysis project Ga0070741, IMG submission 66440) | Surface soil microbial communities from Centralia Pennsylvania, which are recovering from an underground coalmine fire - Coalmine... | ecosystem: Environmental > Terrestrial > Soil > Unclassified ... | reverse complement strand
GCCTCGAGCGCTTCGACGGCGGCGGAAATGGCGAGATAGGTCTTGCCGGTGCCGGCCGGACCGACGGCGAGCGTGAGCGGGCGCGCTTCGATCGCCTCCATCAGCAGGCGCTGGTTGTCCGAGCGCGGACGTATTTTTCGGATGTAGCTTTGGTCTCGATCGTTGGCCGGAGTGTGGTCGAAGATGTTGTGGACGCGGGCGCTTTCAATGGCGTGAAGCTTGGCACGGCGAGCGGCGCGTTTGGCCATAGGCGTACTCCGGGGAGGGCTTGAGAAAGCAAAAACGCCCCCGCAAGCGGAGGCGTCGACGATCGGCAGCGCGGAGGGTGCGGCGTGGAGGGCACGCGATGGAGAACCCATCGGTGATCCAGGTTCCGTCGGGGCGCAGCGTCCTCGGACGGATAAGCGACCTCCTTCTGCTGACCGGGAAAGCGTACCGCGATTGGCCGGCACGGGCCACAAGATTTATGGGTTGCAACCTAAAATTAACGCTCTTTGTGGTAGACGGCCTTGCCGGCCACGTAGGTCGCCTGTACCGCGCGGTCGTCGCCCAGGATCATCTGCACGAACAGCTGGTCGGCGAAATCGCGGGCATTGTCCATGCGCTCGGCGATGAGCGGCGTCGATTTCATGTCGAGCACCACCAGATCGGCCTCCATGCCCGGAGCGAGATGGCCGACCTTGTCGTCGAGATAGAGCGCTTCGGCGCCGCCGCGCGTGGCGAGGTAGTAGGCGTGGCCCGCGGAGAGTTGCTGGCCGTTCGTTTGAGCGGCTTTGTAGCCTTCGCCCAAGGTCGCCAGGATCGAGAACGACGTGCCGGCGCCGATATCGGTGCCGATGCCGACGCGCACCGGCCGCCGCGGATCCTTGGCGCGTCCCATGTTGAAAGCGCCGCTGCCGAGAAAGAGATTCGACGTCGGACAATGAGCGATCGCGCTGCCCGCGCCATGCAGGCGCTGCAGTTCATCCTCCTCCAGCCAGATGCCGTGGCCGAACACGCCGCGCGGCCCGACCAGGCCGTGATGGTCGTATATGTCGAGATAGTTGCGACGCTCTGGGAACAGCTCCTTCATCCATTCGACTTCGCGGCGGTTCTCCGAGAGATGCGTCTGCATCAGGCACTCGGGATGCTCGCGCCACAGCGCCCCCGCCGCAGCGAGTTGCTTGGGCGTCGAGCTGCCGGCGAAGCGCGGTGTGATGGCGTAGAGCAGCCGGCCTCGTCCGTGCCATTTGGCGATCAGCGCCGCTGACTGGTCGTACCCCGACTGCGCGGTGTCGAGCAGCGCGGCCGGCGCGTTGCGATCCATCAGCACTTTGCCGGCAGCCAGGCGCAGGCCGAGCCGCTCGGCTTCCTCGAACAGCGCGTCGGCGGAATGCGCATGCACGGTGCAGTAGACACAGCTCGTGGTGATGCCGTTGCGCAAACATTCGCGCAGGAATACGCCGGCGATGCGTCGGGCATATTGCGGATCGGCGAATTTCGCTTCGGTCGGGAAAGTGTATCGGTCGAGCCAATCGAGGAGCTGCGCGCCGTACGACGCGATCATCGGCGTCTGCGGAAAATGCACGTGGGTGTCGATGAAGCCGGCCGAAATCAGCGCGTCCCGCCCATAGTCGTGCACGGCCGTGCCGGGCGGCAATTGCGGCGCCACCTCCCGCGCCGGGCCGGCATGGGTGATGAGACCGTTCGCCATAGCAACGATCGCATCCGGCCAATGGACCATCGCGGCCTCGAGCCCATCCCGGAAAGGGTCGCCGATGAAGGTGAGCGCCGGCCCACGGACGGCTGTCACGGCTGCGTCGTTCACGATAGGTCCATTGTCCCGGACCCAAACTCGCACCGAATGGCGGAACGGAAAAGGCCTGTGGCCCAAACTGTTGCTGCGCTGCCACAGCTTCCGGCAAAGGCCGCCGGATTCGATGGGCGCGAGCAACGCAATCCGGCAACCCGCCGTTCCCTATGCGCGGACCCTCATTCGCACAGTCTCACTCGCAAAAGGGAGTAGGATTTCATGAAAAGGTTGGTTGCTGGCGCTGCGGCGCTTTTTCTTTTGCCCATCGCCGCGCAGGCGCAGCAGCAGGCCGTGCCCGGCTTCTACATCGGCGCCGAAGGCGGCCTGAACTGGCTGTTGAACAACGGCGGCAACAGCTACGACACCGGCTGGGCGGTCGGCGGCAAGGCCGGCTACGACTTCGTCGGCCCGCGCGTCGAATTGGAAGGCATGTACCGCGCCAATAACGGCAACGGCCCCGGCATCACCAACCAGGTGTTCGGCAAGATCAACCAGATCTCGGCGATGGCCAACGTCCTCTACGACTTCTTCCCGGGCGGGACCATCACACCGTACATCGGCGCTGGCGCCGGCATCGCCTTCGTCGACAGCGCGCTCGCCACGCCCTGCAGCATGTGCAACACCGAGTTCGCCTATCAGGGCATCGTCGGCGTCAGCTACAACATCTCGCCGAGCCTGCGGCTCGATCTCGACGGCCGCTACTACGGCACCACCAATCCCAACGCCTTCCAGAACAACAACATCAGCGTGATCCTGGGCCTGACCTACAAGTTCGGCCAGCCGGAAGAAGCGGCTGCAGCACCGCCGCCGGCGGCGCCGGCACCGCAGGCCACGTCGTTCCTGGTGTTCTTCGACTGGGACCGCTCGGACCTCTCGGCTCAGGCGCTCTCGACCATCAACCAGGCGGCGCAGGCCTTCAAGAGCAAGGGCAGTGCGCGCATCACGGCGACGGGCCATACCGACCGTTCGGGCCCGGACAGCTACAACATGGCGCTGTCGCTGCGGCGCGCCAATGCGGTCAAGGATGCGCTGGTGCGCGACGGCGTGCCGGCGACCTCGATCAGCGTGGTCGGCAAGGGCGAGACCCAGCCGCTGGTGCAGACCGCCGACGGTGTGCGCGAGCCGCAGAACCGCCGCGTCGAGATTGTCCTGCAGTAGAGTCGTTCCTCCACTCAACCCCAACTTCGAACGGCCGGGCTCGCCCGGCCGTTTTTCTTTGGGCGCAATGCAATACTACCTCTGCGTGCTCGACACGCTCGCGGAACAGCTTAGCCTGCTCGAGGCGTCGCGAGGCTTCGATGGCTGTCAGTCTCTATATCGTTCGATTGATCCTGAGAATGATGGTCTCGTTTGCCGTCACCTGGATTGCGATCAGCTTCATTTGGTCATTGGCGCTGTTCGGCGGCGGCTTCGACTTCTATAGGCTCCAGCAGTGTGGCGGATCGGGAGCGCATGCCGTTGCCGAGTGCATTCGATCTTTTATCGGCTTGCCCGTGCTTGCCCCGTTCGGCGCGATGGTTTTTTCCGACGACAATGGACTGCTATTCACCTGGATTACCTCAATGGCGTTTCCGATTCTCACTGTCTCGATTTTTGGCCTCTGGGAATATATTCGTCCCATCATGCCTGCTCGCCCATCAAAGCCGCGATGACGATCAAAGACTGCTCCAACTCGTGCCGAGGTCCCATGGCCGAATTGCTCCACGTCGCGCGCCTGATCCTGCGGGTGCTCCTCTCAATGTTTGGCGCGTGGTTTGCCATTACTGTTCTTTGCTGGATACCTGTCTCGGATCTGTTCAATCCAGGCGCGCTGACAGGATGCGATGCCACGGTGAGGTCCGCGACCAACTGCATCGAAAACATCGTGACCAAGTTCGCGCTCGCTCCGCTTATCTGGTCGTTGTCGCTCTACCGCTATGGCGGAGTCGTTCTCGTGGTCGCAGGCCTCGCGTTTCCGCTCCTGGCGATCTTGATCTTTGCCCGGTGGGAACACGTGCGTCCCCTCATGTTCGCCGATTTGTCGAAGCATCAATGACGATCAAAGCCTCCGCGGTCGCCTGTCTTGTATCCTTCCTCGATGTACTTTCTGGTCAATGGGTCGAGCCCGTAGTCTTCGTTCCTGTCGTAGTTGCGTGAGTTCTTCCAGGCATGGGCGCCTGCGATCCCGAGTGCTACAATCAGTTCGGCTTTCGCCGCGACCTCGCGCTCAACATCCAGCTGCCCGGCTGGGTCGAGGAGCGCCGCTTCCTCGCGCTGGAGCTGGTGGCCGGCTCGATGGTCGGCGTGCATGGCATGATCGGCAAGCCAACCAAGAAGACGCGACGCAAGAGGCGGCGCTAGGCCATGAGGACTCTGCCAAAGGCCGGCATACTGCTTGCCGAAGGCGCTGCACACGCGGAGGTTGCTTTCCGTCCGACGACCGCACGATTATTGTGTGCGAATGAGGTTCGTTTCTTTCGGGCGCTTCATTCTGCGCTTCGCCCTGGTTACGATCGTTCTTGCCTGGTGGTGTCCCTTCATCCTGGGTGGGCGGCTACGCTTCTTGCCGGCTTCGCGAGGGCAACGGCTTGCCAGCCTCAAGACGTTTGCCCGTCGCTATGCCCTGATTCTTGCGATCAACCTCATTGTCGCCGGTGTCGTTGGACATGCTCTGGGATACTCGGGTTCTGTTCGCGGGTTGGACTTTCCGAGCATTGCCATCGCGTCCTTGATGATCGTCCTGTTGTGGCGTGCGACCGAAATGGTTTGGTCGGACATCGACCGACCATCTACTCATCGAGGCGGCGGCCTTGGATCCGCCATTACGCGCGAGATCGCAACTTTCGCATTTCATGTTGTGCTGGTTTTGTCGGCCATAGTCGTCCTTTGGTGGCTCGTGGGCGCGATACGTCCCTGTCTGCCTGTTTCGGACGGCCCGACGGGTCAGTGCTCACTGGCCAACTTCTTGCGAAGTGCCGCGAGATACGCCTATCAGTCAGAAGGGACCGGCAGTTCTCCTAGCACCGCCGATCTCGACCGCACGTTCCGCCAGGGCCTCATCATTGGGGGCGCGATCTACCTCTTCGTATTGGCATTCGCCATGGCCCTTGTCGGGCGGATAGTCTTGATGATCCAAAATCTCTGGTATGCTGTAGAAGTCGCCGAGAGCGCCCGACGGCTGTCAGGTTTGCTCGGCGCCGGAATCGCCTATGCGCTCGCCCTTGCATATTGCGCCGTCGTCTACTGGCTGGTGCTCGCGTTGCGTCCCTGCTGGCATGACGCCCTGCTGGGCCCGCTCCCGGCTGCCACTTGCTTCATGGCTGACAGGCAGCCAGTTCCGACCGCTTTTGCATTCCCTGCGTTTGACGGCATCCCGTACTACGTTCCGCCATTCTTCATGGCGTTGGCTGTAGCCGCAATTCGCTTCGCCTGGCGGCGGTGGGGGGGAGCATCGGCGCATTTTATCCGTTAGGAGAGCCCCTCAATAGTTGCCCTCCAAGCCGATGTCGTAACCTCGTTCGATGTACTTCCTCGTTTCAGGATCGAGCCCATAAGGCTCATTCGGACGGTAATTGCTTGAATTCTCCCGTGCGTATTCACCGGCGAGCTTGAGAGCATAGTCTTTGTCGAACTTGATGTGCGTCCCTCCGGTGATGATTCGGAATGCCTGCTCGAGAAATAAACCGACATTGATGTTCGAGATGTTTCTGAACTGAGGGAGCTGAGTGAAACCGTCCTTTCCTTTTTCGTAGCGTCGGCGCTGGTAGTCGAAGTCTCCGCCTTGCGCCAGGTACTGCCGCGTCAATTCCTTTGCAGTTTTCTTCGCCTCGTCGACACTCCAAGCGCGACCGAGCGTGCCCAATGCCTTCCAGCCGACCGATCGTCCGGCAGCAGCTACGCTGTTGAGATCGTTGAACGGCGCCATGATATGGCCTGTCGGCGAACGAGGGTCGGGTATGCGTTCGCCGTTCCCAAGGACGACATCGACTCCTGGCCAATCCTGGAATGCTTTTTCAGTTTCCGGATCGTTGGGCGGCGGCTCGGTAGGAGGTGCTACTCCGCGTATGCCCTCTGCGGTCGGCTGATGCATCCGATCCATGGGCTTGGCTTGGGCGATTTGCGCGCCGTCTTCATGGAGGGCAGCATCAGTGTTGGGAATGTCCAACGCGGTCTCGCCGCTCCCCGTACTGACGGGCGTGATACCAGGTGCGCGCGGAAACGATGCGGGATCGACGCCGCCCAGCAGCGTCTGCATCACCGGCGTGAAGGTCGGCAATGTCGGGGCGTCCGGTTCGGTCGGCCTATCCCATCCCCATTCCAGCGGATAGCGCTGCTGGGTTGCGGGCAACGAAGCCGGAGTGTCGGACGGGTCGGTGTCGTTCCTGGGGTCGGGGTCCGTATGCCAGCCCCATTCGAGAGGATATCGAGCCATCCCGAGCTTATAGGCCCGGTGTTAGAAGGAACCCGATTCTGTCGTATAGAACTTCGAGGTCACTCCTCTTCCCATTGGATGGGGAAGACGAACGCCCAGACTTCTACACGACAGAATCGTCGCCTTTTAACGGTCGGCCTTAGAATGCCGGCGCATGGGCGATCCGGTTCAACAATTGTCGACGGGTACGATTACCTGGTCTGACGCCAACCATTGGTATGGTCGGCCACCCCGTTATTTTCCCGTTATTTTAACCAGAGGCATCCGAGGCTGGTCAGAGCCGGTCGCCGCGGATCAGCTTGGGCAAATCGCCGACCAGGCCCATCGCATGGCGGGCGAAGAAGCGCCGCAGCGACGGCAGGCGATGGACCGAGGCGAGGCCCAGGTCGCGCGCCAGCCGAAGCGGCTTCACGTCATTGGAGAACAGGCGGTTCAACAGATCGGTCGCCGCGACCATGGCGAAATTGTCGGCCCGACGCCATTTGGCGTAGCGCTCCAGCGTGTCCGCCGCGCCGATGTCGAGCCCGAGCCGCTTGGCGTCGACCAGCACCTCGACCAGCGCCGCGATGTCCCGCACGCCCAGATTGTAGCCTTGGCCCGCGATGGGATGGATGCCATGCGCGGCATCGCCCACCAGCACCAGCCGCTGCTCGACATAGCGCTCGGCGTGGACCAGCCCCAGCGGATGCGACCAGCGCGGGCCCGTCGTCGTGACGCGACCGAGATAGTCGCCGAAGCGGCGCTGGAACTCGGCCTGGAAGCGCGGCGGATCGAGCTCGAGCAGCCGGCGCGCGAGGTCGGCGCGTTCGCTCCACACGATCGACGAGCGATGGCTGCCGTCGGCCGCATCGCGCATCGGCAGGATGGCGAACGGTCCGCCGGGCAGGAACTTCTCCTGCGCCACGCCGCGGTGCGGCCGCTCATGCTCGGCCACCAGCACGATGGCGATCTGGCCGTACGACCAGCTGCGCGCGCCGATGCCCGCCTCCTCGCGCATCGTGCCGAAACGGCCTTCCGCCGAGGCGACGAGGCGCGCCGCGATCTGCCGGCCGCTCTTCAGCGTGATCTCGGCGCGGTGCAGGTCGCGCTCGGTGCCGGCCGTCTCGTCCGGTGCGATCAGCTCGACGGCGGCGCAGGCCGTGAGCTGCTTCAGGATGGCCGCACGCAGCAACCGGTTCTCGACGATCCAGCCCATTGGCTCGGCGCCGTCCGCGTCGTCGGCCGCTTCGCGATGGTCGAAATGGAGGAAGAAGGGGCTCGCCCGGCCATCGTGGCCGGCGTCGGAGATACGGATGTCGAGGATCGGCTCGGCCTCGCTCGCAAGCTCGTGCCAGACGCCGAGCGCTGCGAACAGGCGCTGGCTGGTATAGGCGATCGCGGTCGTGCGGCCGTCGAAGGCCGCCTCGGTCATGGCCTTGAGCGGCAGCCGGTCGATCAGCGCGGTGCGAAGCCCCGCCTCGCCCGCCGCCAGGGCGAGCAGGCTGCCGTTCAGGCCGGCGCCGACAATGGCGATGTCGAAGCGGTCGCGGTCGGGGACGCTCTGCATGTCCCATACATGGCAGCGGCCCGGTTATGCGGCAACCGCTGCCCATGCGCTGCCCGCCACGCGGGCAGGAGGCGCGAAAAGGCCAATGATGTGGCGCTTCGGGCGGCCTTGGCACGCGACTTGCACCGACGTGCACCTCGACGGCAATCGCCCTTTGGCGCGGGGGAGTGACAGATGAAAATGGTGATGGCGATCTTCAAGCCGTTCAAGCTCGACGAGGTGCGCGACGCGCTGACGGCGCTCGGCATCCAGGGCCTGACGGTGACCGAGGTGAAGGGCTTCGGCCGGCAGAAGGGTCAGACCGAGATCTATCGCGGAGCCGAATACGCCGTGAGCTTCCTGCCCAAGATCAAGATCGAGGTCGTGATCGACGACGACCTGGCCGAACGGGCGGTCGAGACCATCCGCAAGGCCGCGGGCACGGGCAAGATCGGCGATGGCAAGATCTTCGTCTATGAGATCCAGCAGGCGATCCGCATCCGCACCGGCGAGGCCGGCGCCGAAGCGCTGTGAGTTCGAGGGGGCAATGAAAATGAAAATGACCAGAAGCATGCTTCGCTGTTTTGCCGCTGCGGCAGTCGCGCTCTTGCCGGCGCTCGCCCAGGCCGCCGACGCCGCCAAGCCCAAGATCGACAGCGGCGATACCGCCTGGATGCTGACCTCGACGGCGCTGGTGCTGATGATGACGATTCCCGGCCTGGCGCTGTTCTACGGCGGCATGGTGCGCAAGAAGAACGTGCTGGCGACGGTGATGCAGAGCTTCGCCGTCACCTGCCTGGTCACCGTTCTCTGGATGGTGGCGACCTACAGCCTCGCCTTCACGCCGGGCAGCACCATCATCGGCGGGCTCGACCGGCTGTTCCTGCGCGGCATGGCGCTCGATTCGGTGAACGACCTCGCCAAGACCATTCCGGAATCGGTCTACATGACCTTCCAGATGACGTTCGCCATCATCACGCCGGCGCTGATCGCCGGCGCCTTCGCCGAGCGCATGAAATTCTCGGCGATGATGTGGTTCATGGGCCTGTGGGCGGTCGTGGTCTACGCGCCGATCGCGCACTGGGTTTGGGGCGGCGGCTTCCTGGGCGACTGGGGCGTGCTCGATTTCGCCGGCGGCACGGTGGTGCACATCAATGCGGGCGTGGCCGGGCTCGTCTGCGCGCTGGTGCTGGGCAAGCGCAAGGGCTTCGGCACCGACAACATGGCGCCGCACAATCTCGTGCTCTCGGTGATCGGCGCCTCGCTCCTGTGGGTCGGCTGGTTCGGCTTCAACGCGGGCTCGGCGACCGCCGCCAACGGCAGCGCCGGCATGGCGATGGCGGTGACGCAGATCGCCACCGCCGCCGCGGCGCTCGCCTGGATGTTCGCCGAGTGGATGGCGCGTGGCAAACCGTCGGTGCTGGGCATCGTTTCGGGCGCGGTGGCGGGATTGGTCGCCATCACGCCGGCTTCGGGTTTCGTCAATCCGGTCGGCGGCCTGGTGATCGGCATCGTCGCCGGGATCGTCTGCTTCTGGGCGGCGACCAGCCTCAAGCACATGATGGGCTACGACGATTCGCTCGACGCCTTCGGCGTGCACGGCGTCGGCGGCTTCACCGGCGCCATCCTGACCGGGGTGTTCGCGGTCGAGGCGGTGGGCGGCGAGGGCAAGAAAGGCCTGATCGACGGCAATGCCGCCCAGGTGCTGACGCAGCTCTGGGGCTGCCTCGTCACCATGGCGTGGTGCGCGGTGGCGACCTTCGTCATCCTCAAGGCGATCGACGCCATGATCGGGCTGCGCGTCACCGTCGAGGAGGAGGTCGAGGGCCTCGACATCAACCTGCATGGGGAGACGGTGCACTAGGCGCGGGGAGACCCGCGCTAGTAGATTCTTCGCCTCTTTTGCGCCAGTCTGCGCACGGCCCGGAGGAGGAGTGAATGAAGCTGGTGTCCGCCATTATCAAGCCGTTCAAGCTTGACGAGGTGCGCGATGCGCTGACGAGCATCGGCGTCAGCGGCTTGACGGTGAGCGAGGTGAAGGGCTTCGGCCGCCAGAAGGGCCAGACCGAGATCTATCGCGGCGCCGAGTACCTGGTGAGCTTCCTGCCCAAGGTGAAGATCGAGATCGTGGTCGAGGACGGCCAGGTCGAGCGCGCGGTCGAGGCGATCCAGAAGGCGGCGCACACCGGCAAGATCGGCGACGGCAAGATCTTCGTCACGCCGGTCGAGCAGGCGGTCCGCATCCGCACCGGTGAAAGCGGCTCCAACGCGCTCTAGGCTCGCCGCCCTTGTCGCGGCCGCGGGGCTCGCCGCGGCGTGTCCGGCCACGGCGCAATCCGACGCCATCCGCCTGTGCTATGCGCCGGCGGTCAACGAGCGGACGATCGAGGCCTGCAGCGCGGTCATCGAGGCGCACGAGGTCTCCGACAAGAACCTCGCGGTCGCCTATCACAATCGCGGGCTGGCGTGGCAGGCGCGGGGCGACAACGACCGCGCCATCGCCGACTACGATGCCGCGCTCCGCATCAGGCCGAATTACGTGAGCGCGCTCATCTATCGTGGCAGCGCCTACTTCGCCAAGCTCGACTTCGATCGCGCGCTGCAGGAATTCGACGCCGCGCTCGAGATCGACCAGCGCAACGTGCTGGCGCTGTACGACCGCGGCAACGTGTTCCTCGCCAAGGGCAAGTTCGACAGCGCCATCCGCGATTACGACCGCGCCATCGCGCTCGATCCCAGGTTCGCGCTCGCCTACACCAACCGCTGCTGGGCGCGCTCGGCCGAGGGCCCGATCGAGCAGGCGCTGGCCGATTGCGAGCAGGCGCTGAAGCTCGACCCGATCTCGGCCTTCGCCTTCAACGGCCGCGGCGTGGCGCACCTCAAGCTGGGCGACGTCGAGGCGGCGCAACGGGACTTCCAGAGTTCGCTCGACATCGAGGCGCACAATCCGATCGCCCTGTTCGGCCGCGGCGTCGCCCGGCGCAAGTTGGGCGATGCCGAGGGCGCGAAGGACGATATCGAGGCGGCCAAGAAGATGCGGCCCGACATCGTCGATCAATTCACCCGCTATTGGGCAAAAGACCTGTAGGGCGCTCGTCTTTGTATCCACAGCGCGGGCATGTAGAAATGTCCCGCCGTCAATGAAGGCAGGGTGAGCGGGGGGATGCATGGCCAAGATCGATAGCGGCGACACCGCCTGGCTGCTCGTCGCCACGGCGCTGGTGCTGATGATGAACATCCCGGGCCTCGCGCTCTTCTACGGCGGCATGGTGCGCAAGAAGAACGTGCTGGCCACCGGCATCCAGGCCTTCGCCGTCGCCGCCCTGGTCACCGTGCTGTGGTTCGCTTTCGGCTACTCGCTCGCCTACACCGACGGCGGCGTGTGGAACAATCTCGTCGGCGGCTTCGCCCGGAGCTTCGGCGCCGGCCTGCACGGCAGTGTTCACGAGCTGGCCAAGACCGTGCCCGAGAACGTCTTCATGATGTATCAGGCGACCTTCGCCATCATCACGCCCGCCATCATCGCCGGCGCCTTCGCCGAGCGCATGAAGTTCTCCGCCATGATGTGGTTCATGGGCCTGTGGCTGCTGCTGGTCTACGTGCCGGTGACGCACTGGGTGTGGGGCGGCGGCTTCCTCGGCCAGGCCGGTGTGCTCGATTTCGCCGGCGGCATCGTGGTCCATCTCAATGCCGGCATCGCCGGACTCGTCTGCGCGCTGGTGCTGGGTCCGCGCCGCGGCTACGGCCACGAATACATGGCGCCGCACAACCTCGTGCTCACCCTGATCGGCACGTCGCTGCTGTGGGTCGGCTGGTTCGGCTTCAATGCCGGCTCGGCGCTTTCGTCGGGCGAGCTCGCAGGCAGCGCCATGCTGAACACCCACATCTCGGCCGCGGTGGCGGCGCTCGTCTGGATGGCGATCGAATGGGCCTCGCGCGGCAAGCCTTCCGTGCTCGGCGTGCTGTCGGGCGCAGTGGCGGGGCTCGGCATGATCACGCCGGCGGCGGGCTATATCGAGCCGTGGGCGGCCATGCTGATCGGCCTGGCAGCCGGCGCCGTCTGCTACTGGGCCTCGGTGATCCTGAAGACGCGGCTCGGCTACGACGATTCGCTCGACGTGTTCGGCGTGCACGGGGTGGGCGGCATCGTCGGCTCGATCCTGGTCGGCGTGTTCGCCACCAAGGCGATCAACGACGTGGGCAAGGGCTCGGCTGTCGGCCTGGTCGACGGCAACGGCCACCAGATACTGACCCAACTTTATGCCGTGGCCGCCGTCGCCGCGTTCAGCGCCGTGGTCACTTGGCTGATCCTGAAGGCGGTCGATGCCCTGATCGGCCTCAGGGTCGGGGCCGACGAGGAGACCGAGGGGCTCGATACCGCCCTGCATGGCGAGCGGGTTCAATAGCGTCCTAACGCCTTAAGAAAACGACCTATTCCATTGTTGTGAAACGCTAATTTGTTTCATACAATGAGCCATACTCCCCCGGTCGGACCCCCTTCGGCGGGGCCGAGCGCTTTGTGATGGAAGAATGTTCAATCCGCGTCTGACCGAGACGTTGACCGACTTTCCGTTCGCGCGATTGAACGCCCTGCTGGCGCCGATCGCGCCGCCCGCCAACCTGTCGATGATCAACATGTCGGTCGGCGAGCCGCAGGGCGCCATGCCCGCCTTCGCCCGCCAGATCGTCAACGACGAGATCGACGGCTGGAACCGCTATCCGCCCAACCAGGGCCTGCCCGAGCTCAACCAGGCGATCTGCGAGTGGCTGACGCGCCGCTACAAGCTGCCCCAGGGCCTGCTCGATCCCAATCGCCACGTCCATCCGACGGCCGGCAGCAAGGAGGGCGTCTACATCATTGCCTCGGTCGCCACGCCGCAGCACAAGGCCGGCGCGCGGCCGATCGTGGCGCTGCCCAATCCGTTCTACCAGGCCTATCTCGGCGGCGCGGTGATGTCGGGCGCCGAGCCGTTGCTGGTCAACGCCACGGAGACGAACGGCTTCCTGCCCGACTACGAAGGGCTGCCCGAAGCGACCTGGAAGCGCATGACGGTGGCCTATCTCTGTTCGCCCGCCAATCCGCAGGGCGCGATCGCGAGCAAGGCGTACCTGCAAGCGCTGCTGCGGCTTTGCCGCAGGCACGACGCGGTGCTGGCGGTCGATGAGTGCTATGCCGAGATCTACAACGATACGCCGCCGCCCGGCGCGCTCGAGGCGGCGCTCGAGATCGACGACACCAACGGCCGCGACCCGTTCCGCAATCTCGTGGTCTTCCATTCGCTTTCCAAACGCTCGAACGCGGCCGGCCTGCGCTCGGGCTTCGTCGCCGGCGATCCAGAGATCGTCGCCATGATCCTGCGCTGGCGCACCTATGGCGGGCCGCAAATTCCCCTTGCCGTGCAGAAGGCGTCGGCGGCGCTGTGGCGCGAGGAGACGCATCCGCCGCAGACGCGCGACTGGTACCGGAAGAACTTCAAGATTGCCGAACAGATGCTGCACAACCGCTTCGGCTACTACACGCCGGGCGGCGGCTTTTTCCTGTGGCTCGACGTCGGTGACGGCGAGGAGGCGACGCGCAAGCTGTGGCGCGAGGCGCACGTCAAGGTGCTGCCCGGGGCCTATGCTTGCCGCGAGACCGAGGGGGTGAACACCGCGCATCGCTATATCCGCGTGGCGCTTGTGCACGACGAGAAGACGACGCGCGAGGGGCTGGGGCGCCTCGCGCAGGTGCTGTAGCCATGGCCCTGCTCCACGCCACTTCGGCTGCGCCGCGCAAGACCACCCTGCTTCCCGAGGGCGGTCGCGACTTCCTGCGCCGACGCATGATGGAGCTGGTCGGCGTGGCGCTGGCTGGCGCGGGCGTGCTGCTGCTGATGGCAGTCTTCACCTTCAACGCCGGCGACCCGTCGCTCAACCATGCCACCGGCACGCCGCCGGCCAACCTGCTCGGCCTGCCCGGCGCCTACGTCTCCGACGTCCTGCTGCAGACCTTCGGCCTGGCGATCGTGCTGGTGCCGGTGGCCATGATCACCTGGGGCGTGCGCCTGCTGCGCACGCATCATCTCGGATTCTTCGGGCTGCGGCTCTCGCTGCTGCTGCTGGCGCTCCTGATGATGAGCGTGGGCTGCGAGGGCCTGGGCGATGTCGGCGGGGCCGCCACGCACGCCGGCGCCGGCGGCCTGGTCGGTCTCGCGCTCGTCGGCCGCTTCCGCGAACTGGTGCTCGAGCATTCGAGCGGCGCCAGCCTGGCGCTGATCGAGCCGGTGTGCGCCGCCTTGGGCTTCATCGCCATGGCGCCGGCGCTCGGCATGAACCGCACCGACCTGCCGCTGATCTTCCGCATCCTGCGCGCGCCCTTCATCTGGTGCCTGTGGCTGGTGCGTGCCGGCGTTGGCCTGTGGCGCGGCAAGCCGCAATTCCTCGACGAAGACGGCGAACCGCCGAGCCCGCCGATTGGCTACGCCGAGATCCCGGGGGAGATCGACGCCAGCCAGTACGATCCGGCCCGCTTCAACGCCCCGCTCGAGCAGATTCCCGAGGAAGGCGTCGGCTTGCCCGCCCGCGACTCGCTGATGGTCGACGCGCCCTACGCGCCGATCGAGCGCCCGGCGCCGGAGATTCCCGAATCACCGGTGCCGCTCCATCCCGCTGCGCCGTCCGGGGAGCCGCAGCCTTTCGAGGACGCGCAGGCGCCCGAATCGATTCGCGAGCGCACCTTGTTCGATCGCCTGGCTGGGCTGCGCATCGAGCCGATCCTGGGCCGCTTGCGCGCAGCGGCGCCCGCCGCGGCCCCGTCGCCGGCCGAACCGGCCGAGGACATGCCGGCGCATGCCGCCCAGCAGCCGGTCGAGCCGGCCGAGGAGGGGATCGACGAAAATCCCTTCACGCCCGACGCCTTCGAGGCCGAGCAGCCGACGCAGGCCGTGTCGGCGCCGGGTGTGAAGATCATCCCGCGCCGGTCGGCGGTGGCGCAGGGCAAGCGCGCCGCCAAGGCCGGCCAGCGCGAGCTCGACCTCGGCGGCGGTGAATACCAGCTGCCGCCGCTCGACATCCTGGCGCTGCCGTCGCGCGTCAGCACCGAGACCAAGATCGACGAGGGCGCGCTCGAGCAGAACGCGCGCCTGCTCGAGACCGTGCTCGACGATTTCGGCGTCAAGGGACAGATCGTGAAGGTGCGGCCGGGCCCGGTGGTCACGCTGTACGAGCTCGAACCGGCGCCGGGCACCAAGTCGAGCCGGGTCATTGGGCTCGCCGACGACATCGCGCGCTCGATGAGCGCCGTCAGCGCCCGCGTCGCGACCGTGCCGGGCCGCAACGTGATCGGCATCGAGCTGCCCAATGCGCGGCGCGAGACCGTGTTCCTGCGCGAGCTGCTGTCGACGCGCCACTACGAGGACAACCGCCTCAACCTGCCACTGGCGCTCGGCAAGGACATCGGCGGCGATCCGGTGATCGCCGATCTCGCCCGCATGCCGCACCTGCTGATCGGCGGCACCACCGGCTCGGGCAAGTCGGTGGCGGTCAACACCATGATCCTGTCGCTGCTCTACAAGCTGCCCCCGGATCGCTGCCGCTTCATCATGATCGATCCCAAGATGCTGGAGCTCAGCGTCTACCAGGACATCCCGCACCTGCTGACGCCCGTCGTCACCGAGCCGCGCAAGGCGATCGTGGCGCTGAAGTGGGTGGTGCGCGAGATGGAGGACCGCTACCGCGCCATGAGCGCGCAGGGCGTGCGCAACATCGCGGGCTACAACGACAAGCTCGCCGAGGCGCGCAAGAAGGGCACGCCGCTCACCCGCAAGGTCCAGACCGGCGTCGATCCCGAGACGCGACGGCCGATCTTCGAGGAAGAGGAAGTCGACACCAATCCGCTGCCCTTCATCGTCGTCATCATCGACGAGATGGCCGACCTGATGCTGGTCGCCGGCAAGGAGATCGAGGCCGCCGTCCAGCGCCTGGCGCAGATGGCGCGCGCCGCCGGCATCCACGTCATCATGGCGACGCAGCGGCCGTCGGTCGACGTCATCACCGGCACCATCAAGGCCAACTTCCCGACGCGCATTTCCTTCCAGGTCACCTCGAAGATCGACAGCCGCACCATCCTGGGCGAGCAGGGTGGCGAGCAGCTGCTCGGACAGGGCGACATGCTCTACATGGCGGGTGGCGGCAAGATCGCGCGCGTGCACGGCCCGTTCGTCAGCGATAGCGAGGTCGAGGAGGTCGTGCGGCACCTGCGGGCGCAGGGCACGCCGGCGTATATCGATTCGGTGACCGACGATCCTGAGGGCGAGGAAGGCGGGCCGGGCTTCCCGGGCGAGGGCGAGGAGGGCGAGAGCGATCAGCTCTACGACCAGGCGATCGCCCTGGTCGCGCGCGAGCGCAAGTGCTCGACCAGCTTCATCCAGCGCTACCTGCAGATCGGCTACAACCGCGCCGCCCGCATCGTCGAGCGCATGGAGCGCGAAGGCGTGGTGAGTGCCGCCAACCATGTCGGCAAGCGCGAGGTGCTGGCGCGCGACATCGACGACAGGACCCGGTAGTCCGGGTCAGGACCCGGTGGTCCGGGTCAGCGATCGACGACCTTGATCAACCCCATGGCCAGGCAGTCGTTCATGAACTGGAGTGTGTAGCGCATCGCCCCCTGGATGACGGCGATGCTCTCGGGCTTCTGCGGAAAGCCGGGCTTGATCACGTAGGAGCCGCGCGATTTCTCGACCACCGCGCCCTGTTCGACCAACCGCTTCAGCTTGCGCCGCACGGTCTCGCGCGGGATGCCGGTGTACTGCGCGATCGACAGGGCGTTGATGCCGGTCTGGGCGTCGAGGCCGATGATCTGATGGAGATCGCGGTACTTGGCGCGAAATTCGGCGAGACGAAGATTGGCGTCAGCCGACTGCAGCGCCACCGCGCCCGCGACGCAGGCGCGGTCGAGGTCGCTCTCGTAGAGCCGCCGGCGGTCCATGTCGATGCGATGGATGAGCGTGCCCATCAGGTGGACGAAGAGGCGTGTGTCGCCAAGATCGTTGACGTATTCGATGCGGGCTTTTTTCGGCTCCGGCCGAGCCGAGGAACCGGTCTCGCCGCGCCCTCGCGGGTTCTTCATCCCGCCACTCTAGGCGGGACGATGCCCCGCCGTCATCCCGTGCGGCCGGGCTTGGCAGGATCACCGGCGGCCCATCGGACGAGGCCGCGCTCGAAGCATTCGTTCATGAAGCGCACGGTCTCGCGGATGCCGCGACCGAAGGCCGCCTGATAGTCGGCGCCCTGCAGGCGGCCCGGCACCACGACATAGTGGCCCCTGGTCTTTTCCGTGATGTAGCCCCGCTCGACCAGTCGCTTCAGCTTGCGCCGCACGGTTTCGCGCGGAATGCCGGTCGCTGCGGCGATCGACATGGCATTGATGCCACGCTGCCCCTCGATGCCGACCACCGCCTCGAAGCTCGCGTAGGCGGCGCGGAAGCCCGGGTCCCGCATGCCGGGCTCGATGGCGCCGATCGCCACCACCTCGAAGACGCTGGCGAGATCGAGATCCGATCCGTAGAGACCGCGCTTCTCGCGCTCGAGTCGGCTCATGTAGCCGATGATCGACGTTACGAAGAGCCGGGCGATTTCCTCGTCCGCCACCGCCACGATGCGTGCCGGCGCAGTTGCAGGGCGATTCTGCGCGGGCTTCTGCGTGCCCGTCTCTTGGACGATAGTGGGCTTCACGCCGACAGTGTAGGCGGCTGCGGATGGGGGCGCCATCCGGTATAATCGCAGCCGATGAGGACATTGTTCCTGAGCCTGCTGTTTGTGGCTTTTGCTCCACAGGTCTTCGCTGCCGACGAACTGGTAGCGGTGCGCACGTCAGACGACGTGCAATTCAACTACGTGCTGACCACGAACGGTCCCCAGAAGATCGGTTACGCGGTCATCCTGATGCCGGGCGGCAATGGCCGGCTCAATCCGCGGCTCGAGAACGGCAAGATCGTCATGGCGGCTGCCGGCAATTTCCTGATCCGCTCGCGCAGCCTCTTTGCCGATGCCCGGTTCGTCGCCGCTTCCACCGACTCGACCAGCACGCCCAGCCGCATCAACGCCATCGTCCAGGACCTCGAGAAGCGCTATGGCAAGCTTCAGGTCTACGTCGTCGGCACGTCAGCCAGCACCAACGCCACCCTGACGCTTGCCGAGACGATGGACGGCCAGGTCGCGGGCTTCATTCACAGTTCGTCGTTCAATCGCATCTCGAGCTTCGATCCGCGCAAGCTCAAGAGCCGCAGCCTGATCGTCATCCATGACCAAGACGTGTGCCGCTACACCTTGCCCAACAACGGCCAGGCCTCACATAACAAATACGGCACCGACCTGATCGTCATGACCGGCGGCAAGACGACCGGGGACGATTGCGAAGCCTATGCGCATCACGGCTACAACGGCATCGAGCGCGAGACCGTCGACAAGATGAAGGCGTGGATCCTGCAGGCCCGTTAGGCCTGGCGCTAAGGCTTCCAGCGCAGGAAATTGGCGATCAAACGCAGGCCCGTGGCCTGACTCTTCTCGGGATGGAACTGCGTGCCCGCCATGTTGTCGCGGCCGACGACGGCCGTGATCGGGCCGCCGTAGTCGGTGCTCGCAAGCAGGGTGTCCGGTGTCGCCGTCCTGAGCTGAAAGGAGTGCACGAAATAGGCGTGCTCGTGCGCGGCGATGCCGTCGAGCAACGGATGCGGCCTCAGCTCCAGCAACTCGTTCCAGCCCATGTGCGGAATCTTGAGATGGCCCGCGCCGGGTTCGATGCGCACGACGTCGCCCGCAATCCAGTCGAGGCCGGCATGCACGCCATACTCCACGCCGCGCGTCGCCATGAGCTGCATGCCGACGCAGATGCCGAGGAAGGGTTTGCCGCGCTCGATCACCTCACGCTTCAGCGTGTCGACCATGCCGGGCACGCCATAGAGGCCGGCCCGGCAGTCGGCGAAGGCGCCGACGCCCGGCAGCACGATCCGGTCTGCCGCGGCGACCTCCTTTGGATCGGACGTCACCAGCACGCGCTCGTTCGTGCCGCTCTCGCGTGCGGCGCGCTCGAAGGCTTTGGCGGCGGACCGGAGGTTGCCCGAGCCATAATCGACGATTGCGACGGTCATGGTTCGGAAACTAGAGCGTGCCTTTGGTGCTGGGCACCGCGGTCGCCTGGCGAGGGTCGATCTCGACGGCGACCCGAAGCGCGCGGGCGAGGCCCTTGAAGCAGCTCTCGACGATATGGTGGTTGTTGTCGCCGTAGTGGTTCCACACGTGCAGGGTCAGTCCGCCCAATTGCGCGAAAGCCTGGAACCACTCCTTGAACAGCTCGGTGTCCATCGTGCCCAGCTTGGGCTTGGAGAAGTTCACCTTCCAGATCAGGTAGGGCCGGTTGCTGGCGTCGAGTGCCACCTCGGTCAGCGTCTCGTCCATCGGGATCACGGCGCTGCCATAGCGGCGGATGCCGGCGCGGCTGCCCAGCGCCTTTTGCAGGCACTCGCCCAGCACGATTCCGGTGTCCTCGGTCGTGTGGTGGTAGTCGATGTGCAAATCGCCCTCGGCGCGCACGGTGATGTCGATCAGGCTGTGGCGCGACAGCTGCTCCAGCATGTGATCGAGGAAGCCGATGCCGGTCTTGATGTCGTACTTGCCGGTGCCGTCGAGGTTGATGGCGGCCGAGATGCGCGTCTCCTTGGTGGCGCGGCTCACCGCGGCGCGCCGGCCACCGGTGCCGGGCGTGCTGACGGAAGGCGCGACAGCCTTGGCAGAGGCCTTTTTAGCGGGCTTTTTCACGAGCTGTTTCACGAGCTGTTTCACGGGGCCTCTTCTACAGAAGGCGAGCCCTACGGTCGAGCGCAACGCGCGTGAGAATCACTCCCAGCAGTACGATCAGGCCGCCCAGCACGCGGGCCGGGGTGAGCGGATCGCCGAAAAACGCCGCCGACAAGCCGACGCCCGCCACCGGGATGAAGTACATGTAGACCATGACCCGAGGCACGCCGAGCCGCTCGAAACCGATGGTCAGGCCGAGGAAGGCGACGCCCACCGGAAAGGTCGCGGTGTAGAGCCAGTAGCCCAGTTGCCGGCCGCTCAGGCGGCCGAATTCGCCGAGCGAATCGAAGCAGAGCGAGAACAGCGTGAGCAGCACGGCCCCGATCACGGTCGTCCAGGCGAAGATCCGCAGGGTGCCGAGCCGCGCGTTGTAGGGCGCGCAGCGATCGACATAAAGCGCCCAGGTGAAGGCCGAGAGCGCCCAGAACAGCGCCCCGTCGATGGTGCCGAGCGCCAGCGTCCAGTGCGCCAGGCTGTTGTTCACCACCATCACCACGCCGCCGAAGGCGACGGCGATGCCGAGCCAGCCCAGCGCCGGAAGCTTGCGCCCGCCCAGCCAGGCGAGGATGGCGGAGAAGGCGGTGGTGGTGGTCATGACGATCGAGCCGATCGAGGGCGCGGTGCGCGACATGCCGAGCCCCCAGAAGGCCTGGAAGGCCGCAACTCCGACCACCGACAGCACGACGATGGGCAGCCAATCGCGCCGCGGCAGGGCGATCGGCTGGCGCATCACCGCCAGGACGACGAACAGGAACAGGCCGGCGATCAGGTAGCGCGAGCCGCTGTAGAGCAGCGGGCTCATGGTGGCGAGCACCTCCTTGGCGAAGGGATAGCTCGATCCCATCAGCAGGATGGTCACCACCATCACGAGCTCGCCGGTGAGTCGGCTGCGATTCATCGCAGCCTCCTCTCCGCGCCTCTCCCCCTCGCGGGGGAGAGGAACATGAGCTCTTTCTCTTCTCCCGCTTCAGGGGGAGAGGTTAGGAGAGGAGGCGAAGCGCTCAATCGCCCGCTTTTGGCGCCGTCGACGCCTTCTGCGCGCCCCAGAAGCCGAACAGCGCGCCCGCCACGCGGCGGATCTGGATCTCTTCCGAGCCTTCGGTGATGCGGTAGCGGCGATGGTGGCGGTAGATGTGCTCGAACGGCGTATGGCGCGAATAGCCGATGCCGCCATGCACCTGGATCGCCCTGTCGGCCGCTTCGCACACCAGCCGGTTGGCGCGGTAGTTCGACATCGCCACCCATTCCGAAACGTTCATGTGATGCTCGCGATCGAGATGCCAGGCGGTCTTGCGCACCAGCCCGCGCGTCATCTCGGCTTCGGTGTGCAGCTCGGCAAGCGGGAACTGGATCGCCTGGTTGGTGGCCAGCGCCTTGCCGAACACCTTGCGGTTCTTGGCGTAGGCCACCGACATATCGATGCAGTATTGAGCGGCGCCGAGGCTCGAGGCGGCCTGGCGGATGCGGTTCTCGTGGACGAAGGTCTGGGCCACATCGAGGCCGCGTCCTTCCTCGCCCAACATCGCTGAATTGGGTACCTTGACGTTGGTGAGCGAGACCTCGGCATGGTCCGACGGCATGTTGAAGGTCCACCACATGTGCTCGACCTTGAAACCGGGCGTCTTGATCGGCGTCAGGAAGGCCGAGATGCCGCGCGCATCGCCCGGCTTGCCCGAGGTGCGGGCAAAGATGAGGTCGGCGGTCGCGGTGTGCATGCCGGTGTTGAACCGCTTCATGCCGTTGATGATCCAGTCGGAACCCTGCTTGACCGCCGTGGTCTCCATGAACGTCGCGTCCGAGCCGTGCAGCGGCTCGGTCAGGCCGAAGCCGATGCGCTCGCTGCCCTTGAACATGCCCTCGATGTAGCGCTCCTTCTGCTCCTTCGTGCCGAAGCGGTGCAGCAGCAGCACGACCGGGAAGTTGCCGACGATGGAGCTCTCGTTCTGCAGATCGTTGTGCAGGCCAAGCCCCTTGTGCGCCAGGTGCTCGCGGATGATGGCCATGGCGAGGTTCGAGCCGTCCTTGCCGCCCAGCTCCTTCGGCAGGCCGAAGCGCAGATGGCCCGCCTTGTCGGCGCGGCGCTTCATCTCGGCCAGCAGCTCCTCCCATTCGGGCCGGGGCTGGCCGTCATTGTCCCAATCGGTGCGTGCATGCTCGCGGCGATGGTCGAAGAAGCGGATGTTGTCGTCCTGCTGCTCGAGCGGCTTGATCTCGCGGTCGATGAAGGCGTCGAGCTCGCGCAGGTAAGCCGTGATCTCGGCCGGAATCTCGAAATCCATGACGCTTCCTCTTTCCTCATTTTCCTCTCCCCCTTGGGGGAGAGGTTAGGAGAGGGGATCAACACAGAGCGCGGCCCCTCTCCTGGCCTCTCCCCCTAGCGGGGAGAGGAACAAGAGAGACTACGCGGTGGGCAGCTCGATGCGGAAGCGGCTGCCGCCGCCCTCTGCCGCAAGGCAAACGGCACTGCCGCCGTGCTTGCGGGCGATCTCGCGGACCAGAGCGAGACCGAGACCCGAACCTCGGCCCGTCTCGCGCGACGACGCCATGCGATAGAACGGCTCGAAGATCTTCTCGCGCTCGTCCGGCGGCACGCCCGGGCCATGATCGCGCACGTCAAGCCGGGCGCGGTCCTCGTGTGGCTCGACGGTGATCTCGATCGGACCGCCCCCGCCGTAGCGTCGCGCGTTCTCCAGCAGATTGCGGATCAGCCGGCGCAGCAGCAGGCGATCGCCCCTGACATTGACCGGCTTGCCATCGGCCTCAAGGTCGTAATGCGCTGCTTCTTCGGCGGCGAGGGCGGCCAAGTCGATCGACTCGTTGCGCTCCAGATGGGGCACCGCTTCGAGGCGGCTCGACAGCAGGATTTCCTCGATCAGCTGGTCAAGCTCGGCGATGTCGGCCTTGAGCGATTCGCGCGTCTTGGCGTCGGCGCTGTCGCCAAGCAGCGAGACCGCCATGCCGATCCGGGCCAGCGGCGTGCGCAGCTCGTGACTGCAATTGGCGAGCAGCAGGCGATGCGCCGCCATTAGCTCCTCGATGCGCCTGGCCGACCGGTTGAAGCTCTCGGCCAGGGCGGCCACCTCGTCATGGCCCTCGACCTTCACCCTGGCGCCGAGATCGCCGCCTCCCAGCCTCTCGACGCCGGCCTTCAGCCGCTCGAGGCGGCTGCCCAGCCGCCGCACCACCGGATAGGCGCCGACGGCGATGGCTGCCGCCAGCAAGGCGAGGAAGCCCGCGATCCACAGGGTCGGGCTTGGCCGCTCGCGTACCTGCCGCGCCACCAGCCAGCGGCCGTCGGGCAATTGCAAGGTGAAGGTGTAGCCGCTCGAACCGCGGCGCCAGCCCGGCCGGGCGCGCGTGACGTCGAAGCGCGGCGGCGTGCGGCCGGCGACGGCGATGATGCCGCCGTCGGGGCGATAGAGCACCAGATCGAAGTGAAGCTTGTGATGCAGCGAGTCCAGCACCCTCTGCTCGTCGGCCTGCGAGGCGTTGGGATCGGGCAGCAGCGCGCCGGTCAGCTCGGCGGCGACGTCGAGATATTGCGGCGTTTCCTCCTCCAGCAGGCGCGACGCGACGACCGCCGCACCGACGAACACCGCCAGCACCAGCACGATGGTGACGTAGAACTGCAGGTACAGCCGCTGCATGGGCTAGCGGTCCTGGTCCCTGGCGAAGACGTAGCCCGTGCCACGCAAGGTGAGGATGCGCCGGGGCTTCTTGGGATCGTCCTCGATGGCGGCGCGGATGCGTGAAATGTGCACGTCGACCGACCGGTCGAACGCTTCGAGCTTCTCGCCTTTCACGAGATCCATCAGCGCATCGCGCGACAGCACGCGGCCCGCGCGCTCGGCCAGTGCCAGCAGCAGGGCGAATTGATAGGAGGTGAGGCTGCGTTCCTCGCCGCCCAGCCGCACGACGCGGGCGCCCTTGTCGATTTCCAGCCGCCCGAAGCGCAGCACGTCCGTTTTGGGGGCGGCCGCACCCTTGCGACGCAGGATGGCGCGCAGGCGGGCCTGCAGCTCGCGTGGCTCGAACGGCTTGGCGAGATAGTCGTCGGCGCCGATCTCGAGGCCGACCACGCGGTCCATCGGCTCGCCGCGCGCGGTCAGCATCAGCACCGGCACGTCGGTCTGGCTGCGCAGCCGCCGGCAGACGTCGAGGCCATCGCCGTCGGGCAGCATCAGGTCGAGGATCACCGCGTCGAAGCTCTCGCGCCTGAGCAGCGCCTCGCCCTCGCGCGCGGTGCCGGCGATCGTCAAACGAAAGCCCGCCCCGCCGAGATAGTCCGAGACCATCGTGGCGAGGCGGGCATCGTCGTCGATCATCAGGATGCGCTCGGCCATATCAGCTGCCCAGAGTAGCAGGTCGGCGCGCTCCTGGCGCCGACTTCAGCCGTGGCGCTTGCCGTGCGGGCGGTGGTCGCCGCTCCACTGCTTGAAGAAGGCCTGGCGCTGCGCCTGCGACAGCACGTTGCCGGCATCCTCCAGCGCCTTGGTGAAGACTTTGGAGGTCTCGTCCGAGACCTTCATCTCCTCCTGCCGGATGGCCTCGATCTTGACGCGGTCGAGCGTCGGCGCCTGCATGGCATCGGCCATCGCCTTGCGGTTCTCGAGGCGCTTGTCGCGCAACGGCTTCATGTCGGTGAAGGCCGACTGCAGGATCGTGGCGATCTGCTTCTTCTGCTCGGCGGTGGCGTCGGTGCCGGCGAGCGCGCGGTCGACGCGCTTTTCGATGCGCTGGCTGAACTGCGCCGGGTCGTAGGTCTTACCGCCATTGTCGGCCAGGGCCAGGCCCGAGGCGGTCATCGCCAGGCTGCCCGCCAGAAGGGCCGTCATCGCCGTCTTGAGATTGAAAGCTGCCATTGTCCTCTCCATCGTTCGCTTGCCGGAGGTGGTTGGGATGATCCCCGTGCGGCGAATGTGGAGGAGGGCGGTTTCCCGCCTCTCTCGGCCAGGTAAAGTTTTGTAAAGTTCTTTCTGATCCTATCCCGCCAGGATCTGCCGCGCCGCACGGTGGGTCGCCGGATCGCCCGCCGCCAGGACCGAGCCGTCCGAGTTCATGTCGAGCTCGCGGCCTTGCCAATCCGTGATCAGGCCGCCCGCGCCCTTGATGACGGCGACCAGCGCCGCATAGTCGTAGAGCTTCAGCTGGTTCTCGACCACGAGATCGACGTGGCCCGCCGCCAGCAGGCCGTAGGCGTAGCAGTCGCCGCCCCAGCGGAAGAGCTTCACCTGTTCGGCGAGCGACTGATGGCGCGCCGCGGTCGGGCCGCCGAACATCTGCGGCGCCGTCGAGTACATGTAAGCCCTGTCGAGCGACGGGCAGCCGCGGACCTTGATCGGCTGGCCGTTCAACGTGGTGCGCTGTCCGCTGACGCCTAGCCAGCGTTCCCGGGAGATCGGCTGGTCGATGATGCCGAGCACCGGCCGGCCCCTGTGCAGGAGCGCGATCAGGGTGCCGAAGATCGGCAGGCCGGTGATGAAGGCCTTGGTGCCATCGATCGGGTCGAGGACCCAGACATATTCGGCATCGGTGCGCAGCGCGCCGTGCTCTTCGCCGAACACGCCGTGCCGCGGCATATGCTTGTCGAGCAAACTGCGCATTGCCGTCTCGGCCTCGCGGTCGGCAATCGTGACCGGGCTCAGATCGGCCTTGTCGTCGACGGTGACAGGCGTGCGGAAATAGCGTGCCGCGATGGGGCGCGCTGCATCGGCGAGGCTGTTGGCCAGAGCGACCAGCTCGGCGGAAACAGCGTTGTTCAAGGCAAAGTCCTCATCCTGAGAAGGCGCGTAGCGCCGTCTCGAAGGATGGGCAACAGAGAAAGTGCTTGTCCCCACCCTTCGAGACGCATCGCTAAAGCCGCTTTCGCCGCCAAAGGCGGCGAAACGGCGACGCGATGCTCCTCAGGGTGAGGCGAAGTTTGAACGTCCGCCCGGGCGGCGCCTATTTCTTCTCAGGCTGCTTGTTGGCGTCAGCCGGCTTGGCGTTGGCAGGCGCTGCGTCCGGCAGCGGCGGCGGATTGTCGTTCATTGTCCGGAGGTAGGCGATCAGGTCGGCGCGATCCTGCTCCTTCGGCAATCCCGCGAACGCCATCTTGGTGCCCTTCACGAAAGCCTGCGGCTTGAAGATCATGTGGTTGAGATCTTCGTAGGTCCAGGTGCCGCCCTTTTCCTTGAGCGCCGACGAATAGCTGAAGCCTTCTTCGCTCGCCTTCTTGCGGCCGACGAGGTTCCACTGGTTGGGACCGACCTTGTTGGCGGCGCCCTTTTCGTCGTTATGGCAGGTGAAGCACTGTTGCTTGAAAATCTGCTTGCCGTGCTCGACGTTGGCGTCCTTGAGCTTCGGCCCGATCGGCGGCAGGTCGGCCTCGGCCGACTTTGGTGCGCCCTCGCCTTCCGGGGCGGCGTTGCTCACGGCCAGCGCCGGCTTCTCGAGATGATGCGGCGACACGACGGCGTTGGAGACCTTGCCGACCACCATGGCAAACAGCGCCGAGGCCAGGAAGCAGCCGGCAATCGTGTTGAAATTGGCCATAGAACAGAGATCCCCGGGCAAAAACTCGGACGTTGCTGTAGCACGCCCTCCCTCGCGCCAGTAGTATCCGATCAGCGACTGCCGCTCGCGCGGCGGAAAGTCGCAAGTGCCGGATTCAGCGAGGTTTTTCGCTCTTTCTCGTGCGGTTGACGAGGCCTTGTCCGGCGGGCGAAACAACCCGCCCACAGTCCGGACGCGGGGGAGTTGAGGTCGATGGCAAAGGCCAGGGCAAGAGGCGGCGCCTCCAACACGATCGCCTTTCAGGGAGAACCGGGCGCGAATTCCGACATGGCCTGCCGGGCGGCGTTTCCCTACATGACGCCCGCGGGCTACCCGACCTTCGAGGCGGCGATGGCCGCCGTGCAGGCGGGCAAGGCCGAGCTCGCCATGATCCCGGTCGAGAACTCGGTGGCCGGCCGCGTCGCCGACCTGCACAGCCTCTTGCCGCACACCAAGCTCAAGATCGTCGCCGAGCATTTCCAGAGGGTCGAGCATTGCCTGGTGGCGCTGCCCGGCGTGCCGCTGAAGGGCGTCAGGACCGCCAAGAGCCATGTCCAGGCGCTCGCGCAATGCCGCAGCTTCCTGAAGAAGCACGGCATCCAGCCGATGGTGCATGCCGATACCGCGGGTGCGGCGCGTGAAGTGGCCGAGGCCGGCGACAAGCACGTCGGCGCCATTGCCTCGTCGCTGGCGGCGCGCATCTACGGGCTGAAGGTGCTGGCCAGGAACATCGAGGATGCCGACCACAACACCACGCGCATGCTGGTCTTCTCGCGCGAGCAGGCGCAGCCCGACTGGCGCACGGTGAAGTGCATGACGGCATTCCTGTTCCGGGTGAAGAGCGTGCCGGCGGCGCTCTACAAGGCGCTGGGCGGCTTCGCGACCAACGGCGTCAACATCGTGAAACTCGAGAGCTACCTCAGCGGCGCGCATTTCGAACAGGCGCAGTTCTATGCCGAAGTCGAAGGCCATCCGGCGCAGCGCGGCCTGCAACTGGCGCTGGAGGAACTGGATTTCTTCTCCGAGAAGGGGGAGCTCAAGATGCTGGGCACGTTTCCGACCAATCCCTTCCGCAACCGCGGCTGGGACGCGCCGACCCGGCCTGGCACCTGAGGGAGAAGCAAAGAGGCTGCATGGCACAGAAGTCCGTCCGCATCGCCCCGTCGATCCTGTCGGCCGATTTCTCGGCACTCGGCAAGGAGATCGAGGCCGTCGACGCAGCCGGCGCCGACTGGATCCATGTCGACGTGATGGACGGCCACTTCGTGCCCAACCTGACGATCGGGCCGATGGTGGTGCAGGGTCTGCGCAAGCACACCAAGAAGCTGATGGACGTGCATCTCATGATCACGCCGGTCGACCCGATGGTGCCGGCCTTCGCCGAGGCCGGCGCCGACACGATCTCGTTCCATCCCGAGGCCGGCCCGCACGTCCATCGCACGATCCAGCTCATCAAGCATCACGGCAAGCGCGCCGGCTGCGTGCTCAATCCGGCGACGCCGCTGTCCGCCATCGAGTACGTGCTGGCCGATCTCGACCTGGTGCTGGTGATGAGCGTCAATCCGGGCTTCGGCGGCCAGGCCTTCATCGAGAGCCAGCTCGCCAAGATCGCCGCGCTGCGCAAGGAGATCGATAGGCTGGGCAAGCCGATCGACCTCGAGGTCGATGGCGGGGTCAATCCGCAGACGGCCAAACGCTGCATCGCCGCCGGTGCCGATGCGCTGGTTGCCGGCACGGCGGTGTTCAAGGACGGGCCGGCCAATTACGCCGCCAACATCAAGGCGCTGAGGGGATGAGATGGCCGACCTGATCCTGCACCATTACCCGAACTCGCCGTTCTCGGAGAAGGTGCGGGTGGCCTTCGGCATCAAGCAGCTCGACTGGAAGTCGGTGGTGATCCCCAACGTGATGCCCAAGCCCGACCTGATGCCGCTGACCGGTGGCTACCGCAAGACCCCGGTGCTCCAGGTCGGCGCCGATGTCTACTGCGACACCCAGCTCATCATGCTCGAGCTCGAAAAGCGCGCGCCGCACCAGCCGCTGCTGCCGAAGGGCAGGGAAGGCGAAGCGCGCGCGCTGGCGATGTGGATCGACAGGAACATCTTCGGGCCGTCGGTCGGCGTGGCGCTGTCGCGGGTGGCCGACATGTTGCCGCCTGCCTTCTTCAAGGACCGCAGCGAATTCTCCGGCCGCTCCTTCGAAGCCGCCAGCCTGAAGGCTGCCGAGCCGCTCGCGCGCGAGCAGACCTATGCGCAGCTGGCGCTGGCCGAGCACATCCTGGCCGATGGCCGTCCTTTTCTCCTCGGCTCCGAACCGAGCCTGGCGGATTGCGCGCTCTACAATCCGGTGTGGTTCATCAAGGAGCGCGCCGGCGGCGGCAAGGTGCTGCCGCCGCTCGACCGGCTGCCCAGGATCGCCGCGTGGTCGGAGCGCATGAAGGCGTTCGGCAATGGCCGGCCGAGCGACATGTCGGGCCAGCAGGCGCTCGACGTCGCCAAGGCGGGCAAGCCCGAGCCGACCGCCGTCGACGCGGCCGACCCGAGCGGCCTCAAGCCCGGCGCCAGGGTGAGCGTGACGCCCGACGACACCGGCAAGGTCCCGGTGACGGGAGAGCTGGTCGGGCTCACCGCCGACCGCGTGTCGCTGAAGCGCAGCGACCCTCGTGCCGGGGACGTGGTCGTCCACTTCCCGCGCGCCGGCTTCGTCATCCGCGCGCTATAGCGAGACCTCGCCCTCCAGCACCGGCACGCAGCCGCCGCCCACGCTGGCGCGGATGCCGTCGGCGGCGCGATAGGCCCGGCAGAGCAGCCGGCTCGGCCGGCCCATCTCGACGCCCTGCACGATGTCGTAGCGCCGCTCCTGCTCCTTGCCGAGCGACAGCAGGAGCGCTGCGAGCGGCGTCGCCGCACTGCCGGTCGCCGGGTCCTCGATCGTGCCGGAGAGCGGCGAGAACATGCGCGTCCGCGCGCGCTCGCCATCCGGCGCGTAAAGATAAATCGGCAGACGATTGGGCCCGAGATGGGTGAATCGGGCCCACGCTTCGCGAAAGCGGCCGATGTCGGGCGCGGCCTTGCTTAGCGCCTCGCCGGTCACTTCGGCGACGACGAAGCTGTTGCCCACCGAGGCGATGACGGGCCTGTGACGTGCGGTCACGACCTCCGTGGCGGCGATGCCGACGCAACCCGCCAGCAGCTCCGCCGGCATCTCGGGGCCGAGCGACAGCGGCTGCGGCGCGGCGATCGTGGCGCTGTCGCCGTCGATCTCGACCTCGACCAGGCCCGCGATCTCCTCGAAGCGCAGCTTCCGGCCGCGGCCGCGCAGCACCCAGGCCGTGCCGACATTGGGATGCCCGGCGAACGGCATCTCGGCGCGGCGGTTGAAGATGCGCACCCGCGCGGTGTTCTGGGGGTCGGCCGGCGGCAGCACGAAGGTCGTCTCGCTGAGATTGAACTCGGCGGCGAGCGCCTGCATCTCGTGGTCGGCCATGCCGCGCGCATCGGGGAACACGGCGAGCGGGTTGCCGCCGAAGCGGCGGTCGGTGAAGACGTCGACCGTGACGAACCGGAAGGAGCGCATCGCTCCTTCTAGACCAGTTGCACGCCGATCTCGTCCGCAATTCGCCTCAGGCCAGCCACAGATTTGGCTGTGGCATTGCGGCCGTCGTGCGGGCAATGCGTCTCGAGGCTCGCCACCACCTCGCGCGCCGTGACGCCCCCGAGCAGCCGCTTCAGTTCCATCGCCCACGGCACGCCGCCGTCGCCCACCGGCACGCCGCGCCGGGCGGCAAGATCGCGATCCTTGATGTGGATCAGGTTGACCCGCGGCGCGAGGGCGGCGATGTCGGCGGCGTCCGGCGGCGCGCCCGCCGACCAGCTGTTGGCGATGTCGACCAGCGGGACGACCTGCTCGGGCAGGTCGTCGAGGTCGGCGAAGAACTTCGCGAGCTCGGCGATCGAGCCGATGTTGCAGACCGGCTCGTTCTCCAGTTCGACGAAGACGTCGTGACGGGCGGCGAGATCGCCCAGCCGCTCGACCGTCGACCGCAGGTCGCGCGCCGCGAAGCCCGGATAGCGCAAGTGGCTGAACACGCGCAGGCGCGGCGCTTCGAGCACGGTGGCGACATCGAAGGCGTGCGCCAGGGGATCGTCGGTCGGGCATTCCCGGGGGTCGAAGGCGAAATCGACCGCGCCGCCGCCGGCCTTGTGCCGGCCCGGCGCCGGCCACTTCAAGACTGGCGAGACGAAGGTCGGTACCTCGAGGCCGGCGTCGTCGAGCCGGCGCTTGATCGCGTGGACCTCCTCGAGCGTCATGCCGAGCAGGTTGCGGCCGTCGACGGTGCGCATGTCGAGGCGGCGCACGCCGTTCTCGCGGCAGAACGAGATCATCTCGTCGAGCGACGGGCCGATCTCGTCGCCGATCACGGCCAGGGCGAGGCGGGGTATGGTCATGGCGTGAGCCTAGCAAAGCCCGGCAGCCGGCGCCTCAGCCGGCAGACGCACGCCGGCACGCGAGGCGCCGGCCCGCCCGCGGCCAGAGGCAGGAGAGACCGCGGGCGGTGCCAGGCAGCCGCCGCGGCAGGAATTGGGGCGCTGCTGCCGCGGCGAAGGCTCGGTCAGGCTTCGACGATCAGGGTGCCTCCCATCTCCTCGTGGCCATCGCCGCAGAACACGTCGCAGAAGAAGGCATATTGGCCAGGCTTCTGCGGCGTGATGGTGACGCGCGTTTCCTGGTCGGGAATGATGTCGGTGCGGATGCCGAACTCGGGCATCTTGAAGCCGTGGATGCGATCGAGCGAGGTCAGCACGAAGGTGAGCGGCTGGCCCACCTTCGCCTTCACCGTGTCGGGCTGGAACTCGAACTTGCTGGCCGCGATGCTCACTTCGACGCCGGCCGGCTCGGCGGCCCACAGGCGCCAGCCGCCGGCCATACTTCCCCCGGCCGCGCTGCCCAGCAGCAGCGCGGTGAACGCTCTACGCTTCATGGGACCAGCCCTAGGCCTTGGTGACCGGCAGCTCGGTGATGTCGATCTTGCTGCCGGTCATGGCGACCTCGCGCGTGCCGAGCGGCTTCAGCGAGGCGTCGAACGGCGGCGGCGGCGGCCGGCGCGGCGCGGTGCCGCCGGGCGCGGCCTGCGGGAAGATCAGCGACTTCGCCGCATGATGGGCGATATGCCCGGTCATGTGGTCGTGGTTCTGGTGGATGTGGCCGTAGAACACCACGACGTTCTTGTACGGCATCAAAAGATCGATCGCCTTGGCGCCGTCGGCGGTCGTCCAGTCCCAGTTCGGCATCAGGTCGAACAGCGGCCGGTGGGTGAACACCACGATCTTGTCGTCGGGCTTGCGCTGCTTGAGGTCGGCGGCCAGCCAGGCGAGCTGCTCGTCGCCGAGCTTCGCACCCGGATCGGAGACGTTGTCGAGCGCGATGAAATGCACGCCCTTGTGGTCGAAGGTCCAATGCGTGGCGCCGAAGAACTCCTGGAACGCCGCGCCCTTGTCGAGCGAGGCGTCGTGCTCGCCGGGCAGGAAGCGCAGATCCTTGACGTTGAGGGTCGAGGCGATCTCCTTGACCCTCTTCATGCGCTCGCGGCGCACCTTGCCGTCCTCGGTCGTGTGCGTGAGGTCGCCGGTAAAGACGATGAAATCCGGCTTCTGGCTCAGCCCGTTCACCGTGACGATGGCCTTTTCCAGCATCTGATCGGCCTCGGGATTGGGCGGTCCCTTGAAGCCCCAATGTATGTCGGAGATCTGCACGAAGTGGAAATCGCCCATTCCCTGCGCGCCGGCGCGGGCGGCCGGGAACAGGCCTGCAGTGAAGGTGACTCCGGCCAGGCCGGCCAGCTTCAGGAACTCTCGACGATCATGATGCGGCATGCGTGCCTCCCAAGGTTACGAGAGGCGCTACCGGCGCCCAGCCGGTTCTATTCCCGGTGGAATAAAATCGACCGGGGCCCGGTAGACATGGCGTAATGGACGGCATGGTCGACGTGTCGAAGCCTTCGCTACCGGCGCCCGACGCCGCGGCGGCCGAGCGCTTCCGGGCGCTGATGCTGCCGCACCTGGACGCGGTCTACGGCTTCGCCCGCTGGCTGACGCGCGATCCCGTGGTGGCGCAGGACGTGGCGCAGGAGGCGATGCTGCGGGCGCTGCGCTACCTCCATGCCTTCCGCGGCGGCGAGCCCAGGCCGTGGCTGCTCGGCATCGTGCGCAACACCTGGACCGACATGCGCGCCAAGGGCCTGGGCGCGGGCGGGCGGGGCGAGAAGCCGCTGGAGGAGATCGAGAGCCGGCCGGCCGACGGGCCGGACCCCGAGCAGGAGGCTCTCTCGGGCGACCGGCGGCGGCACGTCGCGGCGGCGCTGGCCGCGCTGCCGGCCGAGGCGCGCGAGATCCTCGTCCTGCGCGAGGTCGAGGATCTTGCCTACAAGGAGATTTCGTCGGTGCTCGGTCTGCCGATCGGCACCGTGATGTCGCGTCTGGCGCGCGCGAGGGAGAAACTGGCGGCCGAACTGCGCGGCCGTCTTGGAAGGAGAGACCATGGACTGCCCGACCTGTGAGGCGATGGTCGACGCCTATGTCGACGGCGAGTTGTCGGCCCAGGAGAGCGTCGAATTCGAGCGCGCGCTGGAGAGCTGCCCGCAATGCCGGCGCCGGCTCGAGGAGGCGCGCGCCGTGAGCCGGCTGCTGCGCGAGCTGCCGGTCGAGCGCGCGCCCGACCTGCTGCGCGCCAGGATCGAACGTGAGCTGCGCGCTATTTCGGGCCAGGCCGCGCCGCGGCGGGCGCGGACGACGCCGCACTGGATGAAGCCCGCGGCGCTGGCGGCGAGCCTGCTCGTCGCCGTCTCGATCGGCTGGGTTGGCGGCACCTTTACCGGGCGCGAGAATGCCGGCAGCGCCGTGGGCGACGAGCAGCTCGTCGCGACTTACCTCCGGGTGGCGAGCAGCGACCATCCGGTCGACGTCGCCTCGACCGACCGCCACACCGTGAAGCCGTGGTTCGCCGGCCGCATCGATTATTCGCCGCCGGTGCATGACCTCACCTCGGCCGGCTTTCCGCTCGAAGGCGGCCGGGTCGACGTGGTGGCCGGCCGCAAGGTCTCGGTGCTGGTCTATCGCCACAACCAGCACCGGCTCGCTTTGTCGCTGTGGCCCGACGCCGGGCCGGACACCGCGCCCAAGGTCGTCGAGCACGCGGGCTTCGCGCTCGCCGAATGGCGGCACGGCGGCTTTGCCCTCCATGCCGTGTCGGACGTCGCGCCCGACGAGATGGCTTCCTTCGCCCAGGCGCTCGACCGCGCCACCGGCGAGGAGCGCTAACCCGCCAAACGAACTGGCGATATAGGCAAGCCCCTGAGACGACGGGGCTTTTGGCGATGTTTGCATCGCTTGGGGCGTGCCCCGCTGTCGTCCTGAGCGCAGCGAAGGACCTGGCGTCGCAACAGGGCGCTTGGCCTCAGGACGACGGAGACGCCCGCGAGCATTTGGCCCTTTCCTGTCATCCCGAGCGAAGTGAGGGATCCTCAAAGCCCGGTCATTTTCCGATCCACAACCTATGGCGTCGCTTAGCGGCCGGTAACCGTTATCAAACGGAAGGAAAACGGACCCTCTTGTGGCGCGCTCGCTTACCAATCTGCACACCCGACCGAATCTTGCGCTCGGCTCCGACCGACCAGTGCGAACCACTAGCGGGGTAGCGCTAACTGCGCTAACCGGCCGCCACCCCTCCTGTCGTCCTGAGCGCGCGAAGCGCAGCGAAGGACCTGGCCTCGCGACAGCGCGTTGTTGACCCCGCAGGAGCCGGCCGTAAGCACTGCCAGGGAGTAGCGCACTAGCGGGAAGTGCGGAAAGCCCTGGCGGAGCAGATGGAAAGCGGGCAGCGGCGATCATGGCGTCGCCACCATAACCCCGGTGCTAGAAGGACCCCGATTCTGTCGTATAGAACTCAAACCGATTCTGCGGAGTAGAACTTTGAGATAACCTCCACTTGGGGGCGACCACATGAAAAGACCAAAAGCAGGACGGCAGGGTCGAGAGGGCTTTGTATTACTTTGTGCGAAAAGGATGCCGACACAGCCGCATCGAGTATCTGTCCACCAGAAGCGGGATCTTTGGTAACGGCCATGCCTGCTTCCTCTGACAACAACTACCCGGGCGCCGCCGCTGTGCCGCGCCCCGTTCTGCGAGAAGACGCCCTCGAATACGGCTTCGTCGGCAAGCTTCAGGAACTCAAGTACGAATACCGCCGCGACATCACTGATCGCGCCTCACTGGAGAAAAACTTCCGCGAGAAGTTCGAGGCCCTGAACCGCGTCAGGCTCACCGATCCCGAGTTCGCCCGCCTGCTCGACGAGATCGTCAGTCCCGACGTCTTCACCGCCGCGAAGACCCTGCGGGAAATCAACGCCTTCACACGCGATGACGGCACGCCGCTAAACTACACGTTGGTGAACATCCGGGACTGGTGCAAGAACACCTTCGAGGTCGTCAACCAGCTCCGCATCAACACCGACAACAGCCACCATCGCTACGACGTCCTGCTGCTCATCAACGGCGTGCCCTGCGTGCAGATCGAGCTGAAGACGCTCGGTATCAGCCCGCGCCGCGCCATGGAGCAGATCGTCGACTACAAGAACGATCCCGGCAACGGCTACACCCGGACGCTGCTTTGCTTTCTTCAGCTCTTCATCGTCAGTAATCGCGACCGCACCTATTACTTCGCCAACAACAGCGCCCGTCACTTCGCCTTCAATGCCGACGAGCGTTTCCTACCCGTCTATGAGTTCGCCGACGAGGCCAACAGAAAGATCGTCCATCTCGATGATTTCGCGGCCCGCTTCCTCGAGAAGTGTGCGCTGGCCAAGACGATCAGCCGCTACATGGTGCTCATCGCCAGCGAGCAGAAGCTCATGATTATGCGGCCCTACCAGGTCTATGCCGTGCAGCAGATCGTCAAGTGCATCGAGGACGACGCCGGCAATGGCTACATCTGGCACACCACCGGCAGCGGCAAGACGCTTACCTCGTTCAAGGCGTCCACGCTCCTCAAGGACAATCCCGACATCGAGAAATGTCTCTTCGTCGTAGACCGCAAGGATCTCGATCGCCAGACCCGCGAGGAGTTCAACCGCTTCCAGCAAGGCTGCGTGGAGGAAAACACCAACACTGCGGCCCTCGTTCGTCGTCTGCTTTCGGACGACTACGCCGACAAGGTAATCGTCACGACCATCCAGAAGCTCGGCCTAGCGCTGGACGAGACCAGCAAGCGCAACAGACAGCGCACCAAGAGCGGCCAACCCACTTACAAGGAGCAGCTCCAGGCGCTGCAGGACAAGCGCATCGTCTTCATATTCGATGAATGCCACCGCTCCCAGTTCGGCGAAAATCACAAGGCCATCAAGGCGTTCTTTCCCAAAGCCCAGCTTTTCGGCTTCACCGGAACGCCATCTTTCCGCAGAATGCCACCGCGCAGAAGATCGAGGACACTCAGGCTTCTCTGCGGACCACGGAAGACCTCTTCCAGAAGCAGCTTCACGCCTACACCATCACCCACGCCATCGAGGACGGAAACGTCCTGCGATTCCATGTGGACTACTTCAAGCCGAAGGAGGAACCGGGAAAGAAGCCGCCCAAAGCCGGCGAAGGCATCGCGAAGCGGGCCGTGGTCGAGGCTATCAAGCCGGAGCACCTGTGGAGCAGCATCGCGAACTTGGCCCGAACCCAAAGTGATGAACTGTTGCGCACGCTTCAGGTGGGCTTCAAATTCATCGAGGAGGAGTCCTTCGAGAGCACCTTCCAGGGGCTGTTTTCCGAAATCGATCTTCATTCTCCCAAGCTGGGCAAGACCTACCCTGACCAGAACGCCAAGCTTTGCACCGTCATCCAGAAAATTGCCGAGGGATTGGCGGAGTTCTCTACCGGAATCGACGCACTAGGAGATGCCTATGAATACCTGATCGGTCAGTTCGCCGCCGGGTCGGGCAAGAAAGCGGGCGAATTCTATACGCCGCAACAGGTTTCCGACATCTTGTCCGGTATCGTCACGCTGGATAGCCAGGAGCCGAAGACCGGAACGAAGAAGCGGCTGGAGCGCGTGATGGATTTCGCGTGCGGCTCCGGCTCGCTGCTACTCAATGTGCGTCACCGGGTGAAGGAGGCAGGCGGCACCATCGGCAAGATCTTCGGGCAAGAAAAGAACATCACCACCTACAACTTGGCCCGCATGAACATGCTGCTTCACGGGGTGAAGGACACGGAGTTCGAAATCTTCCACGGCGACACCCTGCTCAATGACTGGGACATCCTGCGCGAGCTGAACCCGGCCAAGAAGCCGCTGTTCGACGCCATCGTCGCCAATCCGCCCTTCAGCTACCGCTGGGACCCGAGCGAGAGCAGGGGCGACGACGTGCGCTTCAAAAACTATGGCCTCGCGCCCAAGTCGGCAGCGGACTTCGCCTTTCTGTTGCACGGCTTCCACTTCCTCAAGGACGAAGGCGTGATGGCCATCATCCTGCCGCACGGCGTTCTGTTCCGGGGCGGTGCGGAGGAACGCATCCGTACCAAACTGCTCAAGGACGGCCACATCGACACCGTCATCGGCCTACCCGCTAATCTCTTTTACTCGACGGGCATTCCCGTCTGCATTGTCGTGCTCAAGAAGTGCAAGAAACCGGACGACGTGCTGTTCATCAACGCTGCCGAGCACTTCGAGAAGGGCAAGCGCCAGAACCAGCTCAAGCCCGAGCACATCGAGAAGATCATCGATACCTACCAGCACAGGAAGGAAGAACCCCGCTACGCGCGCCGTGTGGAGATGGCCGAGATCGAGAAGAACGACTTCAACCTCAACATCTCCCGCTACGTCAGCACCGTGATCGCCGAGGAGGAGATTGACCTGACGGCGGTACATACCGAGCTAACGAAAATCGAGAGCACGATTCAAACAGCGACGGCCAAGCACAATGAGTTCCTGAAAGCGCTGGGACTGCCGCTGCTGCCAGGCAACGCAAAAGCCAGCTGAACCAACCTTTACGATAGCCTCACAAACAAGGGCGGCGGCTGACTTCAAGCCAACCGATCCAGCTCCTTCACGATCGCGTCGCCCATTTCCTGCGTGCCGACCTTCTTCGTGCCGGCCGTGTTGCCGACCAGCAGGTCGCCGGTGCGGTAGCCCGCCTTGAGCACGTTCTCGACCGCCGTCTCGACCAGGTCGGCTTCCTTCGCTAAATCGAAGCTGTAGCGCAGCATCATGGCGTAGGAGAGCGTCTCGGCGATCGGGTTGGCCAGCCCTTTGCCCGCGATGTCGGGAGCGCTGCCGTGGATCGGCTCGTACAGCGCCTTGCGCCGGCCGGTCGCATCGGGCGCGCCGAGCGAGGCGGAAGGCAGCAGCCCGAGCGAGCCGGTCAGCATCGAGGCCTCGTCGGAGAGGATGTCGCCGAACAGATTGTCGGTGACGATGACGTCGAACTGGTTGGGCGACCGCAGGAGCTGCATGGCCAAGGCGTCGGCATACATGTGCTCGAGCTTCACGTCGGCATATTTCTCCTTGTGCAGCTTGGTCGCCTCCTCGCGCCACAGCACGCCGGTGTGCATGACATTCGCTTTCTCGGCCGAGAGCACCTTGTTCTTGCGCTTGCGGGCGAGCTCGAAGGCGACGGCGCAGACGCGGCGGATCTCGGGCGCGGTGTAGCGCTGGGTGTCGAAGGCCTCGACCTCGCCTTTTGCGTTGGTGTGGCGGCCGCGCGGCTCGCCGAAATAGACGCCGCTCGTCAGCTCGCGGATGATCATGATGTCGAGGCCCTTGACGATCTCGGGCTTGAGCGAGCTTGCGTCGACCAGCGCGTCGAACACCTTGGCCGGACGCAGGTTGGCGAACAGGTCCATCTCCTTGCGCAGGCGCAGGAGGCCGCGCTCGGGCTTCTTGCTGAAGTCGGCGGTGTCCCATTTCGGCCCGCCGACCGAGCCGAACAGCACGGCGTCGGCCTCGAGCGCCAGCTTCATCGTCGAGTCGGCCAGCGGCACGCCGTGCTTGTCGAGCGCGGCGCCGCCCACCACGTCCTCCTGGATGTCGAAGCCGACGGCGCGCTTCCTGCCCATCCAGGCGATGATCTTGCGCACCTCGTTCATGACTTCGGGGCCGATGCCGTCGCCCGGCAGCACCAGCAGATTGCGATTCGACGGCATATTTTCCTTCTCCCAATGCCTCATCCTTCGGGACGGATGAGGGTGTTACTCAATGCCTCACCCTGAGGAGCGGCCGGCAGGCCGCGTCTCGAAGGGTGGAAACAAGCACCTTGTCTGTGGCCCACCCTTCGAGACGCGTGCTGCGCACGCTCCTCAGGGTGAGGTTGGTTCGATCACTCCGCGGCGTGCAGCCAGGGCTGCGCTTCCTTCTGCTTCTTCTCGAAGTCGTCGATCTCCGACTTCTTCTCGAGCGTCAGCCCGATGTCGTCCAGCCCCTCGAGCAGGCAACGCTTGCGGAACGGATCGATGTCGAAATGCACCGTGCCGCCGTCCGGGCCCTTGATCTCCTGCTTCTCGAGGTCGATCTCGATGACGGCGTTGGAGCCGCGGCTCGCATCGTCCATCAGCTTGTCGATGATCTCCTTCGGCACCTTGATCGGCAGGATGCCGTTCTTGAAGCAGTTGTTGTAGAAGATGTCGGCGAAGCTCTCCGAGATCACGCAGCGGATGCCGAAATCGAGCAGCGCCCACGGCGCGTGCTCGCGGCTCGAGCCGCAGCCGAAATTGGGGCCGGCGACGATGATCTTGGCGTTCTGGTAGGCGGGCTGGTCGAGGATGAAATCCTTCTTCTGGCCGTCGGCGGTCCAGCGCATCTCGTAGAACAGGCCGTCCTTCAGGCCCGTGCGCTTGATGGTCTTCAGGAAGTTCTTGGGAATGATCATGTCGGTGTCGATGTTGACCATCGGCATCGGCGCGGCGACGCCGCGCAGCGTCGTGAATTTTTCCATCTGCTTGCCTCGGATTTCCCTCGCGAACGCCGGAATAAACGGGCTTTCGCCCGGCCCGTCAAGCCGCGCAAAAAGCGCGCTCAGCCGGGTACTTTCACCACCAGCGTGCCGGCGATCATGTCGTGCAGGCCGCGCTTGCGATCGGTGAAGGCCACCATGATGAAGCCGATGCAGAGGATGATCGCCGAGATGAACTTGGCGAAGTAGCGGCCGGTGGCGTTGGCGAAGGACAGGCGCTGGCCCTGGTCGGTCACGACGCGCAGGCCGACCGCCATCTTGCCGAGCGTCGCGCCGCGCTCCGAGCTCTCCATCAGCGCGAAATAAAGCCAGCCGAGCAGCAGCGAGGCGAGGTTGATGCCGAGATGCACGCCGCTCATCCCGGCGGCGCCCGACATCATGCCGGCGCCGACGATCGCGCCCAGGATCCCGGTCGGGATGGCGAGCACGAAGGCGTCGATGATGTAGGCCACGACGCGCAGCCAGAAGCCGCCATAGCCGCGCGGCGCGGTCGAATCGTTGGCCGCAGGCGGTGCGCCCCAGTTCGGGGCGGGCGGCGGCGTGGGGCCGGAAGGCGCGTTGCTCATGGTGGTTTCAATCTCCCCGAAGCAATCGAGCGCTCGAGGTTAGCACGCCGTCTTCCCTTTCTCCTCCCCCGTCTCGGGGGAGGTGGCGCCGTCATACGGCGACGGAGGGGGAAGGCAGCACCGAGGATGCATCCCGCCCCCTCCGTCCGCGTGAGACGCGGACACCTCCCCCGAGACGGGGGAGGAAAGGGATGCAAACGAGACCCCTACTGGGTAGTCCCGCACCTCCGCCATCGCGGAGATCATCTGTCCGCCTTGACCACCAGCGTGTCGGCCATCAGGTCGTGCAGGGCGCGCTTGCCCTTCGTCCAGCCGGCCAGCATGAAGCCGATGCCGAACGGCAGCAGCGGCGTGACCAGCACCTTGAGGAAGTGGCGCGCGGTGGCGCGGCCGAACGACAGCCGGGCGCCGTCGGCGCGCACGATGCGCACACCGATCGCCTGCTTGCCCAGGGTGGCGCCGCGCGGCGAGCTCGTCATCAGCGCCTCATAGAGCCAGCCCAGCGCGATGAGGCCCGCAATGCCGACAAGCACGCCGATGCCGGCCGCCAGGTCGTTCGACGATCCGCCGAGCAGCGCGACCGCGCCGATGATGATGCCGGCCATCAGGCCGATGCCGATCGCGAGCACGAATCCGTCGATCAGGTAGGCGACGACGCGAATCCAGAAGCCGGCGGCGCGCGTCGACGAGGCGACGTTGGCGACCTGCTGCTGGCCCGACCAGTCGGGCGGCGGGGGCGCTGTGGCCATGACTTCTTCTCCCCAAGAAATCGGACCAAACGAAACGGGCGGTGCATCGCTGCACCGCCCGCAAGGTTAGCACGTCGCTCCGCGAACGCGGAGCGGCCTTATTGGTAATCCCGCACGTCCGCCAGCGTACCCTTGATGGCCGCCGCCGCCGCCATGGCCGGGCTCACCAGATGGGTGCGCCCGCCGCGGCCCTGCCGGCCCTCGAAGTTGCGGTTCGAGGTCGAGGCGCAGCGCTGGCCGGGTTCCAGCCGGTCGGCGTTCATGGCGAGGCACATCGAGCAGCCCTGGTCGCGCCATTCGAAGCCCGCCTCGAGGAAGATCTTGTGCAGGCCCTCCTTCTCGGCCTCGGCCTTCACCAAGCCCGAGCCAGGCACGACCATCGCCGACACGTTCGACGCCACCTTGCGGCCGCGGGCGATCTCGGCGGCGGCGCGCAGATCCTCGATGCGGCCGTTGGTGCACGAGCCGATGAACACGCGGTCGATCGGCACGTCGACCAGCCGGGTGCCCGGCGTCAGGCCCATGTAGGCGAGCGAGCGCGCCCATGCCTCGCGGCGGTTCTCGTCCGGCGCATTGGCCGGATCGGGGATCACCTCGGTGATCGGCAGCGCATCCTGCGGGCTGGTGCCCCAGGTCACCATCGGCGGAATGTCGGAGGCGAGCAGGTCGACCTGGGTGTCGAATACGGCGCCCTTGTCGGACGGCAGCCGCCGCCACTGGCCGAGCGCCAGATCCCAGGCGCCGCCCTTCGGCGCGTGCGGACGGCCTTCGAGATACTTGAAGGTCGTCTCGTCCGGCGCGATCAGGCCCGCGCGCGCGCCCGCCTCGATCGACATGTTGCAGACGGTCATGCGGCCTTCCATCGTGAGCTCGCGGATGGCGCGGCCGGCATATTCGATCACGTGGCCGGTGCCGCCGGCAGTGCCGAGGCGGGCGATGATGGCCAGGATCACGTCCTTGGCGGTGATGCCGAGCGGCAGGCTGCCCTCGACGGCCACGCGCATGTTCTTGGCCGGCTTCTGGATCAGGGTCTGCGTCGCCAGCACGTGCTCGACCTCGGAGGTGCCGATGCCGAAAGCGAGCGCGCCGAAGGCGCCGTGCGTCGAGGTGTGGCTATCGCCGCACACGATGGTCGAGCCGGGGAGCGTCATGCCCTGCTCGGGGCCGGTCACGTGGACGATGCCGCGGCGCGGATCGTCCAGTCCGAAGTAGGGAATGCCGAATTCCTTGACGTTCTTCTCGAGCGTCTCGACCTGGGTGCGCGATTCGGGATCGGTGATGCCGAGCGCCACGTCCTTGGTCGGCGTGTTGTGGTCGGCCAAGGCGATCGTGGCGTCGGGCCGGCGCACCGGCCGGCCGGCCACCCTCAGGCCCTCGAAGGCCTGCGGGCTCGTCACCTCGTGCACGAGGTGACGGTCGATGTAGATCACGCAGGTGCCGTCCTCCTGGCGGTGGACGACGTGGGCATCCCAGATCTTCTCGAACAGGGTGCGCGGCGGCGGGGGCGGCGGCGGAGGCGTCGCCGACTTCTTGCGGAACGCCATGGCGCTAGGCCTTGCCGCCCTTGGCGGCGCGCACGTTCTTCTCGTCCCGCGGCTTCTCCTTCTTGAGCTTCTCGCGGCGCGGCCGCTTGACGGCCTCCTCGGCCTGCTCGGCGAGCAGCTCGCGCTGGGCCTCGGTGTCCTCGGCGATGCGGCTCGCCTTGCCGCGCAGGTCGCGCAGGTAATAGAGCTTGGCGCGGCGCACGGTGCCCTTGCGGACGACCTCGATCTCCCAGATGCCCGGGCTGTAGAGCGGGAACACGCGCTCGACGCCCTCGCCGAAGGAGATCTTGCGCACGGTGAACGAGGAGTTCACGCCATCGTTCTTGCGCGCGATGCAGAGGCCTTCATAGACCTGGATGCGCTCGCGGTTGCCTTCCTGCACCTTGACGTGCACCTTGAGCGTATCGCCCGGCTCGAAGCGCGGCACCGGCCGCTCGGCCGTCACCTTGTCCATCTGGGCCTTGGCCAGCGTATCGAGAATGTTCATCGCACTTGCTTCCTTTCGTCACTTCTCTTCGTTCGCCTTCGCGGTCCCGCGGCGTTCCCACAGATCGGGCCGCCGCCGCCGCGTGATCTCTTCCCGCTGCTTCCTGCGCCACTCGGCGACCTTGCCGTGGTGGCCCGAGACCAGAACCTCCGGCACGCGCCGCTCGATTCCGTCCGGGCCGGCCCAGGTCGCGGGCCGCGTGTAGTGCGGGTACTCCAACAATCCGTCCTCGAAACTCTCCTCGTCTCCCGACCGGGCCGCGCCCATCACGCCGGGCAGCAGCCGCACGCAACAATCCATCACCGCCATGGCCGCGATCTCGCCGCCCGAGAGCACGAAATCGCCGACCGAAACCTCCTCCAGCGCGTGGGCCTCGATGACCCGTTCATCGATTCCCTCGAACCGTCCGCACACCAGCAGCACGCCGGGCCCGCCGGCCAGCTCCCGCGCCCGCGCCTGAGCGAACGGCGCGCCTCGCGGCGACATCAGGAGCTTCGGCATCCCCGGTTCGGCGACCGCTTCGATCGCCGCCGACAGGATGTCGGGCTTCATCACCATGCCGGCGCCACCCCCGAACGGAGCGTCGTCCACCGTGCCATGGCGATCCCTGGCGAACCGCCTGATGCCGAACGCTTCCAGCGACCAGACGCCTTCCTTCAATGCCTTACCGGCCAGGCTGCCGCCCAGCGGGCCCGGAAACATTTCCGGGAAGATCGTCAGCGCCTTTGCGCGCCACACGTTATCCCTCCGCCTCCTTCTCTTCCTCTGCGCCTCCCGCCAGCAATCCCGCCGGCGGATCGACCGTTACCTTGCCGCCCGCGACGTCGATCTCGGGCACGGCCTCGTCGGTGAAGGGCAACATCACGCCGCCCGTCGATCCGCCCGACACTTCCATCACCGAGCCGGCGCCGAAATCGTGGAAGGCAACGACCTTGCCCCAATCCCGACCGTCCCGTCCGACTGCGGCGAGCCCGATGAGGTCCGCCTCGTACCACTCCCGCTCGCCCGTCGCCGGCAAGGCGGTGCGCTCCACATAGAGCCGCAATCCCCGCAATGCCTCGGCCGCCGTGCGATCGGCTACGCCCTCGATCCGGGCGAGCACCGCGCCCTTGGCGGCGCTCAGCGGCTCGACCCGGTACTTCTTCCGCCCCGATTCGTCCGACAGCGGGCCGTACGATCCCAGCGCCATCGGCTCTTCGGTGTAACTCTTGATGCGCACCAGGCCGCGAACACCGTGCGGCGCCGCGACGACGCCCAGCAGGACGCGGCCCGACGGCATCAGGACGCTGCGGCCTCCGCCTTGTCCTCGGCCGCGCCGGCCGCCGCCTCGCCACCGCCGCCGGCCGCCGCCTTCAGGCGCTCCTGCGCCTTGGCGCGCGGCGCGCTCTTCTTCGGCTGCTCGCGACGCTCGCGCGGCTTCATCATCTCGGCATCGGCCAGGAAGCGCGCCACGCGGTCCGACGGCTGGGCGCCGACCTTGAGCCAGTGGGCAATGCGCTCCTTGTCGAGCGTCACGCGCTGGGCGTGCTCGCGCGGCAGCAGCGGATTGTAGGTGCCGAGCTTCTCGATGAAGCGGCCGTCGCGCGGACTGCGCGAATCGGCCACCACGATGTGGAAGAACGGCCGCTTCTTGGCGCCGTGACGAGTCATGCGGATCGCTAGCATTCTTTCTCCTTCGACAATTCGTTCAGCGCGGGAAGCCCGGCGGGGGCGTCATGCCCCCGAGGCTGCGCATGAATCCTTTTTCTCCGAGCTTGTTCACTCGCTTCATCATCTTGACCATGTCGGCATGCTGCTTGAGCAGCTTGTTGACGTCTTGCACCTGCACGCCTGAGCCGGCCGCGATGCGCTTCTTGCGCGAGGCGTGGATGAGGTCGGGATTGCGCCGCTCCTTGGGCGTCATCGACAGGATGACGGCCTCCTGGCGCTTGAGCTGCTTCTCGTCGATCTTGGCCTTCGACATCGCCGCCTTGGCCTGCAGCGCGCCTGGCAGCATGCCCATCAGGCCCTGCAGGCCGCCCATCTTGCGCAGCTGGCGCAGCTGGGAGAGCAGGTCGTCCATGTCGAACTGGCCCTTGCGCACCTTGGCGGCGAGCTTCTCGGCCTCTTCCTTCTCGATCGTCTCGGCGGCGCGCTCGACCAGCGAGACGATGTCGCCCATGCCGAGGATGCGGCCGGCGATGCGGTCGGGATGGAACGGCTCGAGCGCGTCGAATTTCTCGCCGACGCCGATCAGCTTGACCGGGCGGCCGGTGACAGCGCGCATCGAGAGCGCCGCGCCGCCGCGCGCATCGCCGTCGACGCGGGTCAGCACGATGCCGGTGACGGCGAGCCGCTCGTTGAACGCCTTGGCGACGTTGACGGCGTCCTGGCCGGTCATGGCGTCGGCGACGAGCAGCGTTTCCTTGGGCTGGGCCAGGTCGGAGATCTGCTTGACCTCCGTCATCAGCTCCTCGTCGATCGCGAGCCGGCCCGCGGTGTCGAGGATCAGGACGTCGAAGCCCTCGCGCCGCGCCGTGTCGATGGCGCGCTTGGTGATCGCGAGCGGCATCTCGAGCGGCACGATCGGCAAGGTCGGCACGCCGGTCTGCTCGCCCAGCACCTTGAGCTGCTGCTGCGCCGCCGGGCGGCGCGTGTCGAGCGAGGCCATCAATACCTTGCGGCGGGTGGCGAAGCTGCCGCCGAACATCTCGGCCGCCATGCCTTGCGGGCCCTGGCTCAGGCGATAGGCGATCTTGGCCGAGCTCGTCGTCTTGCCCGAGCCCTGCAGGCCGACCATCAGGATGACGACCGGCGGAATGGCGTTGAGGTCGAGGTCGGCGACCTTGCCGCCCAGCATCTCGACCAGGTGATCGTGCACGATCTTGATCACCATCTGGCCCGGCGTGACCGAGCGGATCACGTCGGCGCCGATCGCCTTGGGCCGCACCTCGTCGATGAACTGGCGGACGACGGGCAGCGCCACGTCGGCCTCGAGCAACGCCGTGCGCACCTCGCGCAGGGCTTCGTCGACGTCGGCCTCCGAGAGCGCCCCGCGCCCGCGCAGCCGGTCGAACACATCGCCCAGACGTTTGCTCAGACCCTCGAACATCGCCGTTCCAGCACTCCGTTCACTCAAAGCAGTATCGCGCCGATGCGCGAACCCTCGCGGATCGACGGTGCTCCCCCTCTCAGACGACCAAGGGCGGGGGAACCTGCGAAATCGGCACGACCGATTGAGTGGCGGGGTATAAGGCTAGCGGGACAAGGAGTCAAAAGGCTTGCCGTCCGACACTAACTATCTGGATTATCAGGATTTTCGGCCGATTTCAGGGCGCGCGGTCCTGCTCTTCCTGGCTGTTCTGATTGCCCTGATCGTGGCCGCGAGCATGGGCTTCTGGTTTTTCCGGCTGGTTTTGCCGCCGCTCGTCCTGATCGCCAGCCTGTACGGCCTGATCCTGATGGCGGCCGTCATTGCGCTGTGGCCGATGGGGCGGCAGGCGCTGCCGGCGCTGGCGGTCCGCGGCGTGCGCTGGAAGCCCGTGGTGTTCGGCCCGCTGGCAACGCTCGCGCTGTCGATCGGCGTCAGCCAGATCGGTCCCGACGTCGAGAGCATGAAGCAGATCGCCGAACTGGTGCAGTCGTTCGGCTCGACCGTGGCGAGCGTCGTGGTGCTGGGGGGAGTGGCGCCGATCGTCGAGGAAGTGGTCTTTCGCGGCCTGCTCTATGGCTGGCTCGAAGGCCGCTGGGGCTGGCGCGCGGCCCTCCTGGTCAGCGCGCTCGCCTTCGCGCTCGCTCACTACCAGTGGCAGGCCGCGGGCTGGGAGCGGCTGGCCTATGCCGCCGCCGTGCTGCCGCTCGGCCTGCTGTTCAGCTGGCTGCGCTGGCGCACCAACTCGCTGGTGCCGTCGGTCGTGGCGCACATGGTCAACAACTCGTTCGCCGTGCTTTCGGCGGCGTGGCTCGCGCCCTAGATCGCGCCGCCAACCCGGCGATCGATTCCGCCGACCGGAGGAGTGTGGCATCTTCCGCCGGTGACGGAAAAGGCCATCGCGATCACCGGCGGCGACGCCAACTACTTCGACCTGATGCGCGACTGCATCGGCTCGTTGCGCGCCGTGCCCGAGGGCCGCGCGATGGCGCTCGGCATTCTCGATTGCGGGCTGACCGACGAGCAGCGGGCGTGGTGCCGCGGCCAGGGCGCCACGCAGATCGTCGAGCCGATTTGGGATTTCGACTTTCCCGGACGCGACAAGCTCAAGGAGGGCTACAAGGCGCTGACCGCGCGGCCGTTCCTGCCGCGTTATTTTCCCGGCCACGATCTCTATCTCTGGATCGACGGCGATTGCTGGGTGCAGCAGGGCGATGCGCTGGTGTTGTTCCTGCGCGCGGCGCGGACCGGCAGGCTCGCCGTGGCGCCCGAGATACACCGCTCGATGCGGCACTACCATCATGCCTGGACGGAGTTCTCGACCGTCAATGGCGCAGCCTACGAGAAGGGCTTCGGCCGCGAGCTGGCCGAGCGCCTGATCCGCTATCCGCTGATCAATGCCGGCGTGTTCGCCTTGCAGCATGACGCGCCGCACTGGCAGGGCTGGGCGGCGGTGCTGGGCGAGGCGCTGCAGCGGTCGACCGACATGACCGACCAGATCGCGCTCAACGTCATGGTCTACGACCGCGGTTTCTCGTACGAACCGTTGCCCAGCCGCTGCAACTGGCCGGTCCACCACGCGACGCCGGCATGGGACGCGGAGCGCCAGCTCTTCGTCGAGCCCGCCATGCCCCATGAGCCGCTCGGCATCCTGCACCTCACGATCTACACCAAGCGGCTGAAGGCACTCGACGTACGCGAGCTCGGCGGACGGCACGACGGCGAGCTGCGGATGCGCTCGTTGCGCTGGCCGGGAAGAGCCGCCATATAGCCCCGGCATGGCCGGTCTGCCGTTCCTCAAGATGCACGGTTTGGGCAACGATTTCGTCATTCTCGACGGTCGCGCCACGCCGCTCGACCTGCCGCCGGCGCGCCGCCGCACCATCGCGCACCGGCAACTGGGCGTCGGCTGCGATCAGCTGATCGTGCTCGAGCGGCCAAGCGAGCGCGACGCCGACGTCTTCATGCGCATTTACAATCCCGACGGCAGCGAGGCCGGCGCCTGCGGCAATGCCACGCGCTGCGTCGCCTCGCTGGTGATGGACGAGCGCAAGGCCGATCAGGTCGTCGTGCAGACGATCTCGGGCCTGCTCGAGTCGCAGAAGGTCGGACAAGGCCTGATCGCCGTCGACATGGGGCCGGCGAGGCTCGACTGGCGCGACATCCCGGTCGCCGGGGCCTGCGACACCAATCACCTGCCCGTCGGCGCCGGCCCGTTGCAGGATCCGGTGGGTACCAACATGGGCAATCCGCACGCCACCTTCTTCGTCGACGACGCGCTGTCGGCCGCCTTCGACGCGCCAGCGGCGGAGATCGAGCGCCATCCTTTCTTTCCCGAGCGGGTCAATGTCGGTTTGGCGCAGGTCATCGGCAAGGACCGCCTGAAGCTGCGCGTCTACGAGCGCGGCACCGGCTTCACGCTGGCCTGCGGCTCGGGCGCCTGCGCGGCAGGCGTCGCCGCGGCGCGGCGCGGTCTCACCAGCCGCAAGGTCGAGATTGAGATGCAGCACGGCACGCTCGGCATCGAATGGATGGCCGATGGACGGGTCACCATGACCGGCGGCTTCGAGCTTTCCTACAAGGGCACGCTGTGAGCGACGCCCAGCTCGGCGAGAAGAAGGGGTCGTGGCTGTCGCGGCTGCGCGGCGGGCTGGCCAAGTCGACCAAGCGGGTCACCGAGAGCATCACCGGCCTCTTCACCAAGAAGAAGCTCGATCAGGCGACGCTCGATGAGCTTGAGGACGCGCTGATCCAGGCCGATCTCGGCGTCAGCGTCGCCGCCCGCCTGGTCGAGAAGCTCGGCAAGGAGCGGTTCGGCCGCGAGGTCACGGACGAGGAGGTCCGCGCGGCCTTCGCCGACGACATCGCCGAGATCCTGCGGCCGGTCGCCACCAAGCTCGCCATCGATCCCGCCCGCAAGCCGCATGTCGTGCTGGTGGTGGGCGTGAACGGCTCGGGCAAGACCACGACCATCGCCAAGCTGGCCCATCTCTTCAAAGGCGAGGGCAAGAAAGTGATGCTGGCGGCGGGGGACACCTTCCGGGCCGCCGCCGTCGAACAGCTCAAGGTGTGGGGCGAGCGCGCCGGCGTGCCGGTGATCGCCAGGGAAACCGGCGCCGATGCCGCGGGATTGGCCTATGAAGCGCTGGAAAAGGCCCGCGGCGAGCAGTGCGACGTGTTGCTTGTCGACACGGCCGGCCGCCTGCACAACAAGACCAACCTGATGGAAGAACTCGCCAAGATGGTGCGCGTCATGCGCAAGCTCGATGCCGAGGCGCCGCATTCGTGCCTGCTGGTGCTCGACGCCACGACCGGCCAGAACGCCCATGCCCAGGTCGAGACCTTCAAGAGCCTGTCGCCGGTCGACGCGCTGGTGGTGACCAAGCTCGACGGCAGCGCCAAGGGCGGCGTGCTGGTGGCGCTGGCCGAGAAGTTCAAGCTGCCGGTGGT
>Ga0070741_10002504_pt1 | contig 49015 bp, 40 predicted proteins | sample Coa_R1_4_FD_66440 | JGI IMG/M metagenome (GOLD analysis project Ga0070741, IMG submission 66440) | Surface soil microbial communities from Centralia Pennsylvania, which are recovering from an underground coalmine fire - Coalmine... | ecosystem: Environmental > Terrestrial > Soil > Unclassified ... | reverse complement strand
CGGGCCGGGGCGGGCAGCCGGAAACGTAAACGTCGACGGGCAAAAGCTGGTCGATGCCTTGCAGCACGGCGTAGCTGCGATACATCCCGCCGCTCGATGCACACGCGCCCATGGCGATGCACCATTTCGGCTCGGGCATCTGGTCCCAGATGCGTTTGACGGCGTAGGCCATTTTGTAAGTGACGGTGCCGGCGACGATCATCACGTCACTCTGACGCGGCGAAAAACGCATGACTTCCGCGCCGAACCGCGCCATGTCGAAGCGTGAGCAGGCGGTTGCCATCATCTCGATCGCGCAGCACGCGAGACCCATCGGCATGGGCCAGAGCGAATTTTTGCGCATCCAGTTGATCGCGGAGTCGAGGCGCGTGAAGATCACGTTGCCCTCGATTTTCGAGTCGTAGGCTGCCGGCTGAATTTCTGGCATGGCGAAACACTAAAGCCGCTCGCCGGTGCCGCAAGCCGATTTTGTGAAAAAAATCACAAGGCTTGCTGCCGTGTGGCGCGGACGAATCAAATGGTGGACAAAACAGCCGCCTTTTACCATATTCCCCGCCCGCCATGTCCATTCTCATCAACCTGCTGCTCGCGATTTTCGTGATCGACGCCTTTTTGCTCATCCTGATCGTGCTGATGCAACGCCCGAAAAGCGAAGGCCTCGGCGCGGCATTCGGCGGCGGAATGACGGAGAATCTCTTCGGCGCGCAAACGACAAACGTGCTCGCGAATTTCACGCGCTGGCTCGGCGGCATTTTCTTCAGCCTGGCCCTGCTGCTCTCGATTCTTTACGCCCGCCAATCGCAGCGCGGCAGCACGATCCAGCAGGATCTTTTAAAAAATGCTAAGCCGATTCCGGCTGCATCGGCCGCGGCCAGTCCGGGTTCGCTGGAGGATCAACTTAAAAACGTCATCCAATCGGCGGCGGAAAAGAGCGGCACGAATGCAACACCCGAAGCTTCCGCTGCGCCGCAGGCGAGTCCCGCCGCGAGTGCCGAACCGACCGTCGTGCCCGTTGCAAGTGCAACACCGGCCGAATCGGTCGCGCCCGCTCCGGCTGCCGCGGCAAGCGCTGCTGCCGATGCTTCGCCGAAAGCAAAAGCGGCTCATTCGCCATCACCGGCGAATCACAAAAAGAAATCCTAAGCCCGCTGCACGTGTGAACAGCGTGCGCGCATTCGCAATTGCCACGCTGATCATCAGCCTCGGCGCATGCGCAAAGCCGCGCGAACGCGCCGAGCTCGTTTTTCTCAACGGCGCGGAACCGGAGACGCTCGATCCGGCATTGATCACCGGACAGCCGGAGGGTCGCATCGCAAACGCGCTTTTCGAAGGTCTAACGGCTTTTAACGCAAAGGCGCAAGCCGTGCCGGGTGTCGCGGAGCGCTGGGACGTTTCCGCCGACAAACGCATCTACACATTTCATCTTCGCAACAACGCGCGCTGGAGCAACGGCGACACCGTGACGGCAAACGATTTCGTCAAATCATGGCAGCGCACGCTCGCGCCCGAAACCGCGTCGGAATACGCGTATCAGCTTTACTACATCAAAAACGGCAAGGCTTTTAACGAAGGCAAACTCCGCGATTTCTCGCACGTCGGCGTGCGCGTTCTCGACGCGCTCACACTCGAAGTCACTCTCGAAAATCCGACGCCGTTTTTTCTCGATCTCTGCGCGTTCACGACGTTTCTGCCGGCGCATATCGACACGGTGCATCGCTTTGGCGACGACTGGATCAAGCCCGGCAAAATGGTCAGCAACGGCGCTTATCAGCTCGCTGACTGGCGGATCAACGACCGTGTGCGGCTCGCGAAAAATCCGCACTATTGGAACGCCGCGCACGTCGCGATGCGGACCATCGACGTGCTGCCGAGCGCGCGCGCGAACACTGCTTTTAATTATTACGCGACCGGGCTCGCCGATTTGATGATGGATAAAGGACTCGCGCCGACGCCTCTGATGGACGAGTTGAAAAAGCGCGCTGATTTTCATTCCGCGCCATTTCTCGGCACGTATTTCATCCGCTTTAACGCGAGCCGCCCACCGTTTAACGACGTTCGCGTCCGCAAAGCCTTTTCACTCGTGATCGAGAAAAATTTACTCGTCGAAAAAATCACGAAAGCCGGCGAAGTCGTCGCGCAAAGCCTCGTTCCGCCGGGCTGCGCAGGTTATCAACCGCCGCCATCCGAGCTCGCGCGCGATCCGCAGCAGGCGCGCAGACTCTTGGCGGAAGCGGGATATCTGGACGGCAAAAATTTTCCGCTCGTGAGCTATCTCTACAAAGGCGATTCCGATGTCGACCGCGATCTTGCCGTCGAGCTGCAAGGCATGTTCGCGCGCGAGCTCGGCGTGAACATTCAATTGCAAGGCCAGGAGTGGAAAGTCTATCTCCGCTCGATGAGCAGTCTCGACTACGACCTGTGCCGCTCAAGCTGGGTTGGCGATTACAATGATCCCAACACATTTTTGGACATGTTCGTAACAAACGGCGGCAACAACCGCACTGGCTGGAGCGATCCGAAATACGACGATTTAATCGCGCTCGCCGCACGTGAAACGGATTTGCGCTTTCGCTTTGAGACGTTCAAAAAAGCCGAGCACATGCTCATCAGCGAAGCCGCGCCGATTTGCCCGCTTTATTTTTACGTCGGCATTCAGTTTTACGACGCGACGCGGCTCGGCGGCATCGAGGCAAACCTGCTTGACGAACATCCACTGCGCGAAATGTTCTGGAAAAATCGCTGATGGAATACGCGGCTTATCTGCTCTATCGCGTCGCCGTCGCGTTCGTTCAGGCGTTGCCGATGCGCGTCGATTTTGCGCTCGGTCGCGCGCTCGGCGCAGTCGCATATTTCGTCGCGCCGCAATATCGCAAGCTCGTTCTGCGCAATATGCGCATCGCGTTTTCCGGTGAAAAAACAGAGCGCGAAATCCGCCGGCTCGCGCGCGAACATTTCGCGACACTCGGCGCGAATCTTTTTTCCTCAATCAAGGCCGCGGGCATGTCGCCGGAAAAAATCCGCGAGCGCGTAACATTCAAAAATCTCGAAACCTTAAACAACGGGCTGCTCAGTGGAAATGGAGTCGTTTTGATGATCAGTCATATCGGCAACTGGGAACTCTTCGCACAACTCACGTGGATTTTGCCTCCCGGCTCAAAAAGCTCGACGGTTTACCAACCGCTCGGCAACCGTTACATTGATGAGCATGTCCGGCAAACGCGCGCGCGTGCCGGCGTGATGCCATTCGCGCGAAAGGATGGTTTCAACGCACCGATTCGATTTTTGCGTGAAGGCGGACTCGTCGGCGTGCTCATCGACCAGCATGCCGGCGATAGCGGAATCTGGGCGCCGTTTTTCGGAAGACTTGCATCAACCTCCTCGCTCGCTGCGACGCTCGCACTGCGCACCGGTGCGGAGATTGTTCCAGTCGCGATTTACATCGACGGTTTTGCGCATTGGCGGTTCGTGGTGAGCGAACCGATTCCTCACGAAAATATTTCGTCGGAGCAACTCACCGCGACGATGAACCGCGTGCTGGAAGCGCAAATCCGCGTCTCGCCGCGGGATTGGTTTTGGGTTCACGAACGTTGGAAAACGCCGGACCCGAAATTTCTCCTGGCGACTTACAAACGCGGCGTCGTTTTTCCACAAGCGCAATCGCTAAAACCATTTCGCATTTTAATCCGCTCGACCAACTGGCTCGGCGACGCCGTGATGAGCACGCCCGCAGTGCGTGCGATCAAGCGCGGACGGCCCGATGCGCACGTGACTGTGCTCTCGCGCGCGAAGCTCGTTGATTTCTGGAAAACGGTCGAAGTCGACGAGGTGATTGCGATTCAGCCGAATGAAAGCGTATTTAGCGTCGCACGAAAAATCCGCCGCGAATTTGACGTGGCGATCGTTTTTCCAAATTCCGTCCGCGCCGCGCTCGAGGTTTTTCTCGCACGCATTCCACGCCGCGTCGGCTACCGCGCACGCTGGCGGGATTGGTTTTTAAACCAAACGTTGAGCGAGAAAACCGGTGCGCACCCGCCACGGCACGAGGTTCATCATTATTTCAATCTCGCCGAATTCATCGGCGCGCAAATTCAGCCGAAAAAATCCATCGGTTCCCAATCCATCAACGGGAATAAAATTGGTCTCTGTCCCGGGGCCGAATACGGGCCGGCAAAACGCTGGTTGCCGGAGCGTTTTACTGAAGTCGCCAAGCGCGTGAGCGAAAAAATGGAATGCGAGTGGTTGCTGTTCGGCGTCGAAAAAGATCGTGAAATCGGCGAACAAATCTCCGTCGCACTCGCCGGCAAATGCACGAATCTGATCGGCAAAACATCGCTCGCGGAATTGATCGAAAAATTACGCGAATGCCGCGTGCTGTTGACAAACGACACCGGGACGATGCATCTCGCGGCGCATCTCGGCGTGCCGACGGTTGCGATTTTCGGTTCGACTGAACCGGCGCTCACCGGGCCGCTCGGCGCACATAATCGCGTGATCCGTCATCACGTCGAATGCAGCCCATGTTTTTTGCGCGAATGTCCGCTCGACTTTCGCTGCATGAACGCAGTGACGGTTGACGAAGTGACCGACGCGGTTCTTGCCGCGTTGCGCTGATCAGCGGAACTCCGCGAAGTTCGTATCGGGCGCGATCTGCGCGGACTGCACGCTCATGCCTTTATCGACGGGGCGCAAATCCAGAGCGACTACGTTTGTTTTATCTTTGCCAAAGTTCAGCCACGTCTCTGGAATGTAAAAATCGTGTTGCGGGCCGACCTGCCAGTAACGCCCGAGGCAGTGGCCGTTCACGTAAATAAATCCGTTGCCGTTCGCCTCGAGATGCAAATGCCACGGCACCCAAACGCCCGGTTTTTGCCCGGGCAATTCGCACTGCATGCGATACCACGCGAGCAACGCGTCAGGTTCTGCGGCTGCGTTTTTTCCGATCGAGACCTGCTTCCAATTTGCGCCCGCGACGGGTGTTTCCGCGCGCGAAAGTTCCAGACCATGCTCCCGTTCATCGCTGAAAAATTGCAGCGGCGAATTTTCCTCCGCGCCTTGAACGCTGAGAATTCCATGCGACTCGCCGAGTTTGTCGCCGAAATTCACGTGACCGAGATTTTCGTAAAGCGCGACCACATCCTTTGCGTTCGGCGGCAGCGTAAACACGAGTTGCCCTTTGTCTGACATGCCGTGCACGAGTTTGCCATTCGCGCTAATCACAACACTATCTTCCGGCTGAACGTGAATCGTGAGCGTGGTGCCGGATTGCGCGGCGATTTTGTAATACAAAAAATGGCTCCCGAAAACGCCGTGCGCTTCGAGCGATTCATTCGGCTGAAGCGTCGTCCATTTTGCGGGCAGCGGATCGGCGGAAATCTTCGCGGTGGTGATATTAACCGATGCGGGAAGATCAGTCGGGCGCTTAATTTCCGGCGCCGGTTTCGGCAGCCATTCGCCTTGCTTCGCGTCCGCGACTCCCGATGGCAAATAGAGAACGAGCGAGCCGAACGGCTCGAGGTCGAAGTCGAATGAAAATTCCGTGCCGTCGCTTTCCTTCGCGTGCGCATTGCCTTTGTGCGACTGCGCGTGGTCGTCGGTGCGGACGAAAAAGTAGCGGCTGCCGTCCTTTGCGCGACGCTCAGCGATTTGCACGGCGCTATCCGTTGTTGTCGCTTCGATTTGCACCGGCTCAGAGCGCACGAGTTTCGAGCCGTGTTCGCGGATCATTTGTCCGAGCGCATAAGCACGTTGATAACGTGCGTCAACTCCGCCGTGCTCGCGAACCGGCGCGTTGTAGTCGTAACTCGTCGTCATTTTGCGCGCGCCCCAGTCGTCGAAATTCGTCCCGCCAAAACCCATGTAGTAATTCGTCAGCGTCTCGCCGGATTGCCACGCATACAGCGTGATGTTCTGAATCTGCGACGCAGTGACGCCTTCCTGCTGCTCGCTCAATTTTCCGCCCATTTCCGAAAACCAGCCGCCCTGCAATTCCACCGTCATCAGCATCGCGTCCGGCTGCTCGCTGCGCAGTTTCGACAGGTCTTTGTCGAGATCGCGCTTCACATTCCAGCGCGGGTAAAAATTCCGGCTGTCGAACACCTCGCGCAGCGGACCGCTTTTCGCCTCACGAATTTGATGTGTGTTGCACGTGAAAAGCGGCACGTCGATTCCGTCGGCCTTCGCATCTTCCGCAAGCGTTGTGAGATGCTTCACCTTCGCGTCAGCCGCGAGCTTCACGTAGTCGTATTCGTTCTCGATTTGAAAAAGAATGATCCCTGGCTGTCCCGCCGCTTTGTGCGTGATCTGGTGCTTCGCGATGACCGGGCAGACCGCATCGAGCCAATGTTTGCTCCACGCGAGGAAAACGGGATCATCCGTGCGCAGCCATATCGGTTTGCGCAGCGGTTCGGCCGGCTTTTCCAGCGCCGATAACCACCGCGGAAAACCGCCGTTGTCCCACTCCGCGCAAATGTATGGGCCGGGCCGGATGATGACGTAAAAGCCGAATTCCTCGGCCATGGTTAGCCAGTCGTCGAGATCCTGCAAACCGCTGATTTTTGAAAAATCCTCCGGCGACTTCGGCATCTCGCGCTCGTGCCAGTTCCACGCGATGTAAGTCTCGACTGCGTTGAATCCGGCTTCCTTGAATTTTTGAAAACGATCGCGCCAAAGCTCTTTCGGACAGCGGAAGTAATGGAATGCGCCGCTGTAGATGAATGTATCTTTTCCATCGATCGTCAGGCACTGCGCGTCGTAGCGAATGCGATCGGGATGCGCGAAACTGCGCGGTTCCTGCGCGCGGCAGAAGCTCGCAAGAAAAAGGCAGAATGCGACTGTGAATAGCGATTGTTTCATAAGGGGGATTTGTAAAACTAGCGGCGGCGTTCCGTCTGCTCCGCAAAAGAATTCACGATCACATCGCGCACCCGCGAAGCCGGAACGACGCGGTCGGTCTGGTAATCGATGTTGCCGTCGCGTCCGATGACCACAATGTTAAACGCATTGTTCACGCCGAAATCGGCGGCCACTTTTGCGCCGTTGTTCACAATCGCAAAAGGAATGTCAGAGCGCACTTCGCCGCTTCCGTCCGCGAGCGCAGCAGCGAAGACAACCTTGCGGCTCGCGAACTCCTGATACAGATCCTTCAGCCGTTTTACCTGTTTTTTAAAAGCACCGACGCGGGCATTTTTCGCGACGAGCAGCACGACCGGCTGGCCTTTCACCGCGCGCAAACTGCTGGATTGCGCCGGACCTTCCCACGTGAAGTTCGGCGCGAGCCGCACGACGTCCGCGGAACAGACGAGCGAGAGGGAAACGAAGGCGAGCGCGAGCAGTTTTTTCATTTTCTTAAATCCTCATGATGTCGGCTTCCTTCGTTGAAACCGAGTCATCGATTTTTTTCCCGTATTGATCCGTGAGTTTCTGGATTTCCTGCTCGAGGTCGCGCCGGCCGTCTTCGGTTACGTCTCCTTCTTTTTCAGCCTTTTTCGCTTCGTCGATTCCCTCGCGTCTCGCGCTGCGCACACGCACGCGCGCTTCCTCGGCCATTTGCTTGATGGTTTTGACGAGATCTTTGCGGCGCTCCTCGGAAAGCTCGGGAATTGGCATGCGGATGATTTTTCCGTCCACTGCAGGATTGATTCCGACCTTCGATTCCTTGATCGCTTTTTCGATGTCTTTCGCCGTCGAAGCATCGAATGGCTGAATGACCAGCAGGCGCGGCTCGGGCGTGGTGATCAGCGCGAGCTGCTTCAACTTCATCGTCGCGCCGTAAGCTTCGACATCGATGTTTTCGACCAGCGCGGGCGATGCCTTGCCGGTGCGGACGCCCGCAAATTCGTGCGTCATGTAATCAACGGCTTTTTCCATCGCCGCCTCGGTTTCGAGAAGAATTTCGTCAGGACTCATAAATTGAAATCTGCAATGCCTTCACTCCGCTGTCACGATCGTGCCAATTTTTTTGCCGAGCACGACATTCTTGATGTTGTGGCCGCCCATCATGTCGAAAACGATGATTGGCACTTTGTTATCCATGCAAAGCGAGAACGCGGTCGAATCCATCACTTGCAGCCGCTTTGTCAGCGCCTCGTGAAAAGTAAGCCGGTCGTATTTTTTCGCATTCGCGTGCTTATTCGGGTCGCAGTCGTAAATGCCGTCCACTTTCGTCGCTTTCAAAATCACTTCCGCGCCAATCTCGCTCGCACGCAGCGCCGCGGTCGTGTCGGTTGAAAAAAATGGATTGCCGGTGCCCGCGACGAAAATCACGACGCGGCCGAGCTCGAGATGCCGCATCGCGCGGCGGCGAATGAAAGACTCGGCGACGTTTTTCATCTCGATCGCCGTTTGCACGCGCGTCTGAACGGCGAGCGACTCGAGCGCGCTTTGAATCGCGAGGCCGTTCATCACCGTCGCGAGCATGCCCATGTAATCGGCCGTCGCGCGCTCCATCCCGCGCAGGCTTGCCGATGCGCCGCGCCAGATATTTCCACCGCCGACGACCACCGCGACCTCGACGCCGAGATCGTGCACTTCTTTGATCTGGCGCCCGATTTCGCCGACGATTTGCGGCGAGATGTTGTCGCGGCTGCCCGATTCGCGGAGCGCTTCGCCGCTAATCTTCAGGACGATTCGCTTGAAACGAGGGCCGGCGGATTTTTTTGATTTCGGCATCGCGCGAGGATGAAACTCAAACGCGCGTGTGATGAAAAGGGAAAACTGGTTACGCAATGCTCGCGTGATTGACGGCAGCGCGGCTAAAAATAAGCTGCCATTCCCGATGAAGACACATTCTACAACCGCAATCTCACCTGCCCCGTGAAGGCGCTCGATTATTTGTCGCATGGCCTGCCGATCAAGCTGCCGAGGCATCTCGCGCGCGCGCCGGCGAACTGCTCTGGAGCGAGCGCGCGCGGCTAATCATCGAGTTTGCGAGCGCGAGTTAAGCGCAGCCTTTGCGCTTGAACCGCCGCATCGCGCCGCTAGTTTCGGCGTTCCCGATGCAACTGCTACCCGGCTTTCGCGATTTTTTTCCCGAGGATTGCGCGCGGCGCAATTACATCCTCGCGCATTGGCGTGAAGTCTGCCGTCGCTACGGCTTTGTCGAATACGACGGGCCGGTGCTCGAGACCGAGGAGCTTTACCGGAAAAAAAGCGGCGATGAGATCGTTAAACAGCTTTTTAATTTTTGCGACAAAGGCGAACGCGCCGTGGCGATGAGGCCGGAGATGACGCCGACGCTCGCGCGCATGGTTGCGACGCGCGAACGCGATTTCAAAAAGCCGATGAAGTGGTTCTCGATGCCGCAATGTTTTCGCTACGAAAAACAGCAGCGCGGCCGCTTGCGCGAGTTTTACCAACTCAATTGCGACATCATCGGCGAGCCGTCCGTCGCGGCGGATGCGGAGATGATCGCGCTCGTAATCGATGTGCTGCGAAGCTTTGGTTTTACGGAAAATGATTTCGTCGTGCGCGTGAGCGATCGCGATGCATGGCTCGCTTTTCTGGCGGCGAAAAACATCGACGTTCCGCGTGGACAGGAATTTTTACAGATCGTCGACAAGCTCGAGCGCGAAGCGCCGGAGGCGGTCGAAGCGAAGCTCAAATCATTCGGCCTGACGCTCGACGAAGTCCGCGCATTCATCGCGAATCCCGGCGAACATCTCGAAAAATTCAACGAGCTTTCAGCCGAGCTGAATGCGCGCGGGCTGAATGCATTTTACCAGCTCGACCCGACGATAGTGCGCGGGCTCGCATATTACACCGGCATCGTTTTCGAAGTTTTCGACCGCAGCAAAAAACTGCGCGCACTCGCCGGCGGCGGACGCTACGACAATCTGCTGCGCGACATGAGCGACGGCAAAGTTTCGCTGCACGCGCTCGGTTTCGGCATGGGTGACGTCGTGCTCGGCGAACTCATCAACGACACGCCGCACGCTCTCGAGAAAATGCAGCACTGGATCGAGCAGCGTCCGGCCGCACAAGTCTATCTCGTCATCGCAAAAGAAGAGCGCCGCAGCACCGCCCTCGCCGATGCGCAGCGTTTGCGCGAACTCGGTTTTCGCGTCGATTTTTCTCTCACGCCGTCAAAGGTCGGCAAACAATTTCAGGCTGCCGAGCAAAGCGGCGCGCGCGTCACGATTCTTTACGGCGACGAATGGCCGAACGTGAAATTCAAGACGCTCGCCACGCGTGATGAATTTCTCGCGGCGCACGATTCACTCATCGCGAAGCTCGACGAGCTAAAACTCACCATCGAAGAATTTTAAACCCATGTATCGCACCACCGACTGCAACACGCTTCGCAAAGACAACATCGATCAGACCGTCACGCTCGCCGGCTGGGTGAATTCGCGCCGCGATCACGGCGGCGTTATTTTCATCGACCTGCGCGATCGCGAAGGGCTGACACAGGTTGTGTTTCGCCCGGAGGAACATTCGCAAGTTGCCGATGCATCGCACGGTTTGCGCGCGGAAGACGTGATCCAAATCACCGGAAAAGTCGCCGCGCGTTTGCCCGGAACGGAAAACGCGAAACTCGCGACCGGCCATATCGAAGTGATCGCGAGCGAGTTGAAAATTTTAAACAAAGCGGAAGTGCCGCCGTTCCCGCTCGACGACCCAAAAGTGAACGAAGATTTGCGGCTCGAGTATCGCTATCTCGACCTGCGCACCGCACAAATGCAGCAGAATCTGCGCGTGCGTCATCGCGTGGTGAAAGCGACGCGCGACTATCTCGACGAACGCGGCTTTTTGGAAATCGAGACACCGGTGCTGTCGAATCCGACACCCGAGGGCGCGCGCGATTTCCTCGTGCCGTCGCGGCTGAATCCTGGAACCTTTTACGCGCTGCCGCAGGCTCCGCAGCAATATAAACAACTGCTCCAGGTCGCCGGGCTCGAGAAATATTTCCAGATCGCGCGCTGCTTCCGTGACGAGGATTTGCGCGCGGATCGCCAGCCGGAATTCACGCAGATCGATATTGAGGCGTCGTTCATCACCGACGCGGAAATCCAGACGCTCATCGAGGGAATGCTCGTGCGCATTTTCAAGGAAGCGCGCGGCGTGGACATCCCGACGCCATTCCCGCGCATGACATTCGCCGACGCGATGAACCGCTACGGCAGCGACAAACCGGACACGCGTTTCGCGATGGAGCTGACCGATCTCGGCGAGATTTTCCAGGCATCGCAGTTCAAAGTTTTCCGTTCCGTCGTCGATGGCGGCGGCGTGATCAAAGCGATCAACGCGAAAGGCGCGGCGGCGCTGCTGTCGAAAGAGCAGCTCAAGAAATGGGAGGAATGGGTGAAGACCGAATTCGGCGCGAAAGGGCTCGCTTACATCAAGTGGAGCGAAGGCGGTGAATGGGAGAGCCCGATCGTGAAATTTTTCGGCGACGCGGAAAAAGCCGCGCTCGCCGAGCGCATGAATTTCACCGCGGGCGACGTGCTCTTTTTCGGCGCGGACACGTGGGGCAATGTCTGCGAAGTGCTCGGCCGCGTGCGGCTGCGCTGCGCGGAATTGCTGAAGCTCACGGAAAAAAGCGACGCACTCAATTTCCTTTGGGTCGTCGATTTTCCGCTGCTCACGCTGAATCTCGAGGAGGGCAAATGGGGCGCGGTGCACCATCCATTCACGCGACCACATCCCGAGGATATCGCGCTGCTCGAAGCCGGCGAATACGCCAAAGTGCGCGCAGTCGCTTACGACGTCGTCTTAAACGGCGTCGAGCTCGGCGGCGGCTCGATCCGGATCCACGAGCGCGAGTTGCAATCGAAAATGTTCGAGGTGCTCGGCGTCAATGCCGAGGAACAACAGACGAAGTTCGGTCATTTGTTACGCGCATTTTCATTCGGTGCACCGCCACACGGCGGCATCGCACTCGGGCTCGATCGGCTCGTGATGCTGATCTCCGGCGCTGATTCGATCCGTGACGTAATCGCGTTTCCGAAAAACAATCGTGGCTGCGACTTGATGACGAACTCGCCCGTCGAGGTCGATTTCAAGCAGCTCCGCGAAATCTACATCCAGAGCACCGCGAAGAAGAGTTGACCGCCGCGCATTTAGAGCGCGGAGCGCGATCTTGGTTTGATGGCAAACAAAACCGAGCTCGAAGTGGACGGGCGTAAAATTCCCGTTTCGAATCTCGACAAAGTGCTCTACCCGGAAGTCGGGTTCACAAAGGCGGACGTGATCAATTACTACATCCGCATCGCACCGGTGCTGTTGCCGCATGTTAAAAATCGCGCCCTTACTTTGAAACGTTATCCGAACGGCGTGAATGGCGAATTTTTCTACGAAAAAAATTGTCCGTCGCATCGTCCGCCGTGGGTAAAAACCGCGCCAATCTGGAGCGAGGGAAATCAGCGAATCATGGATTATTGCCTCGCGAACGATCTGCCAACGCTCGTCTGGGCGGCGAACCTCGCGGATCTCGAATTGCATCTTTCGCTCGCCTGCTCGCGCAAACCGGATCAGCCAACGTTTCTCGTCTTCGATCTCGATCCCGGCCCGCCGGCAGACATGGTGAAATGCTGTCAGGTCGGCATTTGGCTGCGCGACATTCTTGCTGATGACGGGCTCGATTCGTATGCGAAAACGTCGGGCTCGAAAGGATTGCAGCTTTATGCTCCGTTAAACACACGCGTTGCTTTTGATCAGACGAAGAATTACGCACGCAGCCTCGCAGAGCGTCTCGCGCGCGAACATTCCGACGATGTCGTTTTTAAAATGCTGAAGTCGTTGCGCAAAAATAAAGTGCTCGTCGATTGGAGCCAGAACGATGAGCACAAGACGACCGTCGCGGCATATTCGCTACGCGCAAAACAGCGGCCGACGGTCTCGACTCCGGTGACATGGGACGAGGTCGAAAATTGCCTGAAAAAAAGCGATGCCGATTTGCTCGTGTTCGACGCGGATCAAGTATTGAAGCGGGTCGAGAAGCACGGCGACTTATTCAAGCCGGTGCTCGAGCAAAAGCAGAAAATGCCGAAAGCGTGACTATTTTTTGCTGTCCGTGTCTTTGGAGATGATGCTGAAAATCAGCACGACACCCGCGGCGACTGCGCCGATGAAACATATCATCGCAAAGCCAGGATAACCCAAAATCCGAAAGCGTGTTTCGATTCGCATCAGCAGCGCCGCGCCGATAATCAGCGATGCAATGACGAGCCCGAGCGTGATGCGGTTCGCAATTTTTTGCAGCCCGGACATAAAGACTTCCTCGTCGATGGTATCGACTTTGACCTTCAGGCTGTTGTTCGCGATTGCATCGAGAATGCGGTTGATGCGCTCGGGCAAACGCTGGACCAAATCTTTGAGTTCGAGCAAACCGCTGAACATATTTCCGGGCGACATGCTGTGCAGCAAGCGATGTTGCAAAATCTCCGCGGCGTTGCGGCGAATTGCAGCATTTGGATCAAAATCGGACGCGAGCGCGCGGCCCACCAGGTCGAGATTCAGCAGCGTTTTGCCGAGCATGGATAGCTCCGCCGGCACGCGGATTTTGCACTCGGCGGAAATTTTCGTGACGTCGAGCACCACGCGGCCAACCTGCATTTGCTCGATCGTCGCGTGCACCTGCTGAACGACGACTTCCGCGATCCGCCGGCGAAATTCCAGCTCGTCGAAATCTTCGCGCGGCTCGCCGATTTTTATCGCAGCCGCGGCGGCATCATCCGCGCGGCCTTCGCTAATCGCGAGCAGGAGCTGGAGCAAATTTTCCTGCATCTTCGGCGCGATGCGCCCGACCATCCCGAGATCGATCAATGCGACCCGATGGTCCAGCGTGACGAGAATGTTGCCCGGATGCGGATCGGCGTGGAAAAAACCGTGCACGAGAATTTGCTGCAGGTAAGCCTTGAACAGCTCGTCGGCCAAACCGCGCCCATCAATATCGAGTCGCACGACCGGATTTAGATCGGTGATTTTCGTGCCCGAGACGTATTCCATCGTGAGCACGCGCGACGTCGTGTAGTCGTCGATCGGTTGCGGAATGACAATGCGCTGCAGGCTGCGCAGTTTGTCGCCGAGCAATTTTAAATTTTGCGCTTCCTGGCGGTAGTCGAGCTCCGCGATGAGGCTTTTGCGGAATTGATCGATCATCGCGCTGAATTCATAGCGGCGTCCGATTTCCGTGTGCTCGTCGAGGAATTGCGCGATCTCCGCCAGCGCTTCGAGATCCTCCATCACGCGTTCGCGCACATTCGGTCGCTGGATTTTTACGGCGACCCGCCGGCCATCGCGCAACACGGCGCGATGCACCTGACCGAGCGATGCAGCGGCCATCGGTTTCGTTTCAAATTCCGAAAACGCTTTCGAAATGCGCGCGCCGATCTCGACGGGAATGATCGCCTCCACTTCGTCGAAAGAAAACGGCTCCACTTTGTCCTGTAACCGCGCGAGCGCCTGCATGTAGGCGGGCGGCAAAAAATCGGCGCGAGTCGAAAGTAACTGGCCGAACTTAATGAAAGTCGGCCCGAGTTTTTCCAAATCGCTTGCAAGCTCCTCGGCCTTCGGAGGCACCGGCGGCTGCGGTTGATGAGGCAGCGTGTCGTCAAACAACGGCGAGTTGCGCAGCAGATCGCCATGCCCGTATTTCACGAAGAGCAGTGCGATGTCTTTGTAGCGCGTCAAGTGGCGCGGTTGCAGTGCGATACCCACACTTAAAAAAACGAAAGCCACGCGTGCTTTGCGTGCGGCCCGTCGCGCTGGCTACAAGGCTTCCGGCCAGCCATCGCCGCGCCAGCGCAGGCGCGAAATGCCGAGCGTGCCGCGGCCTTGGTTTTCGGCATCGTAAAAATGATAGCTCAGCCATTCCGTCGCCGTAGCGGAGATGATCCCCGCGTGGCCCGGGCCGATGAAACGTCCGCGCGTGACAAGAAACGGAGTGCCGCCATCGCGCATCATATCCACACCCGACTGGTCGAGATACGGCCCCTCGATTTTGCGGCTGCGACCGATGCGGATTTCGTAAGTGCTCCGAACTCCACGGCAGCACATTCCCCAGTTCACAAATAAATAAAAGTAGACGCCGTGATGGTAAATGTATGCCGCCTCTATCGAATCGTGATGGGCTAGCGAATACATCGGCGAGTTCGGCGAAGCGCGCAGGCCGGTGGTGCGATTCAGTTCGATCAGTTTGATCCCACTCCAATACGAGCCAAACGCGAGCCACTGTTTTCCATCCGGCGCATGCACGACCGCGGGGTCAATGGCATTAAATGCATCGCCATTGCCAGAGCGAATCACGATGCCACGATCAGTCCAATGATAACCCAAATCGCGGGGATCGAGCGTCGGGTTCGTCGCGAGCCCGATCGCCGACGTGTTCAATCCGAAAACCGACACCGAATAATAAAGCCGGTATTCGTTGCCAATTTTGATCACATCGGGAGCCCAAAAATAACCGGTATTCCCGGGCACCGTCCGGCTCGTCCAGTCCGGCGCTTTGTCGAAAACGCGCGGGCCTTCGCTCCAGTGGACAAGGTCATGCGAATGCAGCGAACGCAGGCCCTGCCCCGTCGCAAACATCCAATACTCGCCATTGCACTCGACGATGGTCGAGGGATCGTGCGCCTTCAACTCGCCTTGCAACTGTTCTGCGGCTGCGGCGAGATTTGCCGCAAACAAAAGCGCAATCAGGGGGAAAAATCGCATCGGCGGTTTTTACATCGCAGCGGAAACCGGCGCACGACATTTGCGCCATATCGCCGCTAGCGCGACGGATTTTCCCGCACGACATCCTTCGGCGGTTTATCATCGCGCAGGCCGAGGAAAACGGGGGCGCGGAGACCGCCGTCGCGCGTCCATTCGTTGAACCGCACCTGGCAGACGAGGCGCGGCTCGATCCAGGTGCAGCGCTTCATTTCCGCGCGCGTGATCCCCTGCCCCCAGCGGCCGCCGCGTTTCGTCGGGAGATTTGCAAACGGGCATGACTCGTGGATGAGCGGCTTCATTTTTTGGAAAAGTTCGCGCAGCGTCTTTTCGCTGTAACCGCTGCCGACCTTCGACGCGAAAAGCAGCCCGCCCTTTTCGTAAAAACCGACGAGCAACGCGCCGAAAAATTTGCGCGAGCCCTGCGGTTCGCTGTAGCCGCCGATGACGAATTCCTGCTCGTTCGTCACTTTGATTTTCACCCACGCGCCGCTGCGCCGGCCGGTCTCGTATTGCGAGTCGCGCTTTTTGCCGATGAGTCCTTCGAGGCCGTGCTGCTTGATCTGCTCGAGCAGCTTCGCGACATCGCCCTCGAGGCTCGCGGAAAAGCGGATTTCGTCGGGCGCATCGGTGAGCAAATTTTCGAGCAAGGACTTCCGTTGCACGAGCGGGAGGCGGCGGAGGTCTTTGCCATCGAGGTGGAGTAGATCAAATGCGTAGTAGCAAATCGGCGGGCGCTTCTCGTGCATTTCGTAGGCCTGCAAAAGCTGGAACGACGAGCGCCCTTCCGCGTCGAGCGCGACGATCTCGCCGTCGATGACCGCATCGCGCGCGGGCAATGCGCGCAGCGGATCGATCAGCTCTGGAAATTTTTTCGTCAGCGATTTTTGGTTGCGCGAGATGAGCTCGATGGATGCGCCGCGCTTGATGGTGATCGCGCGGAAGCCGTCGAACTTTAGCTCAAAGATCCAGTCGTCGCTCTGGGGTGGATTTTCCACCAGCTTCGCTTTCATCGGATCGACGAATGCGGGCTTGGTCGATGGGAGTTTTTTTAGCGAGTCCGGCGACCGCGGCGCGACTTGCTCCTGCTCGTGCTCAATTTCCGCGGCCTTTTCGCGGATTTTTTTTTTGAAGTCCGCGCCGGACTTTTTCTCTTTGCGGTTCGATTGCCACTCGGCGTCTTTGTCCGTGGCGATTTGTTTCATCGTGCGGCCGCTGAGCACTGATTCGTCATCACGCTTCTTCGACACGGGCCGCATCGACTCGCCGCTTTTTAAAAGCAGCCACGCGTTTTCCTCGCCGCCATGCATCGCGACGAGCGTCCATTCGCCGTCGAGCTTTTCGCCGTGCAGCGCGAAGTGCAGCTTGCCTTTTTCCAGGTCGCGCCGCGGATCGCCGCCGAGCGGTTCCCACGTGCCGATGTCCCAGACCATCACCGTGCCGCCGCCGTATTGGCCTTTCGGGATGATGCCCTCGAAACGCGCGTAATCGAGCGGATGATCCTCGACGTGCATCGCGAGGCGCTTGTCCGCTTTTTCAAACGGCACGCCCTTCGGCACCGCCCACGATTTCAAGACGCCGTCGAGCTCGAGCCGGAAATCGTAGTGCAGCCGCGACGCGTCGTGTTTCTGGATCACGAAAAGCAGCGCGCCGCGCGAGGATTTACGTTTCGGCGCCGGTTCCGCGGTTTTGCGGAAATCGCGTTTGGCTTTGTATTCGCGCAGGCCCATCTGCGAATCGGTCTAAGCTGCTTTTTTGCGCTTCGGATGCGCGGCACTTTTCTTCGTTTTCTTTTCCGTTTGCTTGAGGCTTTGCTGCAACACGGAGACGAGGTCGATGACGTTGGTTGCCTTGCGTTTCGCCGGAGCTTTGCGCGGCTCGGCTTCGGGGTGCTCAATCTTTTCCTCGATGACTTTCTCCAGCTTTTCCTTGTAGTCGTCGTGATATTTTTCCGGCTTCCACTCGTCGCTCATGCTGCTGACGAGCGATTTAGCCATATCGAGTTCTTTTTTGCCGACGGCGCGGTCGGGAATTTTGAATTCGCCCGCATCGACAAGCTCCTCTGCAAAGTGCATCAACTCCAGCACGAGTCCTTTTTCGTGCGGCTTCACGCCGGCTAGATATTGGCGCGTCTTGATGACGACTTTCGCGATTCCGATCTTGCCCGTCGCTTCCAGCGCCTCGCGCAGCAACGCGTAAGCTTTGTCGCCGCCCTTCTCCGGCTCCATGAAATACGGCTTGTGAAAAAACATCGGGTCGACCTCATCGAGCTCGACAAATTCGGTGATGTCCACCGTCTGCGTCGCCTCCACATCGACCCGCGCAAAATCTTCGTCCTTCAGCACGACATATTTGCCCTTTTCATACTCGTAGCCTTTGACGATCTCCTCCCATGGCACCTCCTTGCCATCCGCCTCGGCCACGCGTTTGTAATTGATCGGGCTCAGATCGCTCTCGCGCAGCATCCGGAACTTCAGCTCTTCGCGGCGCGTGGCTGGATAAAGCGCGATCGGGATGTTGACGAGGCCGAACGAAATCGCCCCTTTCCAAATGGCTCGCATACATTTGTGTTACGGATTCGGACGGTGCCGCGGTCTTGCAGAGGAAGTTTGACGCAGCGCGGCGATGGCTTAAACTGCACGCAATTTACCACAGGGCATGATCAGGGAACTCCGCAGACTTTTCGCTAAATATTTCGCCGTGATCGCAGTCACCTTGTGGCTGGGCGCCCACGCGTCGGCGCAGAACACCGGCGAGGAAATCAAGCCGCCATTCGGCCTCTCGTGGGGCGAATCCGCCGAGCGTCTGGAGAAGCTGCTCAAGGGCGCGAAGGCGACAGTCGTCGACCGGCACGATGTCGACGGACGGCAGGCGTGGACGGTCGAAGGCCTGATCCAGCAGGGACTAAAACGGACGGTGTTTTATTTCAAAAACGGCATGCTCGTGGAAGTGGAGTTGCAATATCAGAGCAGCGATTGGGACACCGCGAAATACAACGACTTCATGGCGCAAGTGCGGCGCCGCATCGAGCAGAAGTTCGGCACCGGCCAGCTCATCGCTCGCTCAAAAGCGCCGGAGGGAGATGTGATGCAAACGGTGGTCGGCTATAAATGGAACCAGAACAACACGGCAATCCAGTTGTTCTACTACGCGGCGGAGACCGCGACGGATGCGTTCCGGACGGTGAGCGTTCATTACAAAACGCTGTAGCGATTTGACATTGCCGCCACGGCTACTAAATATGGCGGCCCTTTTTTCCGAACGAATGAGCCTCATTGTGCAAAAATACGGCGGAACTTCCGTCGGCGATCCTTCGCGAATCATGAACGTCGCGAAGCGGGTGATTGCGACGCAGGAGGCCGGGAATCAAGTCGTGGTAGTTGTCTCAGCGATGTCGGGCGTCACCGACGGGCTCATCAAGCTCGCGCGCGAAGTTTCGTCAGCGCCGACCGAGCGCGAGATGGACGTGCTGCTCGCGACGGGTGAGCAAACGACCATCGCGCTGACCGCGATGGCAATCAACGCGCTCGGCAAAAAAGCGGTTTCGCTGACCGGCGCGCAGGCCGGCATCATCACCGATGGCGTTCACACCAAGGCGAAAATCGCCAACATTACGCCGAAACAAATCCACGGTTTTCTCGACGAAGACTGCATCGTCATCGTCGCCGGTTTTCAAGGCCAGACGATGAGCGGGCAAATCACCACACTCGGGCGCGGCGGTTCAGACTTGACCGCCATCGCCATCGCCGCAGCGGTGAAAGCCGACATTTGCCAGATCTACACCGACGTCGAAGGCGTTTTCACGTGCGACCCGCGCGTGGTGCCGCACGCGCGAAAGATCGCGGAAATTTCCTACGACGAAATGCTGGAGATGGCGAGCAGCGGCTCAAAGGTCATGCAGTCGCGCTCGGTCGAGTTTGCCAAGAAATTCAAAGTGCCGTTTGAAGTGCGCAGCAGCTTCAGCAACAACCCCGGCACCATTGTGAAAGAAGAAACCATGAGCATGGAAAACGTAGTCATCCGCGGCGTCAGCATCGAGCGCAACCAGGCGAAAGTCACCATCACCAACGTGCCGGACAAACCCGGCATCGCGGCGAAGATTTTCAACACGATCGCCGGCGCAAACATCATCATCGACATGATCGTGCAAAACGTCTCCGTCGCCGGGACGACCGATATTTCCTTTACGTTAAACAAAGACGAACTACCCAAAGCGAAAGCCGCGCTGGATTCACTCGTGAAGGAAATCGGCGCGCAAGGCGTGATCGCGCAGGACGGCATCGCCAAGCTCAGCGTCGTCGGCATCGGCATGCGCTCGCATTCCGGCGTGGCGGCGAAACTTTTCGACGCGCTCAGCGCCGGCGGCATCAACATCCAGATGATCTCCACGTCGGAAATCAAAATCGCAGTCGTGATCGACGAAGCGAAAATCGCCGACGCCGCGAAGCTCGCGCACGACGCGTTCGGATTGGGCGAAAAAGGCTAGCGCCGAAACAGCCACATAATCAGCGTCAGCACGATGCTGATCACGATGCAGGTCGTGATCGGGAAATAAAACGAGTAGCCCGGCTTCTCGATCGCGATGTCGCCGGGCAGATGGCCGAGCGGAGTTTTGCCGGCGAGTTTCCACAGAAAAAAGCCGATTGCCGTTACGACGAGCCCGAGCACCACGAGCATCTTGCCGATTTCCTGCATGCGGAAAATCGACTACACCGCGACGGTATCGCGCGTGCAGGCGTGCGGCGGCTGCGGCACGAGATCGAGCTCGTCCATCAACGCGCGGTCGTCATTCGTGCCGGGATTTTTCGCGGTCAGCAATTTGTCGCCGTAGAAAATCGAATTCGCGCCTGCGAAAAAACAGAGCGCCTGCGCCTCGCGCGAAAGCCGCGAGCGGCCCGCGGAGAGACGCACCTTCGATTTCGGCAGCGCGATGCGTGTCGTCGCGATCAGGCGCACCAGCTCGAACACATCCACCGGCGGTTGATTTTCCAGCGGCGTTCCCGGCATTGCCATCAGGCAGTTGATCGGCACGCTCTCCGGCTCCGGATCGAAATTCGTCAGCACCTCGAGCATCTTCAGCCGGTCGATTTCGCTTTCGCCCATGCCGATGATTCCGCCGCAGCAGACGCTCATGCCGGCGTCCTGCACTGCGCGGATGGTGTTTAACCGATCGTCAAACGTGTGCGTCGAGACGATCTCTGGATAAAACTCAGGCGACGTGTCGATGTTGTGATTGTAAGCCGTCACGCCCGCGTCCTTGAGCTTGCGCGCCTCGGTGAGCGAGAGTTGCCCGAGCGTCACGCAGACTTCCATGCCGAGCTTGCTCACCTCGCGAATCGTCCCGAGCACCTGCTCGAACCGCGGGTCGCCGTCGCGCACGCCCTTCCATGCGGCGCCCATGCAAAAACGCGTAGAGCCATTTTCCCGCGCGCGCCGCGCAATCGCGAGGATTTCCTCCGTCTCCATCAGCTTCTCGGCCTTCACGTCGGTGTGATAGCGGGCGCTCTGCGCGCAGTAGCCGCAGTCCTCGCTGCAGCCGCCGGTCTTGATCGAGAGCAGCGTGCAAAGCTGCACCTCGTCGTGCTTCCAGTGCTGGAGAAAAACGTTGCGTCCCTGCTGGACCAGTTCAAAAAACGGCTGGTCGTAAATCTGCTGAAGTTCCGAAAGAGTCACGCGCCATGTGTAAACGCGCAACGTGCCGCGCGCAACCCGCAAACAAGCGATGGTGCGCTTGTCGCAAAGGATGGTGAAAAAGCAGCCTCAGCGGCTCAGTTCGCCCACTTGCCGTGCGGGTCGGAGAGCATCACCTGCTCCTCGTTGGAATAATCCGTCCGCCCGATCGCGCCCCACATGCGCGTTCCGGTGGCGCGGCGCCAGTAGCTGCTCATTTCCTCGCCGGTGTGGCAGCCCCAGCTTTTCACAAACGCGTTCTTATCAAAAATGCCGCGGTTGATTTTCGTCAGCTCCGTCTCGTGCAGCCAGCATTTCGAGCCGCTGTCGAGCTCGGCGCTGTAGTCGAACATGAAGCACGCCTTGTTGCTGTGGCCGAAGAATTCAAAGTCGGCGATTTTTACCGCGTTGCGATCCTGCCCGAAGTTCAGGTAGTCGAGCATCTCCTGCGTCTTAGTGAAAAAGATCAGCTTGCAGTGGACGGCGTCGCGCACGGATTCGATGAGCGGGATGAGATCGCGCCCTTCCTGCTTGCCGCGCTTGAGGTAGCTTTCCTTGTAAACCAGCCAGGTGATCCTGGCGTCGGGGCCGTATTGCTGGCGGAGCTGATCCATACGCACGCGCGAGGCGTGCACGAAATTCGCCCACCAATGGTCGTGCGGCTGCGCCTTGAATTTTTCCCATTCGTAAAGCGAGACGCCGCCGGTGACGATGACGCACTCTTTTTCGTAAGCGCGCGCGGCGCCGTTGAGAACGGCGAGGAGCGCGAGTATCAGCAGAAGACCTTTTTTCATGCGAAGCGGAATACGATGCGCGTTTTTTGCGCGCTGACAACTGCGTTTATTCCGCGAGCGAAATCTCGTTCTGCACGATCTGCTCGAGCGTCTGCCGGCGGCGGATCAACGCGAGCTCACCGCTTTCGCGCAGCAGGACCTCGGGCGATTCAGGGAACGAGTTGTAGTTTTTCGCCGGCATCGAGGAGCAATACGCGCCGACGCCTTCGATGACGCAAAGGTCGCCGATGCTGACTTCGGGCAGTTCGCGTGTGTGTAACACGTCGTGGTGCTCGGGCGCGGGCGTGAGCAGGTCGCCCGATTCGCAGCAGTGGCCGACGACGACGTAAGGGAGGAATTTGTCCGTGCGCCGGCGCGGCAGGACGACGATGGGATGCTGCGAGGCGTAGAGCGACGGACGAAGAAGCTCGGTCATGCCGGCGTCGAGTTTTAAAAAATGGTAGCCATCCGCGCCGGTGTGGACGATGTCTTGGATCGTGGTGACGAGCGCGCAGGAGTTTGCCATCAAGTAAGTGCCCGGCTCGATCTCGAGATGGATTTTGCGTCCGGTCTCCGCGTGCAGTTTTTCAAGCGCATCGCGCACCGGCTCGCCAATTTCCTGCAAGTCGGTCGTCTGCTCATAATTCATCCGTCCGACCTTGAAGCCGCCGCCGAGGTTGAGCGTGGTCGCGTCGGAAAATTCGCGCACCATTTTCAAACTCAAGTGCGCGACGTGCTGCCACACGGCCGGGTCGCTGCCGGAGCCAATGTGCGTGTGGATGCGAAGGACGCGCAGGTTCGCTTTGGCGACGATCGCTTTCACTTCGTCCAACCACTCGTGCCAGATGCCGAAGCTGGAGGCAGGACCACCGACGTTGGTTTTGACTGTGCCACCGGAGCCGATGCCGGGATTGAAGCGGATGCCGAGTTCGCGTTCGGGAAATAGCTCCGCGAAACGTGCGAGCTGGCTGAGCGAGCATGCGTTAAACTGAATACCTCGCTCGTAAAGCTCCGAAAAATCGGCGGGAAGTTCCTGCGTGCTCAGGGAGATTTTGTCGGGCGCAATCCCGGCGCGCATCGCACGATGGCACTCGTAACCGGAGCTCGCATCGATGTGCAGTCCGCAGCGCGCGAAGATTTGGAGCAGCGCGCCGTTCGAGCTCGCTTTCATCGCGTAGCGAACTGTCAGGCCGAATGCATTCGGAAACGCGAGCGCCTTTTGCGCCTGCGCCTTCAAGGTGCGTTCGTCGTAAACGTAAAGCGGCGTGCCGAACTGCGCGCGCAGCGCCTCGGCTTGCTCGGGCGTGAGAAATTTCAGCGTCTCCATGCGGGGCGGAAAAGATGCAACGCTCCGCCGCACATGCGAAGCATTTTCTCAGCGGGCGCGCGTGGAAACCGGCGCGCCCATTGCCGCTTCGCCGCGCCCGAAGTCGATGCCGAACACAACGAACGCCTCGACCTTTGGCGAGTCGCCGGTCGTTCCGAAAAGCGGCACGAGATCGAGATGCACGCGCGGCGTCGGGCGAAACTGCAGGCTCGGGCCGATCAGAAACTCGACTTCGGGATCGCCGCGGGAGCCGGCGGCAGTGGTGTGCTCGAAATTCATTTCGAGGCCGACGCTAAATTTCTCGTCGATGACCGTGTAGCTGATCGCCTGGCTGAAACCCATCTCGGTCTGGCGCTCGTCGCCGATTTGCTGCTCGTAAAAAAGATTGAAGCCCCAATGCCAGCGCGGCCCGAGCTCTTCGGCGAGCAGCAACTTCAATTCGTAGGCATCCGCTTCGTTTTCGTTGAATTTCCATTCGCCATAAATCGTCGGGTTCAGCGGAATTTTTCCCCAGTCCGCGAGCGCCCAGCGCGCTTCGATTTGGTTGCCATCATGGCGAAAGCGGTGGCGTTCGTCCGCAGTGACGTTTTCATAAAAATCGAGCTGGAAACGATACGGCAGACCGATCTCGACTTCGCTTTGGAAGAGATGGCTCGCCGGTTCGCCATGGCGCGGAAACTTCGCTTTCCACCATTGCTCGAACTCCACCTGCCACGGCGCGATGACGTAAATGCGCGTGGTCGAGAAACGGCGCGCAGTCGTCCACTCCGGCTGCTGGTTCGAGCCGACGAGCGACTCATCGCGCGGATGACCGGCGCGCAGCGTGGGATACGCGAGCGACTGCCCGGTGCCGAGATCGGTGAGCACGGGCGCGAAGCGATCTTCCGCGGCGAGCGTGCCGTAGAGGGCCAGCGAACAAAGTGCGGGGAGGAATTTCATCGCGCGCGTTGTGCGCAAAAATTGCGCACGTTGCAACGCGAAACGCGCCGCGTTATTGCTGCGTTAACGCCAGTTCACGGCACGCTTTCAAGTCGAGCTTGCCGCTAGCGAGCGCGGGAATCGCATCGACGCGCAGCAGCTTTTTCGGAATCCACAAATTCGGCAAACCCGCCGCCGTCAGCTTCGCGCGCAATTCCGCCGCGTCGATTTCCACGCTCGCGAGCAGCACAAGCGCCTCGCCTTTGGCCTCGTCCGGCACGCCGGTAATCGCAATCGCGCGATCGTCGGAGCCGAGTTGCAGCGCGTCGCGGATTTTTGCCTCGACGGTTTCGTGCGGCACCATTTCGCCGCCGATTTTGGAGAAACGCGAAAGCCGGCCTTCGATGTGGAGAAAGCCGTCCTCGTCGAATCGCCCGAGGTCGCCCGTTTTAAACCACCCATCGACCAACACATCCGCCGTGCGCTTCGGGTCGTCGAGATAGCCCTCGAAAATGTTCGGTCCGCGCAGCCAGAGCATGCCGCTATCGTGCAGCGAAAGGTGCGCGCCGGTTTCCGGGTCGCGAATTTGCGCGGCGATGCCGGGCGCGAGTTTGCCCGCGGTGCCGAGGCGGCTTGAAGGCTGCACGGTGTCGCCGGGCCGTGATTCGGCCGGCTCCGGCAGGTTCACGCTGACGACCGGCGCAGTCTCGGTGAGGCCGTAACCTTGCTCGACTTTTTTGCCGAATTTCTTTTCGAAGGCGAGGGCGAGTTCGTCCGGTAATTTCTCCGCGCCGGTGACGACGAGCTTCACGCTGGCCAGCATTAGCGCCTCCACTTTGCGCAAATACGCGCGCAAAAATGTCGGCGTGGAAAGCAGCATCGTGACGCGATATTTTTCGATCAGCTCGGCGTTTTTTGTGACCTCGAGCGGATTCGGATAGGTGACGAGCCGTGCACCTTCAACAAGCGGATACCAGAGCGTCACGGTGCAGCCGAATGAGTGAAAAAACGGCAGGCACGCGAGAATGGAGTCTTCGCGCGTGAGATTCAGCATCAGCGCAAACTGCGACACATTTGCTAAAATATTGCGGTGGCTGAGCACGACGCCCTTGGGCTCGCCGGAGCTGCCGCTGGTAAAAAGCACCGTCGCCTCCTCGTGTTCGCCGTGTTCCGGTATCGCGAGCATCCGCGCGAGCAGCCGCCACGGAAGCAAAAAGACGAGAGCGCGCCAGATCACGATTCGCCGTTTCAGCTTCGGCATGATCTCCTCGATTTTCATCACGTCGTCCGGCCACGGAAAATCGGCGAGCCGCTTCATTACAGGATTGGCCGTGATGATGTGATCGATGTCCGCGATGCGTAGTGCCGCTTCGTTTGCCGCGCGGCCGGCGGTGAAATTTAAATTCACCGGCGCTTTTCCGGAGAGCATCACCGCGAGATTGGCGATTACCGCTGCGCGACCGGGTGGTAAAACAATCGCGATTCTTTTGTTCGGCAGCAATTTCAGCGGCTCGCTCAACGCGATCGCCGCCGCGAGCACCGTCCCGCGCGACGTTTCGCTCTTGTCCATGCCGTCGATGACGACCGTGTCGAATTGCCGGTGCTTGAGTCCGCGCAGGCACGCCTCCGCAAGATGCCCGCGTAGAATCGGGCGCTGCTGATAAGACCATTCGCCGAGCAGCAGCAGCTTCTCGCGCACGGTCGCGATGTCTGCTTGCTCCGGCGCGAGCGGTTCGCCGAACGCGACCGACACGGGATACGGAAAGTGGCGCGGAATTTTTTTAAAGAAACGTCCGCCGTAAAACGAGAAGATCGAACCCCAGAGCTGGTCAAGCCAGACGGGAACGACCGGCGCATTCGCCTGCCGCGCGACCAGTTCGTAGCCGCGCTTGAGCCGGAGCAGATTGCCGGTGCGCGACAACTCGCCCTCCGGAAAAATGCAGACAACTTCGCCTTTCTCGATCTGCTCGACCGCCGCGCGCATCGCGTCCTTTGCATGTTTCGGCGAAATCGGAATCGCGCGGAGCAAACGGAATAGCCAGTGGAGCGACGGCTGCCGGTAAATCGCCTCGTAAACGACGAAGCGAATCGGACGCGGGCAGGCAATCTGTAAAACAATCGCATCGACCCACGTGACGTGGTTCGGCAGCAGCAGACATCCGCATTTCGGCAGATTTTCAATGCCGTAAGCGGAGACGCGATAAATGGCGCGCCCGAAAAATTCGGCGAAACGAAGCAGCGGACTTTTCCCTTTGGTCATCGGAGCGAGGCGAAGAATCTCCGAGTCCTTTTGCTTTCGCAAGGCTTGGCTAAAGGCGCGCGCAATGATTCAACAAACGCGTGGCCGACGACAATACACGCCGATCCGGTGCCAGCAGCGCGCTGGCGCTTTTGCTCGGGATCAATCTCTTCAACTACATCGACCGCTACATCCTCGCTGCGGTCGAACCGGAAATTCGACGCACATTTTTCGATCCGCACGACGCGACCGCCATGGCGAAAACCGGCTCGCTTGCGACCGCGTTTTTGCTCAGCTACATGCTCGCCGCGCCGGTGTTTGGCTGGATCGCGGACCGCACGTCGCGCTGGCTGATCGTCGGATTGAGTGTCGCGCTCTGGAGCCTCGCGACCGCAGGCTCCGGGTTGGCGGCAACATTCTCGATTTTGTTTGCGACGCGGCTCTTCGTCGGCCTCGGCGAAGCCGGCTACGGCCCGGCGGCGCCGACGCTTATTTCCGATTTTTTCCCGGTCAACGTGCGCGGCAGAAAGCTCGCGTATTTCTATCTGGCGATTCCCGTCGGCAGCGCGCTCGGCTTTGCACTGGGCGGAAAAATCAGCGCACTTTTTCACAACTGGCGTTATCCATTTTACTTCATGGCCGTCCCGGGACTCGCGCTGGCGATCGGCTGTTTTTTCATGCGCGAACCTCCGCGCGGCTCGCGCGAAAAGACAAAGGCGAAATTCGCGGATTATCTTCAGGTATTTAAAACGCCGTCTTATGTGCTGAACACGCTCGCGATGACGGCGATGACGTTTGCCATCGGCGGCATGTCCTTCTGGGTGCCGGGCTACATCTACGAATTCCGGCATCAACCCGATCTCGGCGCGATCAATTTGCGCTTCGGCGCCATCACGGTCGTGGCCGGGTTGTTCGCAACGCTGCTCGGTGGATTCGCCGGCGACAAATTGCGCGAGCGATTTTCCGGCGCTTACTTTTTGCTATCGGGAGTCGCGATGCTGATCGCGCTGCCGTTCACGATTGCATTTCTTTACGTGCCCTTCCCGTGGGCGTGGCTGATGATTTTCTGCGCGGTCTTTTTTCTTTTTTTCAACACCGGCCCGTCCAACACAGCCCTGGCAAACGTCACGCATCCGTCGATCCGCGCGTCCGCTTTTGCGCTGAACATCTTCATCATCCACGCCGCCGGCGATGCCATTTCGCCGCCGCTGATCGGGTGGATCGCCGGCCGCTCGAACATGAATAGCGCCTTCCTCGTCGTCTCCGCGGCGATTCTTTTCGCCTCGCTGCTCTGGTTCTGGGGCGCGAAGTTTCTCGGCCGCGACACGGCGCGCGTGCTCGACGCTCCTTGAACGCGCACCGCACCGAAACTAAGCTCCGACGCGATGGCCGATTCCCTCACCCCGATGATGCAACAGTATCAAGGCATCCGGCGCACTTTGCCGCCGGATACGCTGCTGCTGTTTCGGCTCGGCGATTTCTACGAAATGTTTTTCGACGATGCGAAGGAGGCCGCATCCATCCTCAACGTGGCGTTAACAAAGCGGAACACCGTGCCGATGTGCGGCGTGCCGTTTCACGCGGCGGATCGTTACATCGCACGGCTCGTGAAAGCGGGAAAGCGTGTCGCGATTTGCGATCAAGTCAGCGACCCGCAGCCCGGCAAAATCGTCGAGCGGCAGATCACGCAAATCATCAGCGCCGGCACGGTGACCGACCTGCACCTGCTCGATTCGAAGCGGAACAATTTTCTCGCGGCGGTCTTTTTTAAAAACGAGCGCTATGGCTTCGCGTTCGTCGATACGAGCACCGGCGAGTTCAAGCTGACCGAGCTCGCCGATGCGCAGTCGCTCGCGGACGAGCTCGCGCGCGTGCAGCCGACGGAGGTGCTGATCAGCGAGGAGCAGCCGGAATTGCGCGCGGAAATTCCCAATGCCGAGGCGACCGACGGCTATGCGTTTTTGCCTGAGCAGGCGTGCTTCACGTTGCGCGAGCATTTCAAAGTGCAGTCGCTCGACGGCTTCGGCTGCGCGGAAATGGAAGCAGCCTGCGCGGCTGCGGGTGCTGTGCTGCATTATTTGAAAAATGCGCTGCGCCGGCGCGTTGATCACATCACGCGGCTTAGCGTTTACCGCAACACGAATTTCATGATTCTCGACGCGGCGACGCAGTCGAACCTTGAGCTCGTGGCATCGCGCGGACAACGCGACATGAGTCTGCTCGCCGCACTCGATCGCACCGTCACGCCGATGGGCGCCCGGTTGCTGCGCGATTGGATTTTGCATCCGCTCTGCGAAATCGCGCCGCTCGTCGAACGTCAGGATTTGATCGCGGAGTTTCTTGCCGAGCCATTCCTGCTGAGCAAAACGTGCGAAACTTTGCGCGAAGTGCGTGACATCCAGCGCACCGTCGGGCGGTTGAATCAAAGCGGCGGCAATGCGCGCGATCTCGCGATGCTGCGCGCTTCGCTCAAACAAATTCCCGAGATCAAGGAGCACGTCGCGGCACTCGGGCAGACCGCAATTCACTCCGCGCAGGACGACGATGCGGAAAATTTGCGCACGAAAATTTTGCGCGAGCTGCACGAGTTTCCCGATCTCGTCGATCTGCTCGAAAAAGCGATCGTCGATGAGCCGCCCGCGGTGATCAAGGAAGGCGGCATGTTTCGCGAGGGTTATTACGCGCCGCTCGATGAACTGCATGCCGCGACGCGCGAGGGCAAGGATTGGATCGCGCAGCTCCAGCAACGCGAGATCGAGACCACCGGAATCAAGTCGCTAAAAGTGCGTTACACAAGCGTCTTTGGCTATTTCATCGAGATCACGAAATCGAATCTCGGCAGCGTGCCGGCGCATTACATCCGCAAGCAGACGACAGTGAACGGCGAGCGCTTCATCACGCCGGAGTTGAAGGAAATGGAGGGCAAAATCCTCGGCGCCGACGAGCGCTCGCGGAATCTCGAATACGAACTCTTCGTGCAGTTGCGCGATGAAGTTTTGAAATCGCTCGCCGATTTGCAGCAGACCGCCGCGGCGATCGCGACGCTCGACGCGATCTGCTCCCTTGCTGAAACGGCGCGGCTTTTCAACTACTCGCGCCCGCAGCTTACCGACGGCTCGCGCATTTCGATTCTGGATGGCCGTCATCCGGTGCTCGACCAAAGTCTCGTCGAGGAAAAGTTCGTGCCGAACGATGTCGAACTCGACGGCGTCGCGAACCGCATCCTCATCATCACCGGCCCGAACATGGCGGGCAAAAGCACGTTCATCCGGCAGGTGGCGCTCGTCGTTTTGATGGCGCAGATCGGCAGCTTCGTGCCGGCGGCAAGCGCAGAGATCGGGCTCGCGGACCGCATTTTCACGCGCGTCGGCGCGAACGACGATCTCTCCCGCGGGCAATCGACCTTCATGGTCGAGATGAACGAAACCGCGAACATTTTGAACAACGCGACGCCCCGCAGCCTCGTCATTCTCGACGAAATCGGACGCGGCACCTCGACTTTCGACGGCCTGTCGATCGCATGGAGCGTCGCCGAGTTTCTACACGATAAAGCGAAAGCGCGCACACTTTTCGCGACGCACTACCACGAACTGACCGAACTCGAGATGACGCGCGGCGGCGTGAAAAATTTCAACGTCGCCGTGCGCGAATGGAACGACCAGATTATCTTTTTGCGCAAAATCATTCGCGGCGGCGCGGACAAAAGCTACGGCATCCAGGTCGCGCGCCTCGCGGGATTGCCGACGGAAGTCATCGCGCGCGCCAAGGAAATTCTCGGCAACCTCGAACAGGCCGAGCTCAACGCCGACGGCAAGCCCGCGCTTGCCGAGCATCCGCCGCTGCCAAAGCACGGAAAACCGCGCGGCAAAAAGAAAGCCGCCGAGGCGCTCGCGACGATGAAACCGCAAATGACGTTGTTTTAACAACGGCCAACGCGTGCTTTCGGACATCCAGCTCCGCCATTTCCGCTGCTTCGACGCGCTCGATTGCGAGTTCGCGCCGGGCATGAATGTCTTTGTCGGCCCGAATGCGCAGGGAAAAACGTCGCTGCTCGAAGCCGTCTGCGTCCTGCTGCGGCTGCAATCGCCGCGCGTGAGCAAGCTCGCGCACGCGATCCAGCACGGCCGGCGCGGCTTTGTTCTCGATGGACATTTCGCGCAACGGCACATGCAATTTTACTTTTCGCGCGAACGAAAAAAACTCGCGGTCGATTCGGTTGAGCAAAAGTCCTCGCTCGATTACCTCGACATCGGTCGCGTCGTTTATTTTGCGAATCCGGACATCGAACTCGTGCGCGGCATGCCCGATCACCGGCGGAAGTTTTTGGACTTCGTCGCGGCACAACTCGACAGCAGCTATCGCAAAACTCTGCGCGCTTACGAAAAGGCGCTTCGCTCGCGAAACCTTTTGCTGAAAGCTCCGCGGCAGAATTGGCGCGAGATTTCCGCGTTCAACGCGCCGCTGATCGAAACGGGAAATGCCATCGCCAAGGCGCGCACGAAGCTTGTTACTGCGCTTCAGCCGCACGCGGAAATTGCGCAGCGCGCGATCAGCAATTCCGCCGAGAACCTCGAGCTGCAATACGTGCCGGGCGGCGGCGAAAACTTCGCGGACGCGCTGGAAAAATCGCGCAATGAAGATTTGCGGCTGCGTCAAACCAGCGCCGGTCCGCATCGCGACGATCTCGCGTTTTTTCTCAACGACACCGCATCCGAATTCGCAAGCGAAGGCCAGCAGCGCTCCATCGCGCTTTCGCTAAAACTCGCGCAGGCAAAGCTGCTCGAGCAGCGAATCGGCACGCCGCCGCTGCTTTTGCTCGACGACATTTTTGGCGAACTCGACGTCACGCGCCGCAACGCATTGCTGCAAAATCTGCCCGCCGGCGCGCAGCAACTCATCACGACGACACATGTTGACTGGATGGCTCGCGATGCCGGGCAACTGTTTCACATTGCCGGCGGGAAGCTGACGAAAAGCTAAGGCTGGGCCTGCAACGACTTCGCCTTGTCGATCAACTCGATGAACTCCGAGCGATAGCCGTTCGTGTCCGTGCCTTTGCCTTCGACCGCGATTTCGCGGATTCCGTCCCATGTCGCGCTGCCTTTGTGCTCGGACTCGCGCAGCAACATGCCGAAACCGGCCACCGCAGCGGCGAAGCGGAAGTCGCGTGAGCTGTCGGCGAGATGCTTTGAGGCGTCTTTTGCCGAAACGGCGAGGAGTTTGCTCGTATCGCCATCCGGTTGTTTGTAACGCAGCTTGACCGTCATCATTTCGTCGCTTGCGGCTGCGGGCGTTGGCGCAGGCTGATACTTGAGCGGATCGACAGACGGCTTTTTCTCATCGGCTCCGGTGGGCGCGATTTCATAGAGCGCGGTGACGGTGTGGCCTGCGCCGATCTCGCCCGCGTCTTTTTTGTCATCGTTGAAGTCCTCCTTCCGCAGCATGCGGTCTTCGTAGCCGATGAGCCGGTATTGGCTAACGGCGACGGGATTGAACTCGACCTGGATTTTCACGTCCTTCGCGATCGTCACGAGCGTGCCGCCGGCCTGCTCGACGAGCACTTTGCGGCCTTCGGCGAGCGAGTCGATGTAGGCGTAGTTGCCGTTGCCGTGGTCGGCGAGCGATTCCATTTTCGAGTCCTGCAAATTGCCATCGCCAAAGCCGAGCACGCTCAAAAACACGCCGGTCTTCGCTTTCGCCTCGATCAATTTCACGAGCGCGGATTCGCTGGTCACGCCGACGTTGAAATCGCCGTCGGTCGCGAGGATCACGCGATTGACGCCGCCTTTGACGAAGTTTTTTTCCGCGATGTCGTAGGCGAGCTGAATGCCTGCCGCGCCGTTGGTGGAACCGCCGGCTTCGAGCCGCGTGAGCGCGTCGAGGATCGGCTCCTTTGTGCCGCCGTTCGTCGGTGGCAGGACGAGACCGGAATTGCCGGCGTAGACAACGATCGAGACGCGATCGTTTTCGGTGAGTTTTTCCACGAGCAAACGCAGGCTCGCCTTGAGCAGCGGCAGCTTGTTCTCGGGCTCCATCGAGCCTGAGACATCGATGAGGAACACGAGATTGCTCGGCGGGCGCTTTGCCGGTGCGATCTCGCGGCCCTTGAGCCCGATGCGCGCGAGCCGGTGCGCCGGCTGCCACGGGCAATCGTTGATCTCGACGTTGACCGAGAACGGATCTTCGCCGGCAGGCTGCGGATAATCGTAGCTGAAATAATTCACGAGCTCCTCGATCCGCACCGCGCCGGCTGGCGGGAGCTGGCCCTGGTTTAAAAAGCGCCGCACATTTGCGTAGGACGCAGTGTCCACGTCGATGGAGAACGTCGAGAGCGGGTTTTCGTTGACGGCGAGGAACGGGTTTTCGCCGAGATGCGCGTAGGACTCGGTGTTGAAGTTCGGATTGTAGCGCTGAGAGTCGGTGAACGTTTTGTTGGCGATTTGTCCCGACTTGGCGATGGAAGCGTCAAACGCCAGCGTTTTTTCGTCGGCCGCCTCCTCTCTACGCCCAGCCCCTCTGCCGCCCATCGTTACAGGAAGGGTGGCGACCAGAGCTGGTTGCGCAATGGAAACGGACGACCCCAAACTTACAGAGTAGTGGCCCGCCGAAGCTTGCAACGATGCTACCGGGGCGGTGACGACTGGCGCGAGGGCGGCCTGTGTGGGAGCCGCAAGAGCCAGCGTGCCGTTGTTCACTGTCGCAGTGCCCGTGTAGGTATTCGAGGTGGCTACCGCCAGCGTGCCCGACTTCAACATCGCAGTGATCGTGGCGCTCTCGGACGGCGGCGCAGCAGTTACATTTTCGGTTTCGACTTTTACAGTGACTTCATTGTTCGCAGCCGCGCTCATTGCGGTCGCTTTGCGGTGCTGCAGCCATTCATACCACGGCACGAATGGCGCAAGCGCGAGACACGCCGCGAGTGCGCCGAGGCCGACGAGGAATGCCGGACGCCGCCACAGCGCGGGGCGAATGACGTGTTGGTTTGCATCGAATGCAGCGAGCACTTTTTCCCGCGCTTCCGCGGAAAGCATCGCATCGCCATCGCGTTTCAGTTCCGTCGTTAACGCTTCCGCAATTTGCTGCGTGTCCTCGACGAAACGCTGCGCATCGGGCGAGCTCGCCAGCTCCCGCTCGATCTCCGCTCGTTCCGCCGGATCGAGTTCACCGAGTGCGCAGGCCGATAATTTTGGATCATCGAAGTTCATAGGATTGCCTCCTGCTGCCACGAATCCCGCAGCGATTTCACTGCGGTGTGGATGAGAAAACCGACATTGCCGACGCTGAGCTTTGTGACCTCGCTAATCTCGCGGTAGCTCAGGCCCGCGTCGAATTTCAGCCGGATCACTTCGCGCTGGTTGACCGGCAGCGCACCGACGAGCTCGCCCAGCCGCGCAGCGGTTTCCTTTCGCTCCAGCTCCGCCGAGGGCTGCAAATCTTCGCTCGCGTGATTGTTCATTTCCTCCGGTTGCATCGCGACGATGCGATTGTTTTTGCGGCAGACATCGAGCGCGTAATGCCGGCACGTCGTGAACAGCCATGCCGCCACGCGATCCGCGACGTCGTGCTCGCGGCTCAGTCGCACAAACGTCTCCTGCACGACATCGCGCGCGTGCTCGAGATCGCCGGTGATCGTCAGCGCATAGCGAATCAGCGGCCGCTCATATCGAGCGAGTGCGTCATACAGCCATTTGGTCGGAGCGTCAGGCATGCGGTCTTCATCATGTAAACGCGCGAGCGCCGGTTTTCTTAGAAAATAGTTGCACTTTATTTGCGGAACACAGACTTGCGGCCTCGTGGCACCGGGCGTGCTAAGGAGCAGACATCATGAAACGAGTCACCAAACGGAAAACCTGCAAACTGCGCTGGCTTTGCGACCGGCGTGGAAAGCGCGTTGGGTTGCTTCTGCCCGTCCGCTGATCAGAGCTGCCAAACCGTCTCGCCTGCGACGATCGTCCGCACGGCGCGGCCTTTTAGCTGCCAGCCGTGGAATGGCGTGTTGCGCGAGCGCGATTGGAATTGTGCCTTATCCACGGTCCATTCGCAGTCGGGATCGATCAGCGTGACGTCGGCGACGGCGCCGGGCGAGAGCGTGCCTCGGTCCAGACCGAGCAGCGATGCCGGTTCGCGGGTGAACATCTCGACCAGCCGCGACAGCGATATCGCTTTCGTTTTGTGCACGAGGATGTCGATGAAAAGGGCGAGCTCCGTCTCGAGCCCGACGATGCCAAACGGCGCCATGTCGAACTCGACCTCCTTTTCGTAGCCGCAATGCGGCGCGTGGTCACTGGCGAGGATCGTGATCGTGCCGTCGGCGACGCCTTCGATCAGCGCGTCGATGTCGCGTTGCGTGCGCAACGGCGGATTCATTTTGAAATTCGTATCGAACGCGCGGATCGACTCATCAGTCAGCGCGATGTGGTGCGGACAAATCTCGCCCGAGATCTTCACGCCACGTTTTCGTGCTTCGCGCAAAATGCGGACGCTGCCGGCGGCGCTGAGGTGCTGGCAATGAATCGGCGTGTCACACAACTCCGCGAGCTGCGCGTTGCGCGCGACGATGGTTTCCTCGCCGAGCGACGGCCAGCCGGGCAACCCGAGCACCGTGCTCCAGTAGCCCTCGTGCATGACGCCTTTGCCGACGAGATTGTAGTCCTGGCAATGATCCATCACGACGAGCCCGAACATCCGCGCGTATTCGAGCGCGCGCCGCATCAGCTCGTGATTTTGCACGCAATGCCCGTCGTCGGTGAGCGCGACGATGCCGGCTTTGTGCATCGAGCCGATCGGCGCGAGTTCTTCGCCGGCGATGTTTTTCGTGATCGCGCCGGTGGGGAAAACATGCACGCACGCTTCGTGCGCCGCGCGGTCTTTGATCGAGGTGACGACGCTCGCGTTGTCCACCGCGGGCGAGGTATTCGGCATGCAGACGACGCTCGTGAAACCGCCCGCCGCCGCCGCACGCGTGCCGCTGGCGATGGTTTCCTTGGCCGATTGTCCCGGCTCGCGCAGATGCACATGGATATCGATCAAGCCGGGGCAAACGACGAGCCCGCTCGCGTCGATCACGTCGAGGTCGTGCGGATGCTTGCGCACCGTCGCCTCGAAATCGACCTTCGCGATTTTCCCGCCGGAAAGATAAACGTCGCCGACGCGGTCGATGCCGTTCGCAGGGTCGATGATGTGGCCGTTGGTAATGAGGGTCGTTTTCACTGCGCGGATTCTTTGAGTTGTTTGATGCGGTCGCGCGTGAGCTGTGCCATGTCGTTGTAGTAAATCATGGGATGCATGCTGCCGCCGCGCGCCTGCTGGTCGGCATCGAACTCCGCCTGCGCGTTGCGGAAAGCGATCCACGCGCGCTGCGCGGCCTTCAGCTTTTTCACCGATTCCTCGTCGAGCCCATCGAGCGCCTTTTTATAGACGCGAGTGAGTTCCCGGTCCGCTGTTTCAAAATCGGCCTCGGCCTGCTGGTTCATCTCGGGTTGCGACTGCGCGCGCGCCGGCACGGTGGGCGTCAGGCAAAGCAGGGCGAGCGATACGGCGAACCCGAGCCCTGAAACAGGAGGCAAAAACCGCCGCCAACAGAGAAATCTCCACTTTTCAGATGCCGAAAACCGTGATGCGGCGGCTGCAGGATGGTTTTGGCTGTCTAAAAAGCGACATGTGGCAGACGCAGCGCGGTTTTCGATGTATCGAAAAGGATCATGCGGTCGCCGCAATGCACTTTTGGTGATGCCGAAAAGTGTCATGCGGCGGCTGCAAGGCACTTTGGTAGATGCCGAAAAGTGTGATGCGGCAGCAACGGAAGGGTTTTGCCTGTCTAAAAAACGCCATGTGGCTGCCGCAGCGCGGTTTTGCCTGTCCGGAAAATGATCATGTGGCTGCCGCGATGCACTTTTACCGATCCGAAAAACGGCCTGTGGCCGATGAAAACCGCCCGGACGCGTCTGGATTTCCGGGTGTGGGCTAGACATGGGCGGGTTGCGCTCCGGCGCAGAGGTAAAGCACCGCCATGCGGACGGCGAGGCCGTTGGTGACCTGGTCGAGGATGACCGAGCGGGCGCTGTCGGCGATTTCGCTGTCGATCTCCACGCCGCGATTGATCGGGCCGGGGTGCATGATGAGCGCGTCGGGTTTGAGCCTGGCGGCACGTTCTTTGGTGAGGCCGAAGAGCGAGGTGTATTCGCCGAGGCTCGGGAAGTATTCCTTGCGCTGGCGCTCGTGCTGGATGCGCAGGAGATTCACCACGTCGACGTCGGCCAGGATTTCGTCGATGCGATGCGTGACCTGCACACCCATTTGCTCAAACACGCGCGGGACGAGCGTGCTCGGGCCGACGAGGGTGACGCGCGCGCCGAGCTTGAGCAGCGCGTGGATATTCGAGCGGGCGACGCGGCTGAAAAGAATGTCGCCGATGATCGCGACGTGGAGGCCGGCGATGCGGCCTTTCTTTTCGCGAATCGTGAACGTGTCGAGCAATGCCTGCGTCGGATGCTCGTGCGCGCCGTCGCCAGCATTGATGATACTGGCATCGAGCCGCTCGGCGAGGAATTTTGCAGCGCCGGCGGAGCTGTGGCGGAGCACGATGATGTCGGCGTGAAGCGCCTCGAGATTTTTCGCGGTGTCCTTGAGCGTCTCCCCTTTGGTAAGGCTCGAGGTCGTGGCGGAGATGTTCACCACGTCGGCGCTGAGCCGGAACGCCGCGAGCTCGAACGAGGTGCGCGTGCGCGTGCTCGGCTCGACGAAGAAGTTGACGAGCGTCTTGCCGCGCAGCGATGGGACTTTTTTGATTTCGCGCGCGCCAACCTGCTTAAACGCCGCCGCCGCGTCGAGGATCGTGGTGATCTCTTCGGCACTTAGTTCCTGAATTCCGAGTAAATCTTTGCGGGTCCAAGCGCTCATTCTTTTTCCATCCAGACGGAGTCGGGCACGCCGTCCACTTTTTCGAAGCGGACGTAAACGCGCTGGTTGATCGAGGTGGGTAAATTTTTGCCGACGTAATCGGCGCGGATCGGGAGTTCGCGATGGCCGCGGTCGATCAGCGCTGCGAGTTGGATGCGCGCGGGTCGTCCGAATGATGCGATCGCGTCCATCGCGGCGCGCGTGGTGCGGCCGGAAAAGAGGACGTCATCGACAAGGATGATCGTGCGGCCGGCGAGGTCGTGCGGGAGTTGCGAGACTTCGATCGGCGAGAGTTTGTTGCGAAGCCGCAGATCGTCGCGATGCATCGAGACGTCGATGACGCCGAGCTCGACCGGCTTTTTCTCGATCTGCTCGATGTTGGCCGCGAGCTTCTGGGCGACTTGCACGCCGCGCGACGGGATGCCTGCGAGGACGATTTTGTCGAGGTCGGGATTGCGCTCGATGATTTCGTGCGCGATGCGCCGCAGTGCGCGATCAATCGCGGCGGCGTCGAGGATGAGGTTTGCGGTGGGTGAGGGCGGGTAGGGCATTTTCCTTCGCGACCTCGCAGGATCGCGTTAAAGGAGCACCAAGCGGGATCAGTCCGGCTTCGGCTGCTTTTGTCGTTTCTCGCGCCACGAGGAGCGGTATTTAACGATCCAGTCGAGCAGCGCTTTTTCAAAGCCGATGTCGTGACCGGCTTTTTCGCTCTCGAGCCATTTGTGTTTCAAAATCTCCTCACGCTCGGCGAGGAACTCCTTGTAGAGGACAGAGTTTTTTACGAGATCCGAGTTTTCTTCTGAGTTCGGGGTCTCCATGGGCAGTTCACCTTTCCTAAGAAAATAGCGTGCGTCAATACCTTTGCTCATACGGTGTGGACGGTAACGCATCGAGGATGAGACGGCGAAGCGTTGGTTTAAATTCATGGTTCTGACTTTTGGGGAGGCTAAACCGGAAGCGTATTCCGGAGATGATGGGCGACATGTAAGAACGCAGCGCTGGCGGGATTGTCAAGCGCGGCAGCCATGATCGGCTTGCCGTTATCGCCCGCTTCGCGCGTGGCAATGTCGATCGGGATTTGGCCTAAAAGCGGCACGCCGAGGCGTTTGGCTTCGCGTTCACCACCGCCGCTGCCGAAGATATCGTAGCGGAAGTTGTCTTTCGGAGATACAAAGTAACTCATGTTCTCGATGAGCCCGAGCACCGGGACATTGACGCGCTCGAACATCGACGCAGCCTTGCGAGCATCGATCAGCGCGACTTCCTGCGGCGTTGTGACGATGACCGCGCCGGCCAATGCGACGGTTTGAACAATCGTTAGCTGAATGTCGCCCGTGCCGGGCGGCAGATCGAGCACGAGAAAATCGAGTTCACCCCATTCGACCTGACGCAAAAACTGCTGTGTATAACGCGTGACCATCGGTCCGCGAAGGATTGCGGGCGAACTATCTTCGAGTAAAAAGCCCATCGACATCAGCTTTAATCCGTAACGCTCGATCGGGATGATCAGGTTTTCGTCGTTGGCCATCGGCCGCTCGTTCGAGCCGAACATCAGCGAAATACTCGGGCCATACATGTCGCAATCGCACAACCCGACACGCGCCTTCGTTTGCTGCAAAGCGACTGCGAGATTCGCCGCGACGGTCGATTTACCGACGCCGCCTTTGCCGCTCGCAATGGCGACCACGTGTTTAACACCCGGAATAGCCGTCGCACCCACGCCCGCAGCTTGCGCCGGTGCCTGGATATCGATCAGCACGCGCACCGAGCCAATGCCCGGCAGCGACCGCAACGCCGCTTCGCTCTGCTCTTTGATCGCCTGCGGAATCTTGGGGTCATTCGTCGCAAGCGCCATCTGCACGGCGATGTCTGTGCCGTCGATGCGCACGTCCTTTATGATCCCAAATGAAACGATGTCGCGGCTGAAGCCCGGATATTTTACGGACGAGAGTCGCTCACGGATTTGAGCGTCGGTAATGGCGGACATTGGAGCCGGCGAATGTCGGCTCGCTCGCGGGGCAAAGTCAATAGCGCTTGCGCATGTTGCTCGGCAAAATGCCAAGCTCGGTGCGATATTTTGCAACGGTGCGGCGCGCGATCGGGATGCCGCGCTTGCTCAAAATCTCCACGATTTCCTTGTCGCTGAGCGGATTTTTTCCGTCTTCGTTTTTCACGAGATCGGCGATGGCTTCTTTCACACTCGTGTTGCTCATCGAGGTGCCCTCGGCGGTTTGATAGCCGGGCGTGAAGAAATACTTCATCTCGAAAACACCTTGTGGCGTGGCCATGTATTTGCCGGAAATCGCGCGACTCACGGTGGTCTCGTGCACCCCGACCACCTCGGCGATTTGCACCATCGTCATCGGCTTGAGCGCCGATGACCCTTTTTCCATGAACTCCTTTTGCCGCGAGACGATTTCGTGCGCGATATTCGAGATCGTTTGCTGGCGCTGGTGGATCGATTTGATCAGGAATTTTCCGCTGCGGATTTTGTCGCGGATGTAATCCTTGACGTCATCCTTGTTGCCATCCTGAGCCATCAGGTCCTTGTAGGTATTGCTGATGCGCAAATGCGGAATCTGGTCGCCGTTGAGCGTGATTTGGTAATCGTTCTCGCCAATTCTCTCGACGTTAACATCCGGCAACACGTAGTTGTTCGGATCGGGCGTAAAAATTTGGCCGGGTTTCGGATCGAGCGTCGCGATGAAGTTCGCGCAACGCTGCACCTGGTCGACCGTCGTGCCGAGCCGGCGTGCGATTTCCGGGAAACGGCGCTTGCCGAGATCCTCAAGATGCTTGTCGACGATGCGATACTCGAGGCTGTTTTCCTTTCCGAGACGGCGAAGCTGGATCAGCAAACAATCGCGTAAATCGCGCGCACCGACGCCGACCGGATGAAACGTCTGAATAACATTCAGCACACGCTCGATGTCCGCCAGGTCGATGCCTGAGTTTTGCGCGATTTCCTCCGGCGGGCTTTGCAGAAAGCCGAGGTCGTCGATGTTGCCAATGATCAACTCGGCGATTTTTCTCTCCCCGCCTTGGAGATCGCCGCTGTGCACCTGCTCGAGCAGATGCTGCTGGAGCGTTTCGTGCGACACGATGGAATCGAAGAAAAACTGCCGGCGCTCTTCCTCCTCCTGCGACTTCGCCGAATACGAACTGTTCTGCGCCATGTAATCGCGCCATTCCTCATCGAGCTTCGCGAGCCGCTCGAATTCCTCCTTGAATTCATCCTGCTCGCGCTGGCGATCTTCGATCGTCGGCTCGGTCGACTCCTCCTCGAGACAAGGATTCGTCTGGATTTCCTGCTGCACAAGATTGCGCAGCTCCAGCATCGGTGCCTGAAGAATCTGGAGGCTCTGCTGCAGTTGAGGTGCGAGCACCTGCTGCATTGAGACGCTTAAATTTTGCTGCATGCCTTGAGCCATAGGGGAAGATTAACTTTCTGAGAAAATATGGCAAGCAAGTATCAGGCCACCCTTTCAATTTCGTTGCAGGCGCGCGATTTGCTTTATCGAGTTCAAATCGGATTTCCGCTACTTTCCTGCCGTATGAAACTAAACCGCTACTTCACCATGCTCGCCGTCTGCGCGATCGCGTTCGCTCTTTTTTCGCCGGATCGCTCGCGCGCAGACGCCAATGCCGACGCGAAAGCTTCCGCTGCCGTCGTGCAGGACATTCTCGCACAGCAAAAAACCATCGCCGACAATCAGACGAAAGTGGACGCGCAACTCGCCGAACTCGCCGAGCAGATTCGCGTCGCACGGCTCTTCATTTCACGCGGGAGATAATCGATGAAAAAATACACGTTCACTTTTTTCGCCGCCTTTTTTTTCCTCGCCGGCATCGCGAACTCACAAGCCCCCCTCGCCGCGCCGACATCGATTTTAGGCCAGTTGCAGACGATTCAAGCCTCCAACAAAGCGTTGATCGGCCAGCAGCAAAAAACGCTCGAAACAATCGAGCAACTCAAAGCCGCCGCCGAGCAAATGAAGACATTCGGCAAGCGCAGCTAGGTCGGGCCGGGTTGGGATTTCCGCAGTTGAAATGCTGCGACGGAAGGTTAGAATCCGCCGAGGGGAACCCATGAAGACGCGACAATTTCATCGTTCATTGATATTACTGCTTTTTCTTTGCAGCATTTTGTTAGAGGTCCGGGCACACGGCTCAAACGAGTGGGATATTGAACAATTGGACCGTATTCTCGCGACGGTTCAGCCGGGGCAGGACCAGGTGCAGGTGGGCGACATGTTCTTTTCGCCCGCTGTGTTGAAGACCTATCGCAACAAACTGGCCTCGACCTCGAATATGGCGCCGATGTTCGCAGTGAGCGGCAGCAGTGTTACTCTCTGGCCTGGCGGCAACGTCTATTACAATTTTAGTTCCAATGTTCCTTCCGTGCATCGGATTGCTTTCCTTGATGCAGCGCAGGAATGGGCTGCTTTCGGAAATCTGCACTTTATCGCGAGAACCACGCAGACCGACTACATCACCGTGCAGGATGGAGGTCCGGGTATGGGCGGAGGGAATTCGTATGTCGGAGTGAAAGGCGGCCAGCAGTTCATCACCATCGGTTCGAGTAGCTGGAATCGTTATACCTTGTGCCATGAAATAGGTCATGCACTAGGTCTCCAGCACGAGCATCAACGATCTGATCGCGACAGTTACGTCGACATCATTACCGCCAATATTGCCGCCGGCGCCGAGGGGAATTTCACAAAGCTGCCCGACACGATCAACCACGGAGCTTACGACTTCTATTCGGTGATGCATTATTCAAAAAATGCGTTTTCGGTCGATCCAGCTACAAAAGATACCATCGAACCTATCGCGCCAACCTATAGCTCCTATCTCGATGTTATGGGACAGGTATTTTATCGCACCTTGAGCACACTCGATCGTGCGGGCATCGGCGAACTCTACGGCCAGCCATCCGTGTTGCCTAGCCTAAGGGTTACGAACACCAGGGATAGCGGACCGGGAACACTTAGAACCGCTATTTACCGCGCGTTTGATATTTCGACTGTGTCCGGCTCCGCGACGAAGATCATTTTTAATATCCCGACAACCAGTTCGGGCTACCAGTTAAATGTCTTCAACATCCAGCCAACCGCCGCACTGCCGGCACCGGGCGATAATACTACCATCGATGGCGCTACACAGACCGCATTTACCGGTAATACAAATCCAAGCGGCCCTGAAATAGTTCTTACCGGCACCAACACCAAGGCGCCGGATGAGTATGCCAATGGAATAAACCTGCGCGCTTCGAAGTGCATCGTGCAAAATCTGGCGATTAATGGCTTCAATCAAAGCGGCGTTCTGCTTACCGGGACCGCTGCGACCGGCAATATAGTCAAAGGCTGCTACATCGGCGTCAACCAGCTCGGCAATGCGGCAATTCCCAATGGTATTTCCGGTATTGAAGTTGACTTGGCGGCGAGCGGCAACTTCATCGGAGGAACTCTTTCCACTCAACGAAACATCATAAGTGGCAATACCTACTACGGTGTCTACCTGCACGATCCTTCAACGAATGGCAACTCGGTATTGGGTAATTACATTGGCCTTGCGGCGGATGGCGACACTGTTTTATCGAACGGAAGAGCGGGCGTATTGATCAGTAATGGTGCACAATCAAACAAGATTGGCAACTCTGCCACAGGTGGACAAAACGTGATTTCCGGAAACGCCACACAAGGTGTGCTCATCCTGGATCTTGGCACAAACAAGAATGTCATCGAAAGCAGCTTGATAGGACTCAATGCAGCCGGAACCCTGGCGCGCGGCAATGGCGATGAAGGTGTAGGTATCTTCAACGGCGCACAGGCGAATGCGATTGGAGGTTCCACGGCCTCTCTTGCAAATACCATCTCTGGCAATCACGCGAATGGCATATCGATCTCTGATCCGGGAACCAACTCGAACATCGTTACTGGTAATTACATTGGCGTAAATCCAGCGGGAACCGCGGCGATCCCGAACGCCTACGCCGGAGTCTTTATCTTTGGCGGCGCGCAATCGAATACAATCGGCGGAAGTGGCGGCGCACGCAATGTGATCTCCGGTAACGGAAATCAAGGTATCGGCATCTCCGGAAGCAATACCAACAATAACTCGGTAAAGGGCAACTATATCGGTCTTAACTCAGCAGGCACAATCGCCATCTCGAATACCTATGCCGGAGTTACCATCTTTGGCGCTGCTGGCTCCAACACGATTGGCGGCTCAGCCAGCAGCAGGAATGTGATCTCCGGGAATGGGAATCAAGGTATCACCATCAGCGGAAGCAATACCAAGTCCAACAAAGTTTTTTCGAACTATATCGGACTGAACGCCGCCGGTTCCGCTGCCATACCAAACACCTATTCAGGAGTGGAAATTTACGATGCCGCAAGCGTTAACATCATTGGTGGCGCGGGAGTCGGCAATATCATTTCCGGCAACAACAGCTATGGAGTCGCAATCAGCGGGACAGACACCGGCAGCAATCTGGTGCAAGGTAACATCCTAGGACTCGATGCAGGAGGGGCAGCCTGCGGCAATGCTTACGCCGGCGTCATCTTATTTGGCGGAGCCAAAGCCAATACTATCGGCGGATCACAAGCCAGCGTCGGTAATCTTGTTTCGCGCAATGGAAGCGGTATTCAGGTCTTTGACGCGACCACAACTTCGAATCCGCTGCGCGCAAATGGCATCAGGCTAAACAATGGAATCGGCATCGACCTCGTTGGCGGAACACAAGACAGCTTTGGCGTGACTGCAAACGACACGGGCGATGGAGACAATGGACCTAACAATCTGCAAAACTATCCGGTGCTGACTTCAGCGCTCACCAGCGGCACGACGACGACCGTGTCGGGCTCACTCAATAGTAAGCCATCGATAACTTACCGGTTGGAATTTTTTTCCGATACGCTGGCCGATCCATCCGGCTGTGGAGGAGCCTCGACTTACATGGGATTCTCCAGCGTGACCACGGATGCGACCGGAAATGTCTCCTTCTCCGTGCAAATCAGTCCGGCGGTGCCCTCGGGAAGGATCATCACCGCCACTGCCACTGACCCGACGGCGAACACCTCGGAATTCGCACGCAACATCACGGCTCCGTAAGAGCTACGCAATGGCTTTGGTCACAAAGCCGCGATCAATGCGCGGCTGTAGCCACGCGCGATTCGGCAATTTCAGCTTTGGCTTCGGCTAAATCCTGTTGGAACTGCGGGTTCGTCTTCATCTCGCGCACGATCGCCTGCGCGAAAACGCGCCCGGCGTAAATATCCGTGGGATAATGCCGCGCGATCTGCACGCGATGCCATCCAATCGTGCGCGCCTTCGCTACGATCGCATCGCGTTTTTCCGGAAAAAGATCTGCTAACACCAGCGCCAGCACCATCGAGCCGGTCGAGTGCCCGCTCGGATAACTCATGCTTTTTTCAGGTTCGCCGGCAGCCGCCAAACTCGCATCGATGATGTATGGACGCGGACGATTGAAATACTGCTTCGCTTGCGACACGAAAATCTTGTCATCGGAAAACACACGCTCCAGGAACGCCTGAGTTTTAGGAAATCTGCCGGGCTGAAAAAAATCACCGATCGCTGGCGTGAAGTTGAATAAACCAAACTCCTTTTCGGAACGCGCAGCCGCGATCTCTTTCGGCGAAGCGGCGAGGGCAACCGCGCGCACTTCATCGAGATCCGCCGCCTGTTCCGGCGAATCCGGCAACGGCGGCGGTGCGAGCAGAGTCGTAGCGTCGGGACGATTTGGCGTCAGGTAATGTAGCTCGTCTGCAGCGTGAACGTGCTGCGCGAGCACGAGTGCGGACGCGAGAAGTGGAGAAAGAAATCGGGGGTGGAATCGCATGGAGCGGCAAAAAACATTGCACGTTAGCAAAACTCGCGCGTCCGCTTTGTAACAATCGTGTGACTTTTTCCTCGCCTCGCGAAAAAGCCTTGTCGTCGCGCCGGCGTTTCATTCGAGTAAGCGCGATGAATTTCCGCGTCGCTCTTTTCCACATCGCGCTGCTTGTTTCCGCGCGATTGTTCGCCGGCGATTATCCGGCGTTCCGCGCCGATTTGCAGCCGGGCGCATTTTGCGACATCGCGATCAAAGAGCTGCATCCGACGCAATTCAACGTTGGCAAAATCGAAGTCGAAAAACGCGCAAAGAAAATCGCGAAGATGCCGGACTGGAAACTTGCGACTTATATGAACAACCACATTTTGCCCGTCGTGATCGGCCCCGGCGGCGCGCCATTTGTGACGGATCATCATCATTTCGCCTGCGCGATCGCCGGTTCCGGCCGCAGCGATGTCGTTCACGCGCGCATCCTCGGAAATTTTCGCGAGCTCGGCGACGCCGAGTTTTGGACACGAATGAAACGTGTCGATTGGGTTTATCTTTTAGACAAAGGAGAAGGCCCGAAAGATCCGCACAAACTGCCGCAACATCTCGCCGACATGAGCGACGATCCGTTTCGGAGTCTCGCGTGGGCGGTGCGCGATCGCGGTGGCTACGGCATCGACGATAACGCCGCGTATGCCGATTTTCACTGGGCTGATTTTTTCCGCACGCGCATGAAGATCGGCGACGGGAAAGAAGGCTTCGATCACGCGGTCGATGAAGCGCTCAAGCTCGCGCATTCGCCCGAGGCAAAAGATCTGCCAGGCTACGGCTTGAAGCCGGAAAAAGAGTAGCGCTTACGGGAGCGAACCCGCTGGATCGTTCGGATCGGCCGTCCAGACAACGCGCGCCAGGCTCGTCGCTTCGTTGTAACCGGTCGCGCCCGGCTGTGGCGTGATCGCTTTGCCGTTGTTCTTGCCGGTTGTGCCGATCACGTTTTTCCACGGCATCGCCTCGGCGTGGCCGTCGGCAAAAACGAGCAGACCGTTGCCATTGTAGCGCGCGATGAAGCGGCTCGCGTAAACCGCCGGTTGTCCGTTGTAGGCCGATTGTCCGGAATAGCTTTTCGTTTCATTCGGCAAACCGCCCTCGAGAAAAATCACCGTTTTCATCGGTTCCTGGATCGTCGGCAGCGGTGCGCCGTTCAGCTTCGAGTTCATCGCGATCGCAAAATATGGCGTGCTTTGATTCGCCACATTCGCCGGATAGGTCGCAGCCGGGCAAAACGCGAGGTTGTCATTTGTATAAAAATCCGCGTGAGCGCCGGTCGCGTAATCAGCCGCCGTCTTTTTTCCCATCTGCCGCGGCAGCGCGTTATACCAGACCTCGGTCGCCGCCGCGCTCTGCACGTCGCCCCAGGAATCATTCGCGCCCGTCACCTTGTCGCCCGGCAACTGGCCGTTGTGATCGCCGCTGTAATTGATGAACGCCGTCCCAAGCTGCCGCATGTTGCTCAGCGCCTGCGTCTGCTTTGCGCTTTTGCGCACGCTCGCAACCGCCGGCATCACCAGCGAGACGAGAATCGCGATGATTGTGATGACGACGAGCAGTTCAATAAGTGTAAACGCACATTTTTTCATGATGATCTCCTTTTTTTGCGCAGCGCGACCAGCGATGCTCCGCCGAGCCCGATGGACACAAATGTAGATGGCTCCGGCACGGCGGTAAGAACCACGTCATTGCCATCGCCACCGATGTAGCTGATTTGAAATTGCACTCCATCGGCGTTGAACTGCGCGCCTTCGGCCAAACCGGCGAAAGTGCCGATGACTGCATTCCCGGCAAATTGGTTGTCGATGACCGTAAAGCTCTCCGTGCCGTTGGTCGTCGGCGTAAAATTCGAGAGACTCACCGACAGCGTAGCCCCGGTGATGTTCGCCGTGCCGGTTGTCGCGAGCAGGTTGTAATCGGTGCCTTGCGTCGTTCCGCTGATCAGCAATTTAAACGCAACGCCCGAGCCGAGCGAAATTTTGCTCGTCGTCAGCGTGCCGCCCGTGCCGCTGCTCTGGATCGTGCCATTGATGCTGCCGCTGAGCGCGCCGATCGTTTCGTTGTGTCCATTGTAATCAAGCGTGCCGCCATTCACCGTCACCGCACCGGTATCCGAGAGGACGTTTCCGTTGCCGAACAGTAATGTGCCGCCGCTGATTGTGGTGCCGCCGATGAATGTGTTATTGCCGGTCAGTTTCAACGTGCCGGTATTACTCGACGAAAGAACGAGCGCAATATTGTCGTTTGCACCGACGAGGTTGGTGATGTCCGAAGCGATGCCGATAGTTCCGGCATAAGTAGTGTTCGCCGTTCCGCTGATGGTGATCGTCGCCAGCGATCCGGTATTGGCGATGCCGTTGAAATTCTGGCCGCTCGTGCCGCTCAAAGTTGCCAGCGAGGCGATGGTCAGATTGTGGCCGTTAAGATCGACTGCGCCGATACCGCTGGTGTTACTGCCGTTGCCGAAATTCAGCGCCGTCGTCGCAGGCAATGCATTATCCGCACCGAGGCGAACGACCCCCGTCTTGCTGTTATTGATGTAGGTCACGCCGGTATAGCTGTTCGAGCCGCTCAAGGTCACGATGCCTGCTCCGCCGCTGCTACCGGACGCGAAATTGACATCGGACGCGCCGGAAATAATGCCGGTAATCGTCAAAGCGTTGCCGCTCGTCGAACCAATATTCGTGAGAAAAGGCCCCGCGGCATTCGTGCTACTCAGCACAATGTTATTGCTGATCGTGGCGACAACATTTGAGCCGGTAGTCGAAAGGCTTGCTCCTGAGGAAGCGATAAGAACTCGCCCGCTGCCGCTGAAGTTTCCGCCAAAATTCAGCCGCGGTCCGCCGGTGCCTGTGATGATCAAATCACCGTTATAAGTGCCGCCATTAGATTGGGTGATTGTGCTGGCGTTCTGGGCGAGCGTCAGGGATCCCGCAGCGATGTTCAACGCGCCGCTACCGCTGAGCGTGACGTTTCCGCTTAGCGTAAGATTTCCGGAGCCGGACTTCGTAAACAGATCACTGATGTTCGTCGTGCCGGTGGTGGAGGAATCAAATCCGTTTGTGTCGAATGTCCCGCCGCCTGCATTCACAATGATATTGCGCGCCGAGGTAATACCGCTGGTCTGCGTCTGTAGAGTGCCGCCTGCGAATGTCAGCGTGCCACCGCTTGCACCAAGCCGATTATCCCCGCCATCCGCCACTACGGTGCCACCATTGAGCGCAATGCCGCCGGAAAATCCGTTGCTGCTCGATAGCTTGACGATGCCGGCGCCCGTTTTGACAAGCTGCGCGGTGCCATTAATCGCGCCGCCGGAAAAAGCATAGGTTCCGGTCGTATTGCTCACGCTCAATGTCCCCGGTGAAACGCCGGCTGCATCCACGGTCACGTTTCCCACGTGCGCGTCGGTGAAGCTGACATTGTCCCCATCGACAAATGTGCCGGTTCCTCCGTTCCAGTTGGTAGCGGTTTTGTTCCATGTGCCACTGGTCACGTTCCAAATCAAATTCTGTGCAGCGATAGTGGCGAGGGTTAATTTGAAGTTGTCGAATTGTGAAGTTTGGTTTGCCGCCGTGTTGTAATTCCACAATGCACCAAGATTGGTTAGAGCCGTATTTGTGTAGGTTGTATCCGTCTTACTACCGATT
>Ga0070741_10002503_pt1 | contig 49017 bp, 52 predicted proteins | sample Coa_R1_4_FD_66440 | JGI IMG/M metagenome (GOLD analysis project Ga0070741, IMG submission 66440) | Surface soil microbial communities from Centralia Pennsylvania, which are recovering from an underground coalmine fire - Coalmine... | ecosystem: Environmental > Terrestrial > Soil > Unclassified ... | reverse complement strand
CTGGTTTTTATATTTATCTGAAACGTCTTTCAAGTGATTCAAAAACTTTTCAATCATATCCGCCTCAACCAGAATTTCATCGTCTGACAGATTGCTGTAGAGATCGCGGATGGCCGAATGAATCTTCTTGGAAAGGTCGCGGTCGACCGTCCAGCGATGCTTGAATTCATCGTCTTCCTTTTCGCGGGTGAATTCCTCGCCGACCACGAACAAAAAGTGTAGGTGGTTTTGAGTGCTTTTATCTTTAGCCAGATGGCTCAATAATTGATGCTCGGAAATAACCGAACCAAGCTCGATCATGATTTTTTTAAGCTCGTCGAAAACGGCTTTTTCCTTGGCATATTCCTTAGATTTGCGGATATTGGCGATCGAATAATTTTCAATCTGGCGGACGCGCTCGCGGGTGATTTTATACTTCTTGCCGATAGCTTCCAGGGTCATGCGCTTGTCGGAATCAAGGCCGAAACGCGAGGTAATAACGTCCTGAGCTCGAGTGGAAAGCACGGAGAGCAATCTTTTGCTGACCTGCTTCGGTTTGAAGGTGATGGGGGTTTTATCAGGCATATTTATGTGTTGTTATATTAATACACCCTACTCTCATGTCAAGAGTCTGTCAAGAGACAACAAAATTAATCAGCTTATCTTGAATGTAGATTGCTCTTTTAATTTCTTTTCCAGAAAGCCATTTCTGAAGTTCAGGAAGAGACTTCGCTTTTAACGTTATTTCCTCCTCTGAAGCACCAGGATTTGCAGTGAAATTAGCCCGTACTCTGCTGTCTACCTGCACCACGATTTTAACCTGCGACTCTTTCAGTTTTTCCGGATCGTACTTCGGCCAATTTTCTTCGGCGATCAGATTTTTATTGCCTAATGACTGCCAGATTTCTTCGGCAATATGAGGGGCAAACGGCGACAAAATTTTCAAAAAGTTTTCAAAATCGTCCTGTGAAATCTTTTCCTGCTTTTCCATTTCATTTGCCAAAATCATCATGGCTGAAACAGCCGTGTTGAAAGACATGGTTTCAATATCATCCGAAACTTTTTTAATAGTCTTATGAAGCAGAGTTTCTATCTTTGAATCTGAATTTCCGATTTTAGACTGAAGTTTCCAGATTTTTTCCAAAAATCGGCGTACACCTAAAATATTCTCCTCGCCCCAGGCAATAGCCTGATCAAACGGGCCCATGAACATTTCGTACATGCGCAATGTATCGGCACCGAATGTCTTTACAATATCGTCCGGATTGACCACATTACCCTTGGACTTGGACATTTTTTCTCCGCCTTTGGCCAATATCAAACCATGCGAGGTTCGCTTCTGATACGGTTCGCTTGTTGGAACCAGACCGATGTCAAACAGAAACTTATTCCAAAATCGCGAATAGAGCAGATGTAGTGTCGTATGTTCCATTCCTCCGTTATACCAGTCCACCGGCATCCAGTATTTTAATTTTTTGCTGTCAGCAAAACTTTTCTCATCATGCGGATCGGCATATCGCAGGAAATACCACGATGAACCGGCCCAGTTTGGCATAGTATCGGTTTCGCGTTTTGCCTTGCCTCCGCATTTCGGGCAGGTGGTATTAACCCAGTCGGTTACAGCCGCCAATGGCGACTCTCCGGAATCAAGCGGCTGATATTTTTCCACTTTTGGCAGTTCCACCGGCAGATCCTTTTCCGGCACGGGAACAACTCCGCATTTACCGCAGAAAATAACCGGAATCGGCTCGCCCCAGTAGCGCTGACGCGAAAACACCCAGTCGCGGAGTTTGAATTTTGTGACACATTTCCCTTTAACAAACTCAGTAATTTCCTTTTTAGCGTCTTCGGATTTAAGCTTGTCGAAACTATTTGAATTAATTAATAAGCCCTCGCCGGTATATGGTTTTTCTCCGGACAAAAATGCATTCCAGATGGATTCTTTCTCCAAGTTGCTTACAAAATTTAAAACTTCTTCTTTGGGCTTCCAATTAACTGTATGAATCTTACGCTCTTCTCCTGCTATTTCTTGTAGTTCTCCATCATTCAATTCAAAAAACAAATATGTAAACTTTGCCCGACGATTTACCTTTTTTACCTGATGATAAAATTCCACGTAATTTACCGCACCAATTTGCCTTACAAATCTGGCATTTTTATAACCCGATTCTTCTAGTATCTCTCGTAATCCCGCTTCGACAGGATTTTCATTTTCTTCCACACCGCCAGATATAAAAGAACGTACTTCCGGAAATTCATTCCACTGCAAAACCAGATATTCGTCCTTATCCCAATGCTTGACAATGCACATGACAGCATCGCGTTCAATCCATTTTGCATTCGGACGCACCGCATCTGTCCCAGTTGTTCGAGTTAACACAGGAGCAACAACTTCCCTAATCGGCAGATTGTATTTTTGGGCAAATTCAAAATCTCGTTCGTCATGGGCTGGTACGGCCATAACGGCGCCGGTTCCGTATGTCGACAGAACATAATCGGCGACAAAAACCGGAATTTCTTCTTTATTTGCCGGGTTAATGGCTTTAATGCCTCTCAACTCCACACCAGTTTTTTCATCTGTTCTCTCGATTTCTGTTTTCGCTTTGGCTTTCAAGACATACTCTCTAACCTCTTCCTGATTATCGAGCACCCCTTTGTGGTTGTCATCAATAGCTAAAGTCACCCATGGATGTTCCGGAGAAAGCACGATGTACGTTGCTCCGAAAATTGTGTCGGACCGAGTGGTAAAAACAGAAACATGGGCAACAAGATTTTGCAGTATAAAAGGTTCTTGAACTGCGCAGAAATGCTCTCTTTTTGCTTTAGCTTCTTTAAGCGGTGCATTTAGTTTATCTGCCAAATAATCAAGATACTTTTTTCTTTGTTCTTCCTGCGTATCGGAAAGTACAAGACAAAAATTTGTAAGTTTTTTCAATTTTTCGTAATCAATATCCCAAGAGAAAGTCGTCCAAAAAGCTTTACTATCTCTTTTAGAATATTTAGGTTCCATAGCAGGCGCGACAAGAACAAGACCGGCGATCGGCTTATTTATTTTTTGAAGAGCTTTCATGGCCACAAGACCTCCCAAGCTATGGCCGATAATGATAGTTTGCTTGTTTATCTTGCAGTTTTCTATGACATATCCGACCTGACCAGCTTCTGTCGGATGGTCTGTATCTGGCAATTGCGGCGCTTGCACTTCAAAGCCTTTTTCTTCAAGACTTTTTTTAAGCCAAGGAATAAAATTTTTATCCGATCTTCCCGTAAATCCATGGAGGATTAAATAATTTGGTTTTGGCGTGTTTGTGTTTTCAAATCTCAACGGAAAATCAATCTCCGCGCCTTCGGATTTTCCGATCCAGTTTCTTTGCTGAAGTTTAATTTTTTCCCAATAATCAACCGTGTCCAAGTCCGTATCCAATCTCTCGGCGTATTTGGTAATGCGAAGCATCCACTGCTCTTTTTCACGTTTTTCAACCACCGTTCCGCAGCGTTCGCATTTTCCCTGAACGACTTCCTCGTTTGCCAGGCCGATTTTATCTTTCGGACACCAGTTAATCAGAGACTTGGCTTTGTACGCCAGATCATGTTCCAAAAATTTTAAAAACAGCCATTGCGTCCATTTGTAATATTTTGGATCGCTCGTGTTTATCTCGCGCGACCAGTCGAATGACATTCCAAGAGATTTGAATTGTTTGCGATAATTATCGGTATTTTGCTTGGTAATAAATTCCGGCTGTAAACCGGTTTTGATTGCATAATTTTCCGTCGGTAATCCGAACGCGTCCCACCCGATCGGGTACAATACATTAAAATTTTCCATCCGACGCTTGCGTGAAATAATATCCATTGCAGTAAAACCGCGAACATGACCAGTATGCAGACCATCGCCGGATGGGTATGGAAATTCCATAAGCGAATACCACTTCGGCTTAGCCGAATTATGCTCTGAATTTTCTTTGGCTTCGAAAATTTTCCGGTCAGTCCATTCCTTCTGCCATTTTTTTTCGATTTCGGTATGGTTATACTCCTTCATCCCTTCATCTTATCCGAATTTTATGGTATTGGCAAAACGATATCATGGACCAAAAACTGCCGATCCATATTGAAATATCCCAATTAAAAAGAACAGTACTATTGGAGAAAGCCACAAAAAAATTCCCAGGCATGTAACAATTACATCGCTTCTGCTTCTCGGAGATCGCAATGCAAAAATTGCACTTACTAGAATAACTATAAAAGCGATACCATGCAGAACTAGCATAAGATAGACACTATGATCGTCGAGACCCATTCGTCCGGTATAAAAGAACAAAATTAATAGCGATGCGATGCCGGCAAGCAAAGCAATTTTTGAAGAAATTTTTGTCACGATAGTTACATCGGCAATTTTGTACCCGGAGGATTTATGCTCTCGCTGAAACAATAATGTCCGGCTGGATGAGACCATGTTTGTCCATAATATGGCATGCCGGACGGCACATTAATTTCTTGCTTAGAATCCGTATTGAAGGTAGCGCATACGTTGTAGGTAGTATTTGTCAGTTTAGTATATTCGTACGGTCGATTAGTCTCCGGATCGTCAGGGAGAGTGTTATACGTATTGCTGTTTGAAATATCTGAAAGTGTGTTTGGAAGAACATTCTTCATCTGATAATAACTTCGAATCTGACTGTCAATGTTTTGCAAATCGGAAATTCGCTGTTCGTCATAACGAATGGCGCGCTGGGTAAACGGCGAACCGGTAACGGCAAAGCCAAGAACAATAGAACCGATGACAATCAAGGTCGAGGCGATTCTCCAGATTTTTCTTGCTCCCATGGTCAGCTTATTGGTGACATCGGAAAGATAAAACCAGAACAAGCCGCCGGTGATGACAAGCACGGCAAGAACCTTGAGAAGAAATCCGCCGGTCAGATTTTCACCGTTTAAAAAATAATACAGCACGGTGACCAAGTCGCCGGCAATGGTCGCTCCAGACAAAAACAAAGTAATGTACGCCAGCCAGCGGTGCGTGGTCGAATCCTGCATTTCCGGATTGGTGGCATACTGTCTGGCAAGCAGCATCATGAAAACGATCATGAGCGGGAAAAAGATGATGAGCATGGCTACCGGCCAGGAAATCGAGGAACTTGAATAATAATTATAGCTTGCAATAGGCGGATAGGCAGCATTAATAACCGTGAATAACAGATTCAGGGTGAAAATCACCACAATATATAAGGACACAAATGAAGCCAGATTGAGAAAAAAGTTTTTGGTTTTCATGCTATTTTATTATATCCGAAATTCTATCACATCTCCATCCTTTACGACATATGTTTTTCCTTCGGTCCTGACGAGGCCTTTTTCGCGGGCAGAAGCATAACTTCCGGCAGAAATTAAATCATCAGAGTAAACAACTTCTGCCCGAATAAACTTATCTTTGAAATCGGTATGAATGGCCATGCCCGCTTCCGGCGCAGTTGAGCCTTTGACTATGGTCCAGGCCCGGGTTTCGTCTTCACCGGTGGTGAAATAGGTAATCAAGTTGAGAGTTTCGTAGCCTTTTTTAATTAAATCATCAAGACCTTTTTCAAAAATCGGATCAACGACAACGTATGGACCGGGAATTTTAACATCGATATTTTTTGCCGCCTCCGACGTGTTCAGGACATACATAATCGGCTTCATGGTGAGCAGATGCATGCTTCCAATGATTTCTTTTTCTGTTTCATCAAGCTTCACTGTTGAAGCCAATTTTTCGCTTTCCAAAATTTTGCCGATTTTTTCCAAAACCTGATTTTCCAAAACGGCATTCTTGTCTCCCCTTTTAAGATCTTTGGCAATATTGACCATTCGCTTGGTCACCGTCTGCAAATCGGCCAGAATCAGCTCGAGATTAATGACACCGATATCAAACAGCGGACTGACCTTATTATGAACATGAATAATTTTGTCATCCTCGAATACCCGGACCACTTCGATAATAGCATCGACTTCGCGGATATGGCTTAAAAATTTATTGCCCAAACCTTCGCCTGAAGAAGCGCCCTTGACCAGGCCGGCAATGTCTACGAATTCAACAATGGCAGGAATCGTTTTTTTGGAATTGGAAAGTTTTGAAAGTTTTTCCAGACGCTCGTCAGGCACAGGCACAATGCCGACTGACGGATCAATCGTGCAGAACGGATAATTTTCCGCCGGAACTGATTTTTTCGTCAGCGCGTTGAACAACGTCGATTTGCCGACGTTTGGAAGCCCCACGATGCCCAGTTTGAGTTGCATGAGATGAATATAGCATTTTTTTGCAATAAGAAAACCGCCTACTCGTGAATCACTTTCGGCGGTTGAAATTTTTGAGCATCATCTTATCTCCCTATTCCCGAAACTTCGAATATAGTACGAGAATACTTTCGTAGAGAGAAGACGACAATGAGCGTACAAAGAACAGTACAGACAGCCGGGCATCGTGTCCGGCTATTTTTTTACTCCCACGTATACCCGGGAAAGAAATCTCGCTTAAAGTGATCGGACACAATCCCCATAGCAAGCATCATTTTTTCAAAGCTTTCAACCATCGGTTCGGGACCGGAAACATAATAGATCGGATCATTCATTCCCTCGCCTGCTTGTTTAATAGCTTCCTCATCAATTTTTTGAGGTGAAATAAAATATTCAATACTAAAATTAGTATGTTTTGATTTCAAACTTTCCAGTTGGTCTTTAAACACAAAATTCTCATCTCGGTTGGCATAAAGCAGCTTTGCATTGATGGAAATTCCTTTATGATCCAGATCTAAAAGAATGGAACGATACGGGGTAATGCCCATGCCTCCGGCGATAAAGACAAATTGCTTGCTTGGATCATCGATGACAAAGTCCCCTTCCAGTCCGTCAGCTTCAATTGTCTCTCCGATTTGCAAATTATGCAGAGCTTTTTTAAAGGTCGAACCTTTCGGGTCAAACCTGGTGGTTAGGTGAATTTCATTTTCAAACGGAGCAGATGAAATTGTGAACCAGCGTTCAACACTGCGCTCATCAGGATTATCATGAGGCAAGGTGTAATGCAAAAACTGGCCGGCGTGCCATTGGATTGCTTCTTCTGGTTTAAATACAAAAGAAATAACATCCGGCATTTCTTCGATTTTTTTGACTAGAGTTAATTTCATATTAATAGGCTTTCTCACCTTTTCTTTCAAACCATTTGAGCCAGGACTGTTTTTTGCTGTCGGTAAGATTTTTCATCGGGCCGATTTTTTTGACCCGGGCGGAAAAGCCGGCGAACCAGAGAATGCCGCGTTTGATTTCATTGACATCGTCGCCGAAAACGATCCGGGCAAAAAACGGGTTCGAATCAGACGTCACAAACACTCTGGCGGTTTTGCCCTTGAGCAGCCGCTGCCAGAGAATGCCGCTATGGCCGAAATGAAAGGCGAAACCCGGCATCCACATCCGGTCGAACAGACCCTTGAGAAGAGCAGGCATAGTCGACCACCAGGAGGGATAGACGATGACAAAATGGTCGCACCATTTGATGTCTTCCTGCAGTTTGAGCAGATCCGGCTCAAGTGCCTGAATGACCTTATAGCCGTGATGCAGAATCGGATCAAAATGCAGATCGCCGAGGTTGCTCTGTCTGACTTCGTAGCCGCTGGCTCTTGCTCCTTTGGCATAGGCATCGGCAAACCGATGATTCATAGAGTCGTCGTCGGGATGTCCGCAAAAAACGAGTATCTTTTTCATGCGAGTATTATAGCGTATAATTTTAAAAATGAAAAAATACTGGTTCTGGCTTATTGTTGTGATTTTATGCTTTTGGTTTTGCCTCTTTTCAATAGAAAAAATAAACTTTTTGACTGCGGACATCGGCCGGCACATTAAAAACGGCGAAATATTTTTGCATAGCGCCGAGTTTGGCATGAGCAAGTGGGATGTCCTCCATACCAATTTGTTTTCGTATACCTATCCCGAGTTTTCATTCGTCAATCACCACTGGGGTTCCGGCATAATCGCCTATTTGATTTTCAGTATTTTCGGCTTTTCCGGCTTGTCAGTGACATATATAGTGCTGTTACTGCTTGCTCTTATTTTTGCCTTGCTTACTGTACGCCATGATACCGAAGTCTCCGACATATTTCTTGCCGGACTTTTTTTGGCGCCGCTCATCGCCGACCGCCTTGAAGTGCGGCCGGAAGCCATAAGCTATTTCTTTATTGCTTTTTTCATCTACCTTCTCTGGAATTATTCTCAAAACAGGATGTCGCATAAAACCCTGTTTTTAATTCCTTTGGCGGAATTATTCTGGGTCAATCTCCATATTTATTTTATTTTCGGAATTTTTATCATCGGAATTTTCTTTTTTGAAAGTCTGATCAGAAAAAATTATATTCATATTAAAAAGCTTTTTACCATTTTGGTTTTAACCTGTCTTGCCGCTTTTATTAATCCGTACGGATTTACAGGGGTTATTTACCCGTTTATTATTTTCCGAAACTACGGCTATACCATCGTTGAAAATCAGTCGATTGCTTTTCTGGAAAAACTAAACTTTATTGATCCGAGCTTTCTCTGGTATAAAATCGCTTTAGTTTTAATTTTAATTTCATTAGTTTTATTTTTTTTGAAAAATCGTAAAAAAATTCCAATAAGTTTGACTATCATATCCCTTACTTTCGCCGTTCTGGCCTATCTCGGCATCCGCAGCATTTCTGTCTTTGCCTTGGTTTCCCTTCCGCTTCTCGCATACAGCATTCACAGTATCCGAAATTCTTTTAAAATTTCCAAAGATACTATTCTATTTTTTCAGGGCATAATATCTTTCGGCATTATTGTTTTTGCGCTTTTTAATTTTTCCGGCCGACTGCCATGGAACAGGAATTTCGGCCTCGGCGTTTTGCCCGGCGCATTCGATTCGAGCGATTTTATCAAACAGAATAACATCCAAGGTCCGATATTCAATAACTACGATATCGGCTCTTCCATAGACTTCACCTTATTTCCTCAGGAAAAAGCTTTTGTCGACAATCGTCCCGAAGCCTATCCGGCCGAATTTTTCTCCGATGTTTATATTCCGATGCAGGAGAATCCCGACGCGTTTGCTCAAGTCGACAGCCGGTACCATTTCAACGCTATTTATTTTTACCGCCTCGATATGACGCCCTGGGGCCAGCAATTTTTGGTCGCCATGGTTAAAAATCCCGACTGGGCGCCGGTCTATGTCGACGCCGAGACCATTATTTTCCTGAAAAGAAACAGCCAGAATCAAAATATCATTTCAAAATACGAGCTGCCGAAGAATATGTTCAGCGTAAGTTAAATCTTTCCTACTAAATCTACTCCGGGTTTCAAAGTTTCTTCCCCCGGTTCCCAGTTTGCCGGACAGACATTGCCCCCGTGTTCGCGCACAAATTGCGCCGCCTGAAGCTTGCGCAGGGTCTCTTTTGCCGAACGGCCGATATCATTATTATTGATTTCAATGGTTTTCAAGACACCGTCCGGATCAATGATAAACGTCCCACGCAATGCCAGGCCTTCTTCATCGATATACACGCCGAACATTTTGCTGATATTGCCGTTCGGATCGGCCATCATCGGATAATTCACCTTTGAAATTGCCGGCGACGAATCATGCCAGGCCTTATGAGCAAAAGCAGTGTCGGTGGACACGCTGATTATTTCAGCGTTGGCTTCCCTGAATTTGCCGTACAGTTCAGCCGCGTCTTCGAGCTCAGTCGGACAGACAAAGGTAAAATCGGCTGGATAGAAAATCAGAACGACCCACTTGCCGCGATAGTCGCCGAGGCGGATTCTTCTAATTTCGTCGTTTTGAAAAACTTCCGCCGAAAAGTCCGGCACTTGTTTGTTGATTTCAATCATATCTTATTGCATTAAATCTTTTTTCTTGGCTTCGAACTCCTCCTTGTTAATTTCACCTTTGGCATATCGCTCGCGCAATGTGTCCATGGCTTCGTCGCGGTACCAGCCCCGGTGCATGTGTCCTCGCCGGCGGAATCCACGGAAAATCATCAAGATAATCCAGATAACGATAATCCAGCCGATAAGGCCGAACAGAAAGTGAAACGGACTCCAGAAACCATAATCATAGTACATCATGAAAGTTAGATTAGCTGATAATGCCTAGTATAGCATTTTTTTATCAAAATTGCGTGAAGGTTCAAAATTTAAGCCCAAGCGTCCATGCTTGAGCTTAATCATCGTTGTTTTGCTTCTTGCCTTGAAGAATGAGCTGGGCGTCTTCTGCTGAAATAATGTCGTAATTGAAACATTCTCCGCACCAATTACATCTTTCATCACAACTGAATCCGCCCCAAGAAAAATACCTGCCGTCCTTGAGCTTGTTTAGATGGTATCCGACATGTGCCGACTGAAGAAGACAACCTTCTGACTCTTCTTCGTATTGTGAATACATACAGTAATTATCAATCAATATGTGGCATCGCATGACTGCTACCGTTCAGTATTCATAACTCAAGACCGGCGAAAGCGGTCTGAACCGATACCAGGCAAGAATCTCGGTATTTCTTTTGCTGTGAGTAAGAGGCTCGAGCAGACGAAGCGTATCTGCTTGTCCTGCAAAGCCCTTTTTAGCCGAAGGAAATGGAAACTCCATATCTTCGATTTGAATCAGAAGATCCGGTTTGATTTCAGGCATAGGACTATGATCGTAAATGTTTAGAGCGAATCCATATGCCCCGTGGACAAGCTCGAGCGGAAACTCGTATTTTTTAACGAGCGACACGATTTCGTCCCACTGCTCTTGGGTCAATTGCTTGCGACACTGCTTCATAAACTCTCTGGCTTCTTCGATAGTCTTCATGTGTGCCTCCGCAAACAAAGTAGCACAACCATACGTATATGCAAATGTGGACCTGATCGGGATCGAACCGACTGCCTCATCCATGCCATGGATGCGCTCTACCAATTGAGCTACAGGCCCGTTGCTTATGTATGGTAGCAACTCGGACAGATTTGACAACTCTGGTCTGCTTTTTATTGGCATGGGTTTAATAACTAGAGTAGACACATTGACCATTACTGTAGACATAACCGGTCCAAGTCATGCAAGGTAGTAAGCCAGAATTTCGAACCGCCCTTGATACGACATTTAATTTTCTGAAGAATCCTTATGTGTATTGGAAAAAAGATGATTTAGCGTCAAAACACTTGGTTCTAAAATTAGTTTTTACTGACAAATTAACCTATGAACGAAAGGGTTTGGAACCGCTAAATTATAGCTACCATTAAGGGTTTTTGAGTTAAATCAGCTAGACAACTCTGCCAAGGTGGACCCGAGCGGACTCGAACCGCTTACCTCCTCATTGCAAATGAGGCGTTCTACCAGATGAACTACGGGCCCAATGACTTCTGATTTTACATTATTTCCCCTCAATCGCAAGAGAAAGAACGTGGTGGAGAAACTGGGGCATGGTGATGCCGACGGAGGAAAGTGAGTCTAAAAATACGGAATCTTCAAAAATATGCGGCGAGGGATTAACTTCCAAAAAATAAATTCCTCTCCGGGGCGTGACCAAAAAATGGCTTTGGGAATAATGGCTTAAGCCGAACGAGGAATGGATCAATTTTGCCAGCCTTTCGACTTCCCGCTTTTCTTCCAGAGTGAAATTGCCGGGAGGAGTGGCATAGGTGTCTTCATTGCGGAAATTATTCAGCACCACGCAGACCGCTTCCCTGCCGGCAATGTATTCTTCGGCTACTGCGGCATCATTGATTTCTTCCAAAGCGGAAATTATTTCAGCGAAATTTCTGGCAAGATATGAATCGTGGCCATGAACAGCCTTAATAATAACCGGCTGGGGCATAGAAAAGAAAATTTCCTTGGCTTTGGCCGAAACAGAATCTTCTTTGGTGCTGGCAACATAAATCGGCGTCTTTATATTAAGCGATTTTGCTTTTTCCTTGGCCAGGATTTTATTGCCGGCGAGGGCCGAAGCGATTTTATCCGAGCCGGTATACAGAACATTGTGCTGTTCGAGAATATGCTGAATGCCGCGAGTGTTGTTAAAGACCACATCGACATGCTCCAGAATCTTTGCCGGAGACCTTTCCAGGCCCTGCATGTGCCATGCGCCTTCTTTTGAAATAAAAATATCGACAGGCTTATGCGTTTCGGATAAATGTTTCAGAATATGCGCTCCGCTTTTAAGCGAAGCGTCGTATTCCGGCGACTGGCCGCCGCGAATGACGCCGATGCGAAGCGAATCTGGCAAAGTTTGCATGCGTCTATTATATCAGCTTCTCGCGTTTTTGTTTGTGGAAAGTGATTGCAAATCTGTGGGCTTCGGCGTTGGAAAGGATGATTTCCCGTTCGTATTGCAGCCATTTCTTATCGCCTAAAATTTCTCTCGGCTGATGATATTCATTTTTAACCACCGAAACTACGGGAATATTCTGATGATTCTCGCGCAAAATTTTTTCCATGCGTCTTTTCTGGGCAATTCCGCCGTCCACCACAACCAGATCCGGCAGCGGCCATTCAATATGCCCCAATCTCCTGGTTAAAACTTCAGCCAACGCTTTCGTATCGTTTATACCGTCTTTTATATTGAATTTTCGATAATCGGATTTTTTAACCTCTCCGTCTTCCACCACGGTCATGACACCAACGACATTGGTGCCTGACAAATGAGCGATATCATAGCTTTCAATTCGGAAGCTCGGATGCGCGACATCGTTTAATTTGTCTTCCTTTATCAAGGAGATATCCTGAATATGGCTTAAGGTAAACAATGTCCGCTTGGTGTGGCTGGCTTTTTCAAATTCGTGATTCTTGGCAAAATCTTTCATCTGCCTTTCCAGATTTTTTATGAGGCGCTTTTTATGACCCTCGAAAAACAAAATAATATTTTCAATTTGGCCGGAGTATTCTTCCCTGGTTACTTTACCGACGCATACTCCGGGACACAAGCCGATCTGATAATTGAAGCAGGGCTTGCCGGACAAGGGTTTGCACTTGTCATCGCGGTACGGAAACATCTTGCGGATGATTTTCATGGCATCGCGCAACTGCCCCCCGCTTGGAAACGGTCCGAATGTGTATGCAATGTCTTTCGGTTTTGAAATCAACAGTTCCCTGCCCCTCATGATTAAAATTTTCGGAAAATCTTCCTTGGTAATGACCACGAAGTTAAAACTTCGATTATCCTTTTCTTTGATGTTTGCTTCCGGCTGATATTTTTTAATCAAATTTGCCTCCAAAACCAAAGCTTCGAGAACAGAGTCTGTTGCAATATGCTCGATCGAGTCGAATTCCTTGAGCATTTTGGAAATCAAAGGAGAACGCATGGTGATAATGTCCGGATTGAAATAGCTTCGCACTCTGTCGCGCAGCGAAGTGGCTTTGCCGATGTATAAAATCCTGTTTTTTTGTTTGAAAATATACACCCCCGGCGCGTCCGGGAGATTTGAGATGATTTTTTTAATGTCTATATCCTTCATCTTAGCCATTATACCATATTGACTTTCCTTTTCTAAAATGGTATGAAATGGGCAGGAGTAACGATTAGGAGGTTAGTGTGCCCGAGAAACCGTATTCCCCAATCGAATGGCTTAAGATTATTGGTCTGATTCTGGGGTGGATAGCTAAAGGTCTTTTTGAGGATCTTGTGATTTCCCTTTCAGAATTGGTGTAATGCAAGCAGGCGGCGGAGTAACATCCGCCGCTTATTCTATTTCAGCGCCATTTTTATAATTTAAAAACTCAAAACTCTCACCAAACGATGAGAGTTTTGATATCTGCCTCAGCCTGCGGAATATTCGAATAAATTCGAAACGAAAGAAAACTTAAAATGGCCGAGAACAGGCGAAACTATGTTCCCCACAGACGTACATATATGTTACTCGAAAAAGAAACTGAAAGTCAACTTTTACGATAGGCTTTATACTGTTTCAGGGCTTTTTTGAGATATTTTCCGGTATAACTTTTTTCATTATTTGCCACTTCTTCTGGCGTTCCCTTGGCAACCAGGTTCCCTCCGCCGTCGCCGCCTTCAGGACCAATATCGAGAATGTAGTCGGAACTTTTAATAACATCCATATTGTGCTCGATGACAATAACCGTATTGCCTTTATCGACTAACTTCTGAAGAATTTCTATCAGTTTTTTAACATCTTCGTAGTGAAGGCCGATGGTCGGCTCGTCAAGCAGGTAAATCGTCTTCTGCAGATGGGCCCGATAGAGTTCCGAAGAAATTTTGACGCGCTGAGCTTCACCGCCGGAAAGGGTGGTGGCGCTTTGGCCGAGTTCGAGATAGCCGAGACCGACTTCATATAATGTTTTCAGCCTGTCGGAAATGGCCGGAATATCCTCGAAAAATTCCAGTGCCTCTTCGACGGTCATTCTGAGGACTTCATAAATATTTTTGTGCTTGTATTTGACTTCCAGAGTTTCTTTCATAAATCTTTTGCCGTGGCAGACATCGCAGGGCACGTAGACGGTCGGCAAAAAATGCATTTCCACTTCGATCATGCCGTTGCCCTGGCAGGTTTCGCATCTTCCGCCTTTGACGTTGAAAGAAAATCGGTTTGACTTCCATCCCCTGGCTCTGGCCTCGGCTGTTTCGGCGAAGAGATCGCGAATAAACGTCCAGGCGCCGGTATATGTGGCCGGATTTGAGCGCGGTGTCCGGCCGATCGGGCTTTGGTCGATGAGAATGGCCCTGCCGAGATATTCCGTGCCGGTAAATGAGCTACAGTTGAAAATCTGAGCCGAACGATATTTCCTTTCGAATCGAGCCTGAAGATTTTTATGCAGAATTTCGTAGACAAAAGACGATTTGCCGGAACCGGAGACGCCGGTCACGGTGATGAATCGGCCGAGCGGAATATCGACATTCAAATTTTTAATATTGAAAATCTTGCCGCCGCGGATTTGCAGTTCGCCTTTCTGCTGAATACGCCTTTCTTCCGGCAATTCGATGATATTGTCGCCACGCAAATAATCGAGGGTTAAAGATTTCGATGGATTGGTTTTGGCGGTAAGCAGATCTTCAAGCCAGCCGGAAACAACGACGTGTCCGCCATGAACGCCGGCTCCGGGACCGATGTCGACAATGTAGTCTGAGGCAAAAATCGTGTCTTCATCGTGCTCGACCACAATAATAGTGTTGCCCAAATCTCTCAAATCCAGAAGTGTCTGAATCAATCGGTCGTTGTCGCGCGAATGCAAACCGATGGTCGGCTCATCGAGGACATACAATGCTCCGACGAGGCCGGAACCAAGCTGCGAAGCCAACCTGATTCTTTGCGCTTCCCCGCCCGATAATGTGTGCGCCCGCCGATCAAGCGATAAATATTCAATGCCGACGTTGAGCATAAAAAGCAGGCGCGATTCGATTTCCCGCAAAACCACTTTGGAAATATTTTTCTCCCGAACCGTCAACTTGAGATTTTCAAAAAAATCGTATGCGTCTTTAATGGACATTGATGTCAAATCAACAATGTTTTTACTGCCAATCAAAACATGCAGCGCCTCTTCCCGCAGTCTCGCCCCTTTGCAGACCGGACAAACTTCATTGCCGAAAAAGTGCCGAGTACCGAGACCATTGCATTCAGGGCAGGCACCATACGGCGAATTGAAAGAAAACAGTCTCGGTTCAACTTCGGGATACGAATATCCGTCGCGCGGACATGACAATTTCGAGGACATAAAAAATTCTTCGGGCCTGTAATCCTGATTTTTCTCCTGGGCCATATCCCTGAACAATATCTTTACCTGGCCGTCTGACTCATTGAGGGCTTTTTCCAAACCTTCGGACAGCCGCTCTTCGGCGCTTTTCTTATCGCTTTGGAAATCATTGAGTGAAATGCTGTCGACGAGCACGTCGATGGTATGGCGGGAAGTTTTTGAAAGCTCGATTCTGTCGCGCAAAGAATGCCGTTCGCCGTCGACCAGGACATGCGAATAGCCCTTGCCCAACAGATCGTATAGCAGCTGGTAATATTCGCCTTTCCGGCCTTTGACTACCGGCGCAAAAATTTCCACATATACGGGCAGAGGAATTTTTTTATTGCTTGGCTTGTGAGCATCGACTTTTTCCAGGACAAAATTCTTAATTTCCTCATTTGAAAGTTTGGAAATTTCCTGGCCGCAGATCAGGCAGTGCGGATGGCCGATGCGGGCGTATAAAATGCGCAGATAATCGTAAATTTCGGTAATAGTCGCCACGGTCGAGCGCGGATTATTCGAGCGCGATTTCTGATCGATGGAGATGGCCGGAGACAGCCCGACAATCTCGTCGACATCCGGCTTCTGCATCTGGCGTAAAAATTGCCTGGCATAACTTGAAAGACTCTCGACATACCTTCTCTGGCCCTCCGCAAATATGGTGTCAAAAGCCAGGGATGATTTGCCCGAGCCTGACAAGCCGGTAAAAACCACCATGCGATTGCGCGGCATTTCCACCGTAATGTTTTTCAGGTTATGGGTTCTGGCCCCTTTGACTACAATTTTGTCTTCTGAAGACTTTTTCATAAACGGTCTATCTTACCAATTCATCGGCTCTTAATCAAATTTCTATACCATGTCCTTCAGAAAGCTCTGCAGAACATTAAGGTTCGGAGGAATTATGTCCGCTGTTATAGACGAGACCACGGTTGCTTCAGGAGAGGCTAAGCCTGATCCCAAGGTCGGAATGCCCGTGATCTGGGACCAAACTGATGACAAATGGATCAAGGAAAATCTGATCAAAACCATCGGAAACGAAAATCTTTTTGTTGCCGCGGCCTTTGAAAAGGGAAGAAATCCAAACACTCAGGAGCCGAACTGGATCGTCCTTCTCAAGAAAGACGGCCGGATAATTGAAAAACCGAAAGATCTCGGCCCGGGTCCTTTGGAAGTCAACTGGCATTATTTGCAGCCGATTTTGGAAACCAAAGCGGCGTAATTGAAAAATTGAAAGGCGGCGGTCCGTGACCGCCGTTATTTTTTTATTTTCTTTGTCAACTCCGCAATTTCATCCCTTAATATCGCAGCTGTTTCAAAATCTAAGACTTTTACGGCAGACTCCATCTGCTTTTCTTTTTGCTTAATTAATTTTTTCGGATCTTTTTCAAAAAGTTTTTTGTCTAGTTTCAAAAGTTCGTCCACGGTTTTCTGATGCTCGGATTTCAGTTGATCAGTGATGTCCTGAATTTTTTTGATGATGGTTTTCGGCGTGATTCCGTGTTCCGTATTGTATTTGATTTGTATCTGCCTTCTTCGGTTTGTCTCATCAATGGCATATTGCATGGAACCTGTCATGTGATCGGCGTATAAAATAACTTTGCCAAGGACGTTTCTGGCGGCGCGGCCGATAATCTGCACAAGCGACGTTTCCGAACGCAAGAAACCTTCTTTATCCGCGTCCAAAATGCCGATCAGGGTCACCTCCGGCAGATCCAGACCTTCTCGCAAAAGATTAACGCCTACTAAAATATCAAACGTTCCCCGACGGAAATTCGTCAGAATTTCAATGCGCTCGATGGTTTTGATATCGCTGTGCAGGTATTCGGCCTTAATCCCCTTCTCTTTCAAATATTCTGAAAGGTCTTCGGCCATTTTCTTGGTCAGTGTCGTGGCAATTACCCGGCCGCCTTTTTTTATATTTTTTTCCGCTTCGGAGATAAAATCTTTTATTTGGCCGGGATATTCATTGCCGGAAATAATCGGCCTCACCTCAACCTCGGGATCAATCAGGCCGGTCGGGCGGATGACCTGTTCTACGACTTGCTCCGAATGTTCTTTTTCATATTCGCCCGGCGTAGCCGATGTATATATAGTCTGTTGTACCCTGTCTTCAAATTCATGGAATTTAAGCGGGCGATTGTCTTTTGCCGAAGGCAGGCGGAATCCGAAATCAACAAGCGACTGTTTGCGCGAGGCGTCGCCGCCGTACATGGCGCCGAGCTGCGGCACAGTGACATGACTTTCGTCGATAACAGTCAAAAAATCTTTCGGAAAATACGACAGCAATGTATCCGGCGGTTCGCCGGGAAGCTTGCCGGAAAAATGGCGGGAATAATTTTCAATGCCGTTGCAATAGCCCATCTCGCGGATCAGAGCGAGGTCGTAGGTTGTTCTGCGTTTCAATCTTTCGGCTTCCAAAAATTTCCCTTCTTTTTCAAATTGCTTCAATTGCTCGTTCAGTTCGCCTTTGATGCTTTTGAAAGCTCTTTCAATCTGGCTTTTGTCGGAAATAAAATGCTTGGCCGGAAACAGAAAAAATGTTTTCACTTCCTCGATAATTTCCCGAGTAACGGCATTAACTTTGAAAATATTTTTAATACTTCCTTCTTCGATTTCAATCCGGTAAATGACTTTTTCCGAGACCGGCATGATTTCCACCGTATTGCCGATAGCCCGAAACTGGCCCGGCGACAAGTCGGCGGCGGTGCGTTCGAAATGAATATCAACCAGAGCTCTGATAAATTCGGCGCGGGAAATTTCCTGCTTCCGCTCTATCCGCATATTGACTTTCTCGTACTCAACCGGCGAACCCAAACCATAAATACACGAGACCGACGCTACGATAATGACATCCTTGCGGGTCAGGAGCGCCTGTGTCGAGGCATGGCGAAGCCGGTCGATTTCCTCATTGATCATGGCTTCCTTCTCTATATATGTGTCCGAGACCGGCATATAGGCTTCCGGCTGATAGTAATCGTAATAGGAAACAAAATAATGCACGGCATTGTTCGGAAAAAATTCGCGGTATTCCTGGGCAAGCTGAGCGGCCAAAGTCTTATTGTGAGCAATGACCAGAGTCGGCTTCTGGATTTCAGCGATAACATTTGCGATCGTAAACGTCTTTCCGCTTCCAGTCACACCCAAAAGAGTCTGATGCTTCAGACCCTTCTTCAACCCCGCAACCAATGATTCAATGGCTTTCGGCTGATCGCCTGCCGGCTCAAAATCGCGCCTGATCTCAAATTTCATCCGGCTAATATATCACAAAACCTTGAGAATTTCCTGAATGATCTGATCCAGGTCCATGGTCGCTTTGACAAAAAATCCCTTTGCGCCGAGATTGATGCTTTGATCGACTTTTGATTTGTCGTCGACATTTGAAAACATAATGACCGGGATGTTTTTGGTTTCCGGATTTTCCTTAAGCTTTGAAAGGACTTCAATGCCGTCCATGCCCGGCAGCAAAATATCGAGCAGAATAACATCGGGCTTCTGTTCCGAAGCGGCTTTGATAGCCTCGTCGCCATTTTTGCAATATATCAGCTGGCCGCCGCCTTTGGACAGTTTCTGGGCGATAAGATTGCTCAGAAATTTATCGTCTTCGAGCCACAATATTTTTTTGCCGGTTAATCCGTCCATTATTGTTGTATAGGTATGGTGAAATAAAATACCGTTCCCTGGTTCTCTTTCGATTCAAACCAGATCTTTCCTCCATGCAGCTCTATTATACCTTTTATGATGAACAAGCCAAGACCGTTGCCGTCCGGCTCGGCCTCGCGGGCATTCTTGGCCCGGAAAAATTTGGAGAACAGCTGTCCTGCCTCGTCCGCCGGCAGGCCGATGCCGTTATCCTCCACTTTGCATTCCAGGACTCCGTCTTTTCTTCTAAGCTCGACTGATACCTTGCCGGGATTCCGGCTGTATTTGATGGCATTATCGACCAGATTTTCAAAAACGCTGCGCATCTTGTCCCTATCAATCATCATTTCCGGAATATCTCCCTCAGTCTTCAAATCAAGAGTCACCGATTTGGCTCTGGCATACGAACTGTTGGCTGAAATGACATCTTTCACAATGGCGATGATGTCCGCTTTGCCTAAATGTATCTCGTACTGAGCCAGGCCGAGCTGGCTCGCAGACAGGACTTTTTCCACCAGCGTTATCAGGCGCTCATTGTTTTCGGCGCATTTGGTCAGGGCTTTTTTCTGCTCGTCGGAAAACTGGCCGAGGTCGCCTTTGACGAGCATATTGAGCGTCCATTTCATGCCGGTAAGCGGGGTGCGCAGCTGATGGGCGACGATGGTGATGAATTCGGTTTTTTTCTGGTCCAGTTCGCGCAGTTCCTTGTTGGCTCTGGTTTTTTCCATGACCAGAGCTTCGAGCTCTTCTTTCGACAAGTATTGCAGGCGATACTTTTCCAGATATTCGGAAGGAATAAGCGGGATGATCGTCTTGCTTGCGATGACCGGCGAATATTTTTTCTCCAGTTTCGAATATATGTTTTCGAGCTGTTCTTCGGTAAAAGCGAAACCGAATCCGGCAACAAAAAGATCGATGAGACTCTTCGCCCGCCTGGCAATTTCTTCAGAACTTGTCGATGCAATGGCGGAAGACGGACCGCCGCCGATACCCAGGAATCCCGAAGACGGCATCAGATCGCCCAAAACTGTTTTGATTTTTTCCTTGCTCAGGAAATCACCCGCCGTATCCGACAGCATTGTTACGAAATCGCCGACTGTAGTTTTGGTCTGTTCATCCATTAGCTTCTGGGAATCAAGAGCGAGAAGCGCCAGGTAGACAGAATAAAGAAGAGCATTCCCACAGCCATAAAGAAGTTATGGATATCAAAAGTAGTCATACCGATGGTATAGGTATGGCCGTAAAAACTGGTCCATATCATAGCCACGATATTAGAAAGAATACCGAGCACGAAAAATTGCAAAGCCGATTTCATTTTACCGCCAAGATTTCGGTTTAATCGCGTGACACCAACAATGGCGATTAAGCCGATAGCGATGGCAATAACGTCAACTATCAGGTCGGCATTGCTCATACTCATAGTCATTACTTGCATATATGTACATTAATTTTTAACTGAATATATGATACCACGGCAAAATTTTCGTCAAATTCTTATCCACAGCTAACTTTTGTAATATCTTTTTAAAAAATCTTTTTTAAAATTTTCAAAATTTTTATTTTTAATTCTTTCTCGCATCGTATCAACCATAGAAATAATAAAATGCAGGTTATGAATCGAAGCAAGTGTCGCCGCAAGCATTTCCTTAGCCCGAAAAAGATGTGCGATATACGCTCTTGAATAATTTTTGCAGGTATAGCAAGTACAATCATCCAATGGTTTACTATCTTCCCTGAATTCCTGATTGAGTAAATTAATTCTCCCGTCTTTTGTATAGACCATGCCTGTCCTGGCAATCCTGGTCGGCGAAACGCAGTCGAATAAATCGCAGCCGTTTTCTACGGCGCCGAATAAATCAACCGGCTCACCGATGCCGAGAAGATGTCTCGGCTTATGTTTGGGTAATATGGAATTGCACCACTGAACAGCATGTTGCATGTCTTCTTTTTCAAAGGAACCGCCGATGCCGAAGCCGTCGAAATCCATATCGCCGATAATTTTGGCGCTTTCTTTTCGCAAATTTTCATCGCGGCCGCCCTGGACAATGCCGAATAGCGCCTGACTGGTATTTTTCGACTTATGATATTCCAGACTCTGTTTTGCCCAGCGATGAGTCCTTTCAAGGGCCTGTTTCTGATAATGCAGAGGCTCATACGGCGAGGTGCATTCATCGAAAGCGAATATAATATCCGCGCCGAGATTATGCTGAATGTCGATTGATTTTTCCGGCGTGAAATAATGAGCCGAACCGTCGGTATGCGACCGGAACATGACGCCGTTTGGGTCAATGGTCACGATTTTCGGAGTTTCCTCCTCGACAATTTTCGGAAGCAATAATTCGCGATGAGAAATTTTTGTAATACCTTTTTTGCCGTATGCCGCGCCGAGAGAAAAAACCTGAAAGCCGCCAGAGTCGGTCATGGTCGGACCTTTCCAGTTCATCATGTTTCCGAGACCTCCCAGGTTTTTAACTTGTTCGTCCCCCGGTTCCAAATATAAATGGTATGTATTTGCGAGAACTACCTGAGCTCCGGCATCTCTGACCTGTTCCGGCGTTAGCGATTTAATGGTCGCCTTTGTGGCCACCGGCACAAAAGCCGGCGTCTGAATTTCACCATGCGGAGTGGTGATGGTTCCTGTTCGTCCCAAAGTATTCGGGAGTTCCGCATCAATGGCAAATTTCATTGCTTCTCAACTTTGAGCAGCTCAACCTCAAAAACAAGGGTGGAATTTCCGGGAATCGGACCATAGCTGTTCGGACCATAGCCGAGAGACGGCGGAATTGTCAGAATGCGCTTGCCGCCGACTCGCATGCCGGCAATGCCCTCATCCCAGCCTTTGATAACCTGGCCGGCGCCGAGCACGAAAGCAAACGGCTCTCCGCGAGCGATGGAACTGTCAAAAACTTTTCCGGAGCTCAAGGTGCCGACATAGTTGACCGTCACTCTGTCTCCCAGCGCGGCCACGTCCCCGCCGCCGATGACTTCATCCTGAATGCCGACCTGGGGCTGAGAATTTTGAACCTGAAGATTGATATTATTGTGGGAAAAATAAGAAATCAGAGATCCGCCGAAGATAAAAAAGAAACCGACAACGAATAATGCCACGGCAACCGCTACCCATTCCTTTGTTTGCATATGCATACATGTAGTATACTAAAAGCATGGACGAAACACAAAGACAGCCGCAAAAACCGAAAATAAACGTGCCCGCCAAGCATGCTCAAATCGTACCGCTGACTCGGCGGGAACTGCATGAAACTGCCACTGAGCGAGTCCATTTGATTTCCAAAGAATTTACCGAAGGTTTCAAATTTTTAAGCCACTATCCGCAGTCAGTGACCATATTCGGCGGTTCGCATTTTAAGGAAAGCGACAAAGAATACGTCTGGGCCAGGAATCTGGCCACGCGCATCGTCACCGATCTGAATTATTCAATCGTCACAGGCGGCGGTCCGGGCATTATGGAAGCGGCCAATCGCGGGGCTTTTGAATCAGGCGGACTGTCGGTCGGCATGACAATCGAGTTGCCGCACGCCCAGCTTCAAAATCCATTTTTAACTAAAAATCTGAGTTTCCATTATTTCTTCAGCCGGAAAGTCTGCATGGCTTTTGCGGCGGAGGCGTATGTATTTTTCCCCGGCGGCTACGGCACGCTCGACGAGCTGTTTGAAATCGTCACTCTGGTCCAGACAAATAAAATGGAAAAAGTGCCGATCATTCTGGTTGATTCGACTTTTTGGAATCCCTTGAACGACATTATGAAACAAACGCTTCTGCCAAGAGGAACCATTGATGAGAGCGATCTTAGTTTGTATACCATTACCGATTCCAACGATGAAATTCTGGATATTATACGGAAAGCCCCGAAGAGAAACGGAATGAAAACTACTTAGCAATCTCCTTCTTTATCTCTTTAAACTCGTTCTCGATTTCTGACAGACGTTCGCGAGAAGATTTAATCAAGCTTGCGCCTATTTTTACCTGCTCTAACCCTTTTTCAACATCCAAATCGCTTTGGTTTTCAAACCAGGAAACAATCGAAGCTAATTTTTTTAAATTTTCGTTTAAATTAATATCTTTTTTTGTCATATTACTTTACTTTGTATGCTACCATCTGAAACCAGAATATCAAGCGTATTCCCTTTCTTAACATCTGACACTTTTCGTAAAATTTTATTACCGCTTCTCACAATACTGAACCCTTTTGCCAATTGTCTTTTCGGATCGCCGAATTCGATGGCTTTGAAGGAATTTTTTAAAAATTCGTTTGCGGAATTAATTAGAAAATTAAAACTGACAAAAATTTCTTTTTCTTTTTGAACAAGGATCTGGTGTGTGTTTTTAATTTCGCTTTCAATCCTTGCTAAACCCTGCAAGAGAGTTTGTTCAGCCTGTTGAAAAACGCCGAGAAACAACGCGAAACGATTGAAAATTTTCTCTTCAAAAATTTTTATATCTGACAATGCGAGGCTCCACGAAGAATTTAAAAGGTTGGCCACGGCCGTCGGCGTGCTCACATTGCTGTCGGAAACCAAAGAAACCAGCGGGACGTCCTTGTCATGGCCGATGCCGGTAATGACCGGAACCGGAAAATCGGCAATAGCTCTGATCAAGGTTTCATTGTTGAAAGCCAGAAAGGATTCAAGCGATCCTCCGCCGCGCATCATGACGAGGACGTCTATCTCTCTATTTTTCAAAGTTTCAATCGCTGAAAGCAGATCTTTTATGGCTTCAACACCCTCGACTTTGGAATCGACAAATAAAATTTCATAGCCGAATTTGCCGATGTTGGACAAAAAATCTGAAATTACGGCGCCGGATTTCGAAGTGATGACTCCGATGCGTTTCGGATAGAGAGGAATTTCCCTTTTTCTTTCTATAGAGAAGAGTCCTTCAATTTCCAGTTTCTTTTTGAGTTCCTCGTAAGCAAGTTTCAAGGCTCCCTCGCCGACAAGTTCGATACTTTCAACCTGCATAGTCATTCCGCCGTTCGGCTTATAAATATTGGGATAGGCCGAAATAATGACTTCCATGCCGTCGGCAAGATTAACCCCGGAAATGACAAAATCGCGCTTCCACATAAAGCATTTCAGTATGCTCTGGTCTTTCTTGTCTTTGACTGAAAAATAGAGATACGACCGGCCGTCATACAGCTTCAGGTCGCAGACCTCGCCGAGAATTTTGGCTTTGTCGCTTTTCAGCTTGAAATTCAGCTGATCGAGATAATCGCTGACGGAAAAAATGTCGCTATTAATTTCCTTTGTAATTTCCTTTGGCATTTTCTTTCTCTTTTCGATATTTTTTCAACGATTCGTAGAGCATGGGCAGAACCGACACAATGACGATAGCGACGATAATCGGGGTCAGATAAATATTCGCCTTTGGAAAAATCCGGCCGAGGAAAAATCCGGCCACCGTCAATCCCCCCGCCCAGCCGAGGCCGCCGATCCAGGTATAGTGCAGAAATTTCCCATAATTCATTTCAGCCGCGCCGGCGATGGCCGGAGAAAAAGAGCGGACGACCGGAATAAACCGACCGATGATGATGGTCTTGGCTCCGTACTTTTCATAAAAGGTATGCGTTTCGGCGATATGCTTCGGCTTGATCCACCAGAAGTGCTTGTCGCTTAAGACAAATTCCCGCACCTTGTGGCCGGACCAATAGGAAAAAATATAGCCAAAAATGCTGGCCGTGAAATAAACGATTGTCAAGGTAAAAATATTAAAAAACCCCTGGCTGGCTAGAAAGCCGGTCGTAAAAAGCAGACTGTCTCCCGGAAAGAAAAAAGTCAGCGGAAATGATTCGAGGAGAATGGTGGCAAACAAAGCCACATATCCCCAGACGCCGAGAATGCGAACAAGGTGAAGCAAGTAGTCCATCGGACTATTATTCCACGAATGTCAGTGCTTTGCCAAATTTGCCTGCGCGGCCGGTCCGGCCGATGCGGTGGACATAGTCCTCATAGGTTGCCGGAATATCAAAATTAATGACATGCGAGACGTCGGCAATATCCAGTCCGCGGGCGGCCACATCCGTTGCCACGAGCACCTGAGCCTTGTCTTCCTTGAAGCGCTGAAGCGATTTTTGCCGGCCGCTTTGGTTTTTATTGCCGTGAATGGACTCTGCCGCCACTCCCATGCTGTTTAACAGCTTCGCCAGCTTCTCCACGCCGTGTTTGGTTCGGCCGAAAATCAAAACTTTTTCAAAATTTTTATCGCGAAGCAGGCTGTGCAATACGCTCAATTTATTTTCTCCTCTGCGTATGCGCACGATATCCTGATCGACATTTTTCGAGGTGTCGGAAGTTTTTACGGAAATAGAAACAGGATCATGCAGGAATTCTTTAATCAATACGGCAATTTCCGGAGAAAGCGTCGCTGAAAAGAAAAGCGTATGGCGGTCTTTCGGCATGGCAGACATCAAGAGGCGCATATCGTGCACAAAGCCCATGTCGAGCATGCGATCAGCCTCATCCAAAACGACCGTTTTGAAATAGCCGAGGTTTAAAACTTTGCGCTCAATCAAATCCTTCAGACGCCCCGGAGTGCCGATCACAAATTCATTGCGATAATGAAGACTACGGATCTGAGGACCGATCGGGGAACCGCCGACACATACGGTTGAATACAGCCGCAAGCCTCTGATAAAACCGTTTAATTCATCCTGAATCTGCAAGGCAAGCTCCCGGGTCGGCACGACGATAAGCACATTTTCTTTTGAAGACTTCAAAACCTTGTCAATAAGTGGAATCAAAAACGCCGCCGTCTTGCCCGTGCCGGTATTGGCAATGCCGACAATGTCATTTCCTTTTAAGATAACCGGAATAGCTTTATCCTGAATCGGCGTCGGCAGCGCATAGCCTTTTTTAATGATGTTTTCTTTCAGTCGTTCGTCCACGGCAAAATCCTCGAAGCGATGCTCCGGAGTGAAATCTATTTTTTCAGCCCTGACAGCCTTATTGATAAACCTATTCGGGTCGATATATTTACCGGCACCCCTGCGACTCAGAGGCCGCCTATTTTGTTTTCTATACATAAAATTGAAGCTTTATCTCTCCAATTTCATATAACGAATGTTTAAGTTCGGAAACCAGTGAGAATACTCAATAAGTTAACGATATACCATCCCGTTAAGTTTGTCAATCTTCTGCTTGACATTACAATAATAATATGCTAACATGAGATTGAATTGTTGAGCATTGGTCATCCGAATGTCGGGTGAGATGTTAGGCAAAATGTTTGTTTGACAGCTTGAAAAGGAGAAAAGAATGCAAAACCGTGTGATTGCTTGTTTGGTTATCGCGCTGTTTGCGGTTTCGATTTTCAATCCGCTTTACGCGCAGAGTACGCAACAACTGGTAGAGAAATCCAAAGAGTTCGAGAAACAGACCGACAAGATCATTTCCGAACTCCAGAAGATGAATCCCTACACGATCGAAAAAGGCGATACCCTTTGGGACTTGGCCGGCGTGAAATTAAACGACGCCAGGAAGTGGACAAGGCTCGTCGAGCTTAATCCGTTTCTGCAAGAGCGAGGTCGGCAGTTTACCAAGGATGGAAAGATTATCGTTCTGCTCCATCCCGGCGAAAAGCTCAACGGTTTGGACGAATTGGGAATCATTCCCAAGTCCGAACCTGTGCCTGCGGCTGATCCAGTAGTCATTCACGATCAAGCGACATGGCCGTGGTACCTGCTTCTGGTTTTGATTGCGGCTGCGATTATCATTTACTTGTTTAATCGTATGCTCAATGCGCCAGCAGCAAGCTCAGGAACACCATACGTTCCCGGTGGCGTAAATGCGATAACAGCTACAGACCGGTTTCGGCAAATGGCCTCTAACCAAAACTACAATAGAACTGGCCAGAGTATGCCTCTCAATAGTTTTACGATTTTGGAACAGACGGCTGGCCGAATTTGGGGCATCCTCAATGTTCGCTATGCCAATCACGAAGAAGTTCTTCGTCGTTTGGATGGTGCGAAAGCATTTCGGGCAAAAGTTCGTTTCCCTGATCAGCACGAGGAAACACTCTACATGCTCCAGGCTTGCGGAAACGATTTGCGCTACGGCGGGATTAGCCGTTATCTGCCCGGACCGGAATTCCGGTTCGAAGCAGACGGAGAAACTGTCCGTCCAGAACCTGCACCAGTAGCGCCTGCTCCGACAGCACCGCAACCCGCTCCAGCTCCCGTTCAGGAACCAACAGAAAAAAGTTCGGTTCCAGCGGAAGATGGAACGATGAAGTTCGAGATCAAAAAGGCAGGGGATGGTCAGCCGGCAATGGTTCGCATGACTGGTGTGGACGAAAAGTCAGATACTGCTGTCGAAATCAGAGACGGCCAAATCACAGTTCGCTTCACACCACGGCAGACGAAAGCCAAAGCGGCAGGACAGAACTAGTTCTTTTTTCAAACCTCAGCAGCAGCAGGGATTTATCTCCGCTGCTGCTTTTTTCATACATAAAAACAAAACCGCCGTGCGTGACGTGCGGTCTTGTCCTTGCTTTCGCTACCTCTTTGATTCCTCCTTTTATTATGCCAAATTGATTTAAAAATTTGTTCCTGATGGGAGGCTCATAACTCTCTCCATAGACGGAACATTTGTTGTTCGTTTAGGCAATGGCGGAAGAGGTAACTGCAATAATTTTCGGGAATTTCATCAAAAATGTCAATGAATTGCAATATGGTTCTTGTTATTAAACTGTTCATAGGTTGTGCAAAAGTCAAAAATTCTGTGGATAGCATAGGTTACGTGTTATTATGTGAGCCATGTCAACGGATCAGCAATTGATTTCAAACTATCTTTCAGGAGATGAAGAAGCTCTCAAGGAGCTTATTTCCCGGTATCTTAAACCGGTCTATAATTTCATTTACCATTTGGCCGGAAACAAGGAAAATGCCGAGGATATTTCCCAGGAAACTTTCGTCAAGGCCTGGAAAAATCTGAAAAAATATAATCCTGAGCAGAATTTCAAGACCTGGCTGTTTACTATTGCCCGAAACACGGCCATCGACTGGCTCAGGAAAAAGAAAAGTCTGGTTTTTTCCGATTTTGATTCAGATGATAAGAATGTCATGGAAAGCACGCTGTCGGATGAAAGTCCGCAAGCGCTTGAGGAAATAATTTTATCGGAAGATAAAAAACATCTGCTCGAAGGCATTGAAAAACTTTCGCCGATGTACCAGTCAATCCTGACCTTGCGGTACAATGAAGAATTCACCTTCAAGGAAATCGGCGAAATTCTGGGCAAGCCGCTCCACACGGTCAAAAGCCAGCATCGGCGGGCTTTGATACAATTGAGAAAGCTGCTCGGCGCACCAAATTAAAATCAGTAAACGTATATGTCAATAATGAAGACTGAAAGTCTCGAAGCATATAAGCCGTCAGAAAATTTGTACAGCAAAGTTCTGACAAACATACGAAATAAAAACGTCACCAACGCAAAAAAACGTGCCTCGATTTTTTTCCTGCTCGGAATCTTGACCTTAATCGCCTGCATCGGCTGGTCGAGACAAATCATGGCTGAAATCCACCAGAGCGGATTTTACGAATACATGAAATTAATATTTTCGGACGGTCTTTCGTATTGGAAAGAAATCGGCCTTTCCCTGCTTGAATCGCTTCCGTCTGACATCGGCATCATCCTTCTTTCGATTTTATTTGCTATGCTTATGATTGTGAGGCAAATTTTCAAAAATCTGAACATTATCAGAAAACGAAGCCTGACTCTGTAAATATGGACACGATTAAAAAAGGAATTACTTCAAAAACGTTCGGCGTAATACTCCGCATTCTCGGAGTGCTTATCATCGCCCTGATTATTTTTCAGGCGGGAGTTTTTATCGGCGAGAGAAAGGCCGATTTTTCCGGCGGGCTCGGCGAAGAGTATCATCAAATCTTCGGCAGCCGGATGATGGGCGATCTTTCAGGCGCTCACGGCGCGGTCGGAAAAGTCGTCTCCATTTCCCTGCCGAATGTCATTATTGCCGGCAGGGACAATATCGAGAAAACCATTGTCATAACCGACGATACCAAGATTCTAAAATTGCGGGAGGAAATTTCTCCCGCAGATATGCATGTTAACGACACCGTTGTCGTTCTCGGCTCGCCCACCGCTTCAAGCAGCATCGACGCAACCTTAATCCGCATTATTCCATGAAACAATTTTTAAAAAAAATAAAAATATTCGCCGGCGCCCATAAAATCACAAGCGTCATCATCATAATCGTTATTTTCGGTATTGGCTGGTGGATATACGCCGCCGCGACCTCAAAATCCGGCCTGACAACATATACGCTCGGCGCCGTCACCAACGGCACGGTGGTGGCCTCTGTTTCCGAATCAGGACAATTATCCGCCTCCCAGCAGCTTAATATCACGCCGCAGGTATCCGGACAGATCATTTATGTCGGCGTAAAACCAGGACAGACAGTAAAGGCCGGAACCCTGATAGCGGAAATTGATCCGACCACCGCCCAGCAGTCAGTGACGAGCGCCCAGTCCAGCCTGGACGGCGCGGAGCTGGCGCTGCAGAAACTTCAGCAGCCGGCGACGCCGCTCTCGATGACTCAGGCCCAGGACGCTCTTTCCAGCGCCCAGAGAAATGTCACCACGGCCTATGCAAACGCCCAGAATGACATTACCAACGCTTTTCACGGTCTTCCAAATGTGGTGACCGGCCTTCAGGACGCGGCCACAGGCAATGAACTTAATAAGAATCAGTGGAATGTCGATTATTATTTGAATGCCGCCAAACCATATGACTCGCGAATCCAGTCATTCCATGACAATGCCTATAATTCCTATATAACCGCGCAGCAGTCATTCAATAATTCCCTTTCGGATTTCGGCTCAGCTGACCTTACCGATCAGACTCAGGTTGTAAAAATGCTGGCTGAAGCCTACAACACCGCTCAGACTATTGCTGACGCCATAAAGAAAGCCAGCGCCCTGGCTCAGTTTTACGAGGACACGCTGAAAGCAAACGGACTTACGCCGAATCCAGCCGCTGATACCCAGATTACAACTCTGGGCGGATACACCACGACGGTAAACGGATATTTATCGACTCTGCTTGCCGATCAAAACGCTCTTGTGGCCGATCAGCAAAATGTCACGGAAGCCCAGCAGTCGCTCAGTCAGCTGCAGGCCGGCGCTCTTCCAATCGATATTCAAACAGCCCAGTTAAACGTCACCAATGCTCAGAATACGCTCGATAATGAACAAGCCCAGCTTGCCAAATATTATATCCGCGCGCCGTTTGACGGCGTTATCGGAACAGTTTCAGCCAATAAATATGATCAGGCGGGCAGCGGTCCTATCGCCACTCTCATTACCAATCAGCAATATGCGGATCTCTCGGTCAATGAAGTCGATACGGCGAAAATCGCTCTCGGCGACAAAGCCACCCTCACTTTCAGCGCCCTTCCAAATCTGACTCTCACCGGTACGGTCGCGGAGAAGAATCCGGTCGGGACGGTCAGCCAGGGAGTGGTCAGCTATGACATCAGGATCGCACTGGACGCTCAGAACAGCCAGATAAATCCGGGCATGAGCCTTACCGCCAAAATAATTACGGGCATCGCCCCAAATGCACTCATAGTTCCTTCGAGCGCGGTTAAAATACAAAGCGGCCAAAGCTATGTTCTGGAATTTAATCCTCCAATCGCCACCGCTTCTTCCACAAATACGATAACTACGGCCGTGGCACCGATTAAAGTTCCCGTAACCGTCGGTATCAGTGATTCAAGCAATACTCAGATAGTTTCAGGACTGTCGCTTGGCGACACTATCATCGTGCGCTCAGCTGCTGTCGGCACCGCAACTCCGACCGCGGCCGCCAGCGCGACCACCAGAGGCGGCGGCTTTGGCGGAGGCGGCGGCACGTTCCGCATCGGCGGCTAACGGATCAGCTATGATTGAGATCAAGGACATCACCAAAACATATGGTTCGGGCGACATGGCATTCCAAGCACTCAGAGGAGTGTCGTTTGATATCCACGACGGCGAATTCGTGGCAATCATGGGACCATCCGGTTCCGGCAAATCAACTCTGATGCATATACTCGGCTGTCTTGATACTCCGACTTCCGGAACGTATCATCTCGACGGAAAAGATGTTTCCAAACTGACGGATGAAGAGCTTGCCGATATCCGCAAGGATAAAATCGGCTTCGTCTTCCAGGCTTTCAATCTCCTACCGCGAACGACCGTGCTGCGCAATGTCATGCTGCCGCTCGTTTACGCGGACGTGGAAGATTCGACGAGTGAAAAACGCGCAAAGAAAGCCCTTATTTCGGCTGGCCTGACCGAAACTCATTTCTTGCATAAGAGCAATGAGCTTTCCGGCGGACAAATTCAGCGAGTGGCTATCGCCCGGGCTTTGGTCAATGATCCGACGCTCATTCTGGCTGACGAACCGACGGGCAACCTCGACACCAAAACCGGCGAAATCGTTCTTGGCACGTTTCAAAAATTAAACAAAGATCATCACCGCACTATCGTCCTCATTACTCACGAACACGATATTGCCGCATATGCTGAGCGCATTATCGTCCTGCGCGACGGCAAAATTATTTCAGACGACAAAAGCCATACTCGCAGACACGCACACCATGAAATTTAAAAACACACTTCGGGAAACACAGGTTGCTCTTTCGGCGAACAGAGTCCGCTCCGGCCTTACCGTGCTCGGCATTGTCATCGGCATTGCTTCGGTCATCGCTCTTGTGTCGGTCGGCCAGGGCGCTTCGGCATCTATTTCCTCAAGCATCCAGTCGCTTGGATCGAATCTGCTCGTCATTTATCCTGGCGCCCAGCGTACTGCCGGAGGCTTCGGGGTTTCAGCCGGACGCGGCGGAGCAAAGACGCTCGTCCAGGCGGATGCCGACGCCATATTGTCGCAAGTGGCAAATGTCACGGCCGTAGCATCGGAAGTCTCCGGCCGGTATCAAGTTGTCGGCACCGGCACCAATACCAACACCACCGTAGACGGCGTCACTTCGGCATATCCGCAAATTCGAAATGTCGCCATTGACCAGGGCAATTTTATTTCTGATCAGGACAGCCAGTCGCTTAACAAGGTTGCCGTGCTCGGACCGACGGTTGTCACCGACCTTTTCGGCACGGGCGCCGTGCCAAGCGATGCCATGGGACAGACTATTCGCATCAACAACCAGGAATTTACCGTTATCGGCGTTACCGTTGCCAAAGGCACAAGCGGAGCGAATAATCAGGACGACATGATATACATTCCTGAGGTGACGGCCCAGAGATTTCTTTCCGGCAATCAATATCTCACAACAATCGACGTTGAAGCGTCGAGCGCAGGCGCAATGACTCAGGTTCAAAATGATATCACGGCGCTGCTTCTGGCCCGGCACAATATCAGCGATCCGACCCAGGCCGATTTTAGCGTACTCAACCAGGCATCGATTCTGGCCAGCGCTTCGAGCATTACCACAACCCTGACTTATTTGCTCGGAGCCATAGCTGGCATTTCTTTGCTCGTCGGAGGCATCGGCATTATGAACATGATGCTCACGACGGTGACCGAGCGCACCCGCGAAATCGGCCTGCGCAAGGCAATCGGCGCCAGAAAAAGCGACATCAGCCGGCAATTTTTGAGCGAAGCGGTGGCCCTGACGCTTATCGGAGGCATTATAGGCGTGGCGCTTGGCATGGCCATATCGTTTCTGGTCAATCTCAGCGGAATTGTTAAGACATCCCTGTCGTTGAGTTCGATTATCCTGGCTTTCGGCGTCTCGGGACTTATCGGCATCGCCTTCGGATATTATCCGGCCCGGCGGGCGGCCTCGCTTAATCCGATTGAGGCCTTACGGTATGAATAATTAATAAAAAAATAATATGAATAAAAAAATAATTATTATCGGAATCATTATCGCGGGACTTGCCTTTTTCGGCGGCCTGCAATACGGCAAAAGCTCGGCGGCAGTTCAGCCTACAAACGGAACTTTTAGACGCATAGGAACTGGCCGCGGCGCAAACGGCGGATTTACCGCCGGCTCGATCATTTCAAATGACGGAGGAAGCATTACCATACAAATGCAGAACGGCAGCACCATGATCGCCCTCATCGGCACAAGCACGCAAGTTATGAAAACCGTCCCGGGCAGCCTTGCCGATCTCAGTGTCGGAAAAGATGTCGTTGTCACCGGCAGCACCAATAGCGACGGCAGCCTCACCGCCCAGTCAGTACAGATTCGCCAGACCAGAAATCAGTAATATGCTAAACTGGCAGCATGCCACTCAGTTTCAAGGAAAAGTACATCTACCGGCTGTTTGAATACAGTCTCGGTTTGAAGCTGTTTAACAGCGCCTGGGAAATCATCCTCGGCTTCATTATCATCTTTGACAAGGATCTCAAAAATGTCTTATTCGTATTCACTTCGAGACACCACGATTTCGTATTCAGATATTTCAATCACTTTCTGCTTAATATCACTCACGGCACGGAAATTTTTATCGCCGTCTGGCTGCTCTTTCAGGGTTTTATGAAAATTTTCCTTATCGCCGGCATGTTTAAAAAACAATTATGGGCCTACCCGACCGCCATTACGGCATTTTTCGCTTTTATTTTTTATTATATTTACCGATTCAACCACACCCACGCCCCGTTTCTGATCGTTTCCGCATTCTTCGATTTGTTCACCATTCTCCTCGTCGAGCATGAATGGAAACGGGCAAAGAAGCACTTGCCGGATTATTGAGTTTTCTCCTCCAGATCCAAACAAACGGAATTCAAACAATATCTTTTTCCTGTTTCAGTAGGGCCGTCATCAAACACATGGCCGAGATGAGAACCACATTTACTACAAGTTATTTCAGTACGATCACCGTCAGCTTTTTCAGTAACGCTTCCTGGAATCGCCTGGTCGAAACTTGGCCAGCCGGTGCCTGAATCGAATTTAGCATCGGAGTTAAAGAGTGGGTTTCCGCAGACTTTACATGTATATGTTCCCGTTCGATCATCATGGAGTAATTTCCCTGAAAATGGCGGTTCAGTCCCCTTTTCCCGCAAAACTGCATATTCCTCCGGCGTCAATTTCTTTTTTAATTCTTCTTCGTTAATTTCCATTTTGTTTCAATAAATTTTCAAATTGTTTGCTGACTTTCTCCAGTTTCGGATTGATAACGAGCTGGCAATATGGCGCATCTTTATGATGTTCATAATAATCCTGATGGTAATTTTCGGCAACGTAAAAGGTGTCGAGGGGTCTGACTTGGGTGACGATAGGTCTTCCCTCTTTGCTTGAAGCGTTCAATTCTGAAATAAATTTTTCGGCTTCGGATTTTTGCTCGGGAGTGGTGTAAAAAATGGCCGAGGCGTACTGAGTGCCGACGTCATTTCCCTGCCTGTCGAGCGTAGTCGGATCATGCGAAGCAAAAAAGACTGTGAGTAAATCTTTATAGCTAATCTGACCTGGATCAAACTCCACTTTTGTGCATTCAATATGGCCGGTATTGCCGCTTGAAACTTGCTCATATGTCGGATTAACGGTTGTGCCACCGCTATAGCCGGGCAAAACACTTGTGACTCCTTTAAGCATCTTAAAAACAGCTTCGGTGCACCAAAAGCATCCTCCGCCGAATACCGCTGTTTCAGTTTTCATTCTCTAATATTACGCGAATCCGGGGAAGAAATCTATGTTAATACTGCTCTTTGGAATTCCCAGTCCTTTCAGTATCTTTTCAAAAGCTTCGACCATGCCGCGGGGGCCTGAAAGATAGAATATCCGGTCTTTGTAATCGGGAATTTCTTTGATGACCGTTTGCTCCGTTACTCGTTCAGTTGCGTACATAGTTTTTATTTCGGCTTTGTCAAAGACATCTTTGTAGGCGAATTCTTTGGCTGAATAGAGCAAAACAATATCCCTCTTTTCTCCCTTGTCCGAAAGATATTTGACCATGCTTCGAAACGGAGTAATGCCGATTCCTCCGGCGAGAAAAACTAATTTTTTACTCATGTCTTCCGGCAGGACAAAATCTCCCCTCAATTCCCCAGCCCATACATGATCGTTCGGATGAAGTTCGAGCAATTTTCTCTTAAAATTGCTTCCATGCTCCTCGAATTTAACGCCAAGTTTTATGTCGGGCTCGGTCGGCGAACTGGCTATGGTGAAATAGCGGCGATTGCCCCGGGAATCAAGCTTAACGTCTCCGAGAGTCCATTCGAGATACTGCCCCGGTTTGAATTGCAGTTTTTTATCCGGTCTGAAAACAAATTCATAGGTATCGGAAGATAATTTATTTTTTTCCTTAAGCGTCAGCTTCAGCCGGCCTTTCGGACTGACAAGAAATGAAAAAATATTTCCGACAATCAAAGCCAATTCGGGACTGGCAAAACTGAATTGCAAACCGAAAAGAATGCCGACAATGGCTCCGTAGGCGATTCGAAGCTTATTGCTAGCCGGCGTGGTAAGAGGCTCGGTCAGCATGACTGTGCCGAAGAAAATAATCGGCCATGAAAAGAAGATTTGTTTCAAAGAGGGACTAAAGCCGTGAAGATGCGAGGAAACCAGAATACTGGCGACGCTGAAGACAAGAAAGGCAAAAAACATCTGAAACCTCTGGACTTTTCTTAGAATAAAAACTCCAAAAACAAGAATGACGGGAAACAAGACCGGAGTAGCCACCCACCAGATGGAAAGCCCTGCCCCGAACAGTCCGGTAATAAACAAAGCGATGGCAGCCGGATTGAATATGTGCTTGCGGCGGTAGACTAGAAGATACTTGCTCGCCATAGCCGCGGTGCCGATAATGACATACCAGACTGCGTCAAAGCCGGTGGTAATCGGAGCGAGGATGAGAAATAAGATCAGGGCGGTAATCAGATTCGACTCGATATTGAAATCGACTTTGAAAATCCAGGCAAATAGACGGTTGGCGGCATAGCATACGAGCAAAATGAGAATCAGAGAATAGAGCAGGGATAAGCCGGAATAGGCCAGCCAGCCGAGAAATCCGGCAATAATGGCCCATACGGCAAAAATAACCAGCGACTGAAAAACCAGCTGATACATGGTTATCTTATTCAGTCTGTCGTCCAGAAATTTCATACCGATATTATTTCACAAATAGCTCCGCTTTGAAACCGTTCGATTTTTCCATCATATCTGCCCGCACGATCAAAAATTCAAAATCAAAATGCTCAAGCAGTTGTTGCGGAGACAGAAAATACAATGCCGTGGTAAGCATATCTGCCAGAAACGTGCTTTCGGCAATAACCCATACTGCCGAGATATCTTTCGGCGAAGAAAGCGTTTTAGGATTGATGACATGATGAAAATCCGCCCAGGCGCGGCGATTGCCAGCCGAGCCGGCAATGCTCTGATTTGAAATTTCGACCGTGCCGATGACTTTAGTCTTGTCGAAAGGATTTTCCAGTCCAACTTTCAGGACTTTATTTTTGCTTAGCATATCTCCGCCCGCGTCGACAATATAAGAATGCACTCCTTCATTCTTTAAAAGGTCGCCGACAATATCGACAATATAGCCCTTGCCGCCGGCGCCGAAATCAAGCAGTGCCGGTTTTTTCATGGTGATATGCGGATATGCATATTCAAAAATTTCATCCCAGGATTCCGGGGATTTCATGCTCTTTTGTTTGAAAGAATATTCGGCGTCATAACCGGCGTCGGACAAGGTATTTCCAATAAGCGGGGTCATCAAGCCGCCGGTGATTATGTAAAATTTTTTATACAATGCAAAAAGCTCTCCGGCATCATCAGGCAGGCGATATGTGCCGGCTTTGCGGGACATTTCAGTTATGATGGAATTATCGCGGAATCGCGAATATACAGACTCGAACTCTTCTATCCTGTCGCGAATTTTTTTGAAAATCTCTTCACGAGGTTTCACCTCGGAATCAATTTCTATAAACCACTTAGTTCCGATAGCCTGAAATTCAAACATTATGCTTTAGCCTGAGTCTCGATTTTGGAAATAGCGTCGTTCCATCCCTGCGGAGTGAGCGAGGAGCCGGAAACGCGGTCGAGCATAACATCGTTTATATTTTTACCTATGACTTGAGACTGAAAATTCTGTATGAATACGCTTTGGAAACGTTCTGCGGTACCGCCAGAAGCCATATTTGACGAAACTTCAGCCGAAGTGACGATGTCATTTTTCAGAGTGACCGTGACGCCTATTTCTTCATAGCCGCCGGGAGAAACATAATCGCCCGGAGCGGAATATGTGCCGTCTTTGTATTCCGAGTGCGAAACTTGACTGATTGGATTACTTGTCTTATTAGTTACCTTGGTATTGTCTACAGGGGTAGTAACTGGATTTTGAACAATAGGGATAACCGCAGTCTGGTTCTTAGATGCAATAAAAGCGTAGCCAAAACCGATAATAGCCAAAATAGCCACAATTATGAGGATAATTTTTGATTTCATGAGGATTAGTATATCATACGTATACTAAAAGCTAATTGGTTCAAAATAAAAACTATGTACAACACACCGGCATCCGCAGAAAGTATCGAGAAAACTATCAAGGCACTGAGTCAAAACGGCATTGACGCGGTATTGGCAAAGGACCGGCAGGATGCGGTGGCAAAAGTTTTGGAACTGATTCCAAAAGGAAGCGAGGTTATGACCATGACATCGATCACCCTAGACACCCTGGGCATTCCGGAAATTTTAAATTCCGGCGATTACAACTCCGTCAGAAAACAGTTTGAAAAAATTGATAAAAAGCAGGCTCGCCAAATCGGAGCGGCGCCTGATTACACCATCGGCAGCGTTCATGGGATAACTGAAGACGGCGCGGTTATCATCGCCTCAAATACCGGCAGCCAATTACCGGCATATGCCTATGCTGCGGCAAAAGTGATCTGGGTTGTCGGCACTCAAAAAATCGTTAAAAATCTCGATGACGGCATGAAGCGGATTTACGAATACACCCTGCCGCTGGAATCGGAACGGGCTCATAAGGCTTACGGCGTACCCGCCAGTTTCGTATCCAAGCTTCTTATTGTACACAAAGAAGTGGCCCCGAAAAGGATCACTGTTGTCTTTGTGCCTGAAAATATCGGCTTTTAATAACCATTACTGCTTGAACCTCCAGTATTGCCCCCAGTGCTCGGTGTCGGGACAGTGACGTTAATATTTGTGCCGCCGGTATTGCCGCTTGGAGCTGCGCCGCCGCGATTCCTGATAGCCGGCAAAGCGTACACGAAAAACAGGACAAGTAAGATAATTATAACGATAATGCCCAGAACGAGGCCTGCTCCTCCGCCGTCGTTTCCGCCGCTTTGGGGATTATTAACGATTGTTGCCATATTTTTTGGTTACTAGTAATAGCTTTATTCTAGTAGCCAAAAATGTAGGAATTATGAAAGATGATTGGAAACAAGCTTGGTCATTTCAAACATGTTGACCGTGGCTTTGCCGCCAAAGACTTTTTTCAGCTTTTCATCGGCATTGATGTTTCGCTTGTTCTTCGGATCCTGAAGATTATGGCTTTTGATATATGCCCAGAGTTTTTTTACCACTTCCGATCGCGGCAACGGGCCGGGACCTACCACGGCAGCCAATTCAGCGTCAACTGAGAGCGGCTTCATAAATGCAGAATTCTTTTTTTCCATATTGGATATTTTATTGATAAAAACGTAACACTACTACTATACTACAAACTCAAGTCGCGCACAATATCGGCGTCAATAATGGGATCGTCGACCTCGCGGATAGCCCCGTATATTCGGACGGTGTCTCCGGGTACAAAACGGGCCAGAAGGGCCGGTTTTTTGTTCTTGCTTAAGATATTCGCATTGCCATTGAGGTTTACGGTATAAGAAATTCCGGAAATCTGCACGGTCAGAGTGCTGCCCGAAACGGACTGGAGAGTCCCCTGGAAATTTTTCGGCTTATAATAGTTCGTATCTATATATGTCGTGACTGAAACCGCCATGAGAGTTTTCGAGGGAATGTCATAATCGCCCGCCGCTTTGGAGATAGTGTCCCCGATTTTAATGTGAGCCAAGTCGAGGGTTCGCGAACCCTTTATGAAAGTGGTGGTGGCATTGGTCATGACTGTGACTGTGCCGTCGGTTCTGGTATCAAGGGAAAATGTTCCCCCGTTCATATCAATAGCGCTTACTTTCCCCGAAAAAACGCTCTGTTTTTTATCAACCGAAGAATTTTTCACCGATGCGGCGATGATAGTGAGCGAATTGGCTCCGGATTCTAATCCGCCGGAAACGTCAAGCGTATCGCCTTGGCTTATTTCAGCCAGGGTGGTCGGCTCGCCCGTAGCCCGGAAAAATTTAGTGGCGGCATTTGTTTCTATGATAATGCGGATAAAGGCGTCGCCCCAATAGAGTCTCGCATAAAAAGTGGGGCCGGCTAATTGCATGACCGTCGCCCCACTCACCGTGGCATTGCCGTCCTTGTCAATGGCCACCTGCGATCCGGTCGAGAAAGCCAGAGCGCTCATAGGCAATAAAAGCAGCATCACAGCAACAAACTTTTTCATATTTCCAGTATATCACGAACCGTGGCTTTTCTCTCAAATTTATTCCAGCCGACGGCAATGCCTTTGAGTGAATACAGCAGCGATTTCAGGGCGATATAGTACATGAGCTGCCGATAATAAAAGCGCTGGATGAAAAGCCACCAGATCTGTTTTTTATTTTCCTTCGGCTCAAAAATAAATGCCAGGCAGGCGGACATCAATTCGAAAGACAGGAACAGCAAATAAAAATCAAGAATATGCAGGAGCGAACCCGCCGAAAAAGCGTCCGGATGCTGATGAAAAGTGAGAAGCGTCGTAACAATGGAAAAAACCACGGTGATATCCATGACCGGAGAAATAATCGGAAAGACAACCTGGAAAATAATGGTATTCGGCAGGGCGATAAAACCGAGCGTGCCGTATTTCGGATTGAAAAGAGCATCGATATGCTTCCAGGCGACCTGCAATGTGCCGTACATCCAGCGGAAACGCTGCTTGATGAGATTCTTAAGCGTATCCGGCGCTTCGGTAATGCCGAACGCCTGGTCTTCATAAGCGACTGAATATCCGAGCCTGCGTATGGCAATAGTCAAATCGCCGTCCTCGGCCAGGGTATCGTCGCTAAAGCCGCCGGCCTCGAGCACCGCCTGCTTTCTCCAGGCTCCGACAGCGCCGGGCACCACCGTAATAGCGTCGAGAACGCTGAATGCCCGCCTGTCGAGATTTTGGCTGACGATGTATTCGAGCGACTGGAATTTGGTCAGTATATTCAGGCGATTGCCGACTTTGGCATTGCCCGCCACCGCCCCGATTTTCTTATCGCCGAAATGCCTGACCAGCTTTGATATGGTATTTCTCGGAAAGACCGTATCGGCGTCGAGACTGATGATGATTTCGGCCTTTGTTTTGCCAAGACCGGCATTCAAAGCGCTTGATTTGCCGCCGTTCACCTGGGTAAGAATTTTTATTTTCGGATGATTGCCGAAAGTATCGGCAACAACCCTCAAGGTAGCGTCTGTCGAACCGTCATCGACGACAACAATTTCAAAATTTTTGTAATCGGAAGCAAGCAGTGTCTGAATAGTCCGACTGATGACTTTTTCTTCATTGTAGGCGGCAATGACCACGGCCACACTCGGCATATAATGCTCGTTAAAAATTTTTTTGCGCTCTTTGTAAAAATCGAGCCCTGCCAAAACGCCGATGATGAAAAATCTGATAATGCCGAGAACGAGACCGAGCAGGAATATGCCCCGCAGCATCCCGAAGAAAAATCTGGCAATGCTGAAAGCGGCCATATTGCTGAATATCTGGATCGAAGCTGCTGCCCGCGGATTGACATCGTCGCGAGTCTTGCCGATAAGATCGGAGACCAGAACCAGATTGTAGCCGTTACGGCGCAGACTATCGATGAGAACCGGCAGGGCTTTGACCGTTTCGTCGCGCCTGCCTCCGGAATCGTGGAGCAGAACGATATTGCCCTGCCCGTTTTCAACCTGAGACAATACCCGGGAAACAATAACCCCTGCCGGAGGAGACAGCCAGTCCGACGGGTCGACTTTCATGCCGACCATGGCATAGCCTTCCCTGCTCATTTCCACCACCGGCGGCATCTGGTCGGGAGTCTCCGGCTCGGAGTCGTCGGCAAAGGGCGCCCGAAACAGCAGTGTGTCGTGGCCGGTTGCCGATTCGATCAGCCGGGCAGTGGTGGACAATTCCAGTTTCATCTGCGGAATAGAGATGACTGAAATATTCGGATGGGAAAACGTATGATTGCCGATTTCAAACCCCCCGTCGTACTCCTGCCTGACCAGATCCGGATCTGCCTCGACATTTTCACCGATCAGAAAAAAGGTTGCCGGAGCTTTTCGGTCTTTCAAAATCTGCAAAACCTGCGGAGTATACTTCGGATCGGGGCCGTCATCGAAGGTCAGAGCGATATTCCTGCCGCTTTTGCCGTATTGCGTAATAACGTACGGAGAAGGCCATGTCGTATAACTCTCACCCGAGATCAAACCCCTGGTTTGATCATATACAACAGTGCGCTTTCCGGGATGAGGCAGGCCTGTCACTTTCAAAATTTCACCTTCGCCTTCATAGTCGAGATCATAGCCGTACGAAACCGTGCCGAACATCTCAGAAATTTGAGCTTGAGTATACCGAGTGTTATACGGCGTGCCGAGAAATTTCGTTATGCCGCCGTCTTCGCTGCCGAGCCGCCAGACAGCCAGGCCGCGCGGATTAAACTGGCCGGCTGCGGCGTATTGATTGAACATGGATACGGCATCCTGCATCCAGACGACATGAGGAGTGTTCTGGTCGTCATAATACTGATAGCTCGGGGAAAGGCTTAACGGGTCAAGAGAAATCGAGCCTTCCGATTCAGACGCGGTCATCATGCTTTCTTCGAATGTCTGAATGGAACCCGGGCTTCCCTGCGGCCAGTCATAGGCATACGTTCCCAAAGCTACAATCATTTTGGCCGGAGAAATATCCTTGGAACGAAGCTGGAGCAGATTTGTAAACCAGTCGATGCCGGAAATCGGCCCGGGCTCGCCTGAAGCGACATGCTCGTCGTACATCATGACAATGACATAATCGGCGGCATCGGAAATCCGGCGATAATCTAATTCTGAATTCGGCGGAACATTGACGGAAATTTTCAGGCCGGAAGCGTGAAAGGCCAGACCTGCTTCCTCGATAAAACGAACGAAGCTTTCATCGGCCTTATCCGGAATATTTTCAAAATCTACCGATATGCCGGCGAATTTTTTACTTTTGACATATGCAAGCAGATTTAAAATAAGAGCGGCCCGTCTTTGCGGACTTTGCAGAACGCTCGAAAGCAATGACTTGTCCCAATTGTTTAAGGCATTGTTGACCAGAGGCATAATCGGCATATTTGGATCGCGGCCGCGAATATAATCGGCGACTTCATCCTGATAATCGGCGATATCGGGCACAATATTGCCGGCGGCGTCTTTCAGATGAAGCCATTCGGGCATGAGAATATCGATATGGGTGAAATTTTCTTTGAGCGACGTATAGCTTGCATCGTCCCAGTTGACGAAAAAGCCGATGGTTAACGGATTGCCATTTTGGATATTTCTCTGCCGGACTTCTTCCTCATATTGGTCTTGCTGTTCACGCTGTTCTTTTTGCAGAGCCAGATAAATTTTCCCTTCATTTCTTTTCAGGGAATTTTTTATCAGAGCATGAAAAACCGTTTTCCTCAAAGAGCCGAGATTGAGCGGGGCGAATACCGGCCGGGCAATAACGCTGGCGGAAAAAATAACCAGCAGAATAGTCCCGAATGAGCCGAGGACGACAAAAACATTCCGCAGCCGCGGCCAGCGTTTTTGATGTTCATCGTAAAATATCGGATGTTTGTATGACATAAAAAATACCCCGAACGCTCGAGGCATTTTTTATTTTTATTTTTCTGTTCTTTTTCTTGAATCCTAGAAACCGAAGAGATGCTTGATGAATGTTCCTATGCCGCCGAATCCGCCTTCCGGCTTTTGTGCAGTTGCCGTCTGGTCAATAACGGTGGTGGCTGAAATGGCAGACCCGTTGACCGCACCCTGGACCACGACATGATCCCCAACCTTGAGATTGGAAATTGCCGCAGTACTCATGCCGAGAACGGTTATCTTGGCATTGGTAGCGTCAATGGTATACGTCACTGAACCGCTATTGGTTAAGGTAAAGCTATTGCCGTTGATTGAAGCGATGGTGCCGGCGATAACCGGAGCGCCGTTGCCGGAAATACCCTGGAGAGGATTTTGGTTCTGCCCCTGCTCTTGTTCCTGACCTTTTTGGCCTCCGACACGGATCGTTGTCGCAGTTACATTAGTGCCATTAACTGTGCCGGAAATCATAACGACATCGCCGACAGAAATGCCGGAAACAGTGGTCGTGGCATTTGCTTTCATAATAGTTGCCGAAGAAGCGTCTACCGTGAATGTTACTGCTGAAGAATTTTCATCCCTCTCGCCTTTGGAACGTCCGGAAACAGTCAGCGTATTGCCGGAAACAGCGGTAACCGTACCCGTAACAACCGGTCTCATCATAGAGCCGCGGCCATGCAAGGTCATGGATATTTTTGACCTGATTCGGCCCCAGAGCGAGACATTTGTATTGACATTTGTCTGAGCAAATGCCGGCACGGCCAAAGCCAGGCTTAATACCGTACCGAGAGCTATACCCGAAAGAATTTTTTTGTTGATCATACGTTAATTTTTAATAGTAATAATGAATGTAAAATGAATAGAAAAAAGAACTGCCTATCTATAATACGAAGGTAAAATCCGCTTGGTGCATTTACAAAATAAAAGGAATCAGCATAGTAGTACGCCTTTTGTACGCAGGGTATTGGCCGGGAAAGAGCTCCGTCATTATTTTTTCCTCTTTTTTGGCGCTATACAGAAAATAAATAAAGAGAAAGATAAAAAAGATAGACAGAAACAGTCCCTCGGCCAAGGCCGTACCGAGCACGGCAAGCAGAATACCGCTGTAAATCGGATGCCGGACCAACGCATATGGACCGCTCGTTACCAATTCCGGCTCTTGCTTCCTCGACATCGGCATGCCCCAATTTCTGCCTAAATGAATACGCGCCCAGATTGCAAATGCAAAACCAAGCATCATAAGAATAAGACCCGCAATTCGCATGGCCTCCGACGGAATAAATTCATACCGCCGGAATCCTCCCGCCTGGAAAATCAACAAAATCAAAATAACGCCGGAAATCCGAAACCATACGGCACGCGTATTATTTCCGAGACTTCGTTTCACTCCCCTGGCCGAAACCAGCCAGTAGACCACAAATCCGAGCCAAAAAATCGCGATGAGCTGATTGATCATAATTTCAGTTTACCTAAACTCAAACAAAATGTCCCGAAAATTTTTTATTCTATAATTTTTATCAATTTCAATTCCCTCTTTTTTATACAATTTCATCCGCTTTGCACGATACTCATCGTCAATCCAAATTTTGCCATTGGCATAGACGATGCGGTGAAATGGAATATTTTTAATGCCACTTTGATAAGCCTTTCCCAAAATAAACGTAATGCTCTGCGAAGCCATCGGTCCCGCTCCGGCCGCCCGCGCTAAAGCTCCATAAGTTGTCACCCGTCCCGATGGTACTGAAAGTGCCAATTTTACGACTCGTTCGGAGAAAGTGATCATGTTTTTTTATTTCTCCTCCTAAGCACCCATCGGACCGAGCGGCTGATCGGCTTGTCCTTTCGATGAACGCAGCCGTACCAGCAGCACGGCCGGCGCATTCCTTCCTTAAGCTCCGAGATCACCCGTTCGACATGATTTTTCCTGGTCTCCGCCGTTTTGACGGAAATCACCCAGCATATCCATTCATTGCGCGAGAGAGGCGTCAGACTTTCCCAGGCTGCAAGCGCTTTTCGGTCTGAAGCAAGAGCTTTTCGCAAATCTGAGGGCAAGGTATGCACCACCCCGCCGGTAATTTTTGCCATACTTTATTTTAGCACATGTTTAATTTCCAAAATGACCCTGCGGTTGTACACCAGCACCAATGTCCAGGCGAGCATGACAAGGGCGTCGACGCTGATGACGATCTGCGGGCCGAAGATATTGGAAAAATATCCGATGGCAAAATTGCCGAGAAAAGCGGCTCCGAAAAACATCATAATGAGAATGCTCATCACCCTGCCCCGCATGGCCCCGTCGATTTCATGCTGGATGAGCGTATTGATGAGCGAAAATTCAAAGGTAAAGGCGAAGCCGACGCAGGCCAGAGAAATCATAGCCAGAGGAAAATTAACGGTCCGGGAAAAGATGAAAAGCATGATGCCGAACAGCGCACTGCTGGCGATGATGGTCCTGCGAGCATTGACCCTCTTTGAGAACGCAGAAATGATTATGGCGCCGATCATTGACCCGAAGCCGACAGAAGCGAGCAAATAGCCAAGACTGGCCGCGCCTCGATGAAACACTTTGACGGCAATAACCGGCAGCATGGCCACATATGAATAGCCGAAAAGCGCGGAAATGGAACAGGTCAGGAGAAACAGCGTGATGCCCGCATGAGAAAACGCGTATGACAAACCTTCCTTGATCATGTCGATCGGATGACTTTTATGATGCGCGCCCGCCTGATTGCGGATAATCATAATCTTGAAAACCACGAGCACGGCGATAAAGCTCAAGCCATTGAAGATAAATGTCCAGGCCACGCCGAGAGTGGCGACCAGAACTCCGGCAATAGCAGGACCGATAGTGCGAGCGGCGTTTTGCAATGCCGAATTGAGCGCCAGCGCCGAAGCCAAATGCTCCCGGCTGACCATATCGCTCACAAACGCCTGCAGCGCCGGAATATCAACGGCATTGACCGTGCCGAGAAGCGCCGCCAAGACGCAGATTTCCAAGAGCGTCACCACATGGAAAAACGTCAGTAAACCGAGCGTCAGAGCAATGACCATAGCCGCACTTTGCGTCACATACAAAATGCTTTTCTTATTGAAACGATCCACGATAACCCCGCCCACCAGAGAAAAAATAAGCGTCGGCAAGACCGTCAAAGCCGAAACCGTGCCGACCCAGAAAGCCGAACCCGTAATCTGCAGAACCAGCCAGCCGAACGCCACTGTCTGAAGCCACGTTCCGCACAGCGAAACAAGCTGCCCCGCGAAATACAAACGGAAGTTTTTTTCTTGAAACGCAGGAAATGTTCCCAGGAATTTATTCATTCGATGAGTGTAGCATATAAAGAAAAAACGTTCATTTAACTAATGATTTGGACTTTTCCCAAACAAATTTTTTAAAATCTATGTATTTTTGGATAGAATCTTCAATAATATCAAAACCCTTGTATTCGCCTTTCTCCCCATATTTCATAACTAGAACGGTTGTATCGTCGATCATCCAGAAGTCCGGCAACTGTTCCACGGACTTTAATTTTTCCTCGGCAATGATTCTTATATCATCTCCGTGCCTGATTGATTCTTTGTGAATGGTAAGCTCCATTCTTGTGTATTCATTTATCGGTTCAATAACCAACCGCACCCGTTGCAGGATAATATTCTTATCTTTTTTATCTTCAAGAAACTTCCACCATGTATCCATTCCCGACAAAGGAACCTTCCCCGTTCCTCTGAATTGTTTTAAGTCATTTTCGTCAACGTCGTAGTATTGCAAAGATTCCCAGCGGAAAAGAGATAATTTGGAAGATTGGAGATAAGCCATTAAGGGCAATGTATATGCCGACATAATACCCGACGATAATGTCAAAGAGTGTGGCTACACTGAAAAGCAGGTGTATGAGCCATATATTATAGTGATGCTGATACGCTTCAAAAAGAATTCCACTTGAAGTAATTGGTTCTTGGATTAAGAAAGTGAGAGTTAATAGAATCCACAATTTCATATTATTTACTTCTTAAGTGTACTTAAGATTGTTTTCTCATTTTATCAGCTTCAATGCTTTCAGTACTTGATCAAACCCCGGTAAGAGATTTAATTTAGTTACATCTCTGGGTTTTACCCACTGATATTTTTTCGACTCCCAATCAATAGTAACCCTATCAGTATCTACTTCAACGAGCACCGGATGGACAATCCATGTTTTCTTATATTTTGAATCGTCCTGATCAAAAATCTGACCTGGCTTAATTGATGTAATATAATTCTTACTTAAACCAGCCTCCTCTTTCAATTCTTGCCATATTTTTTGTTCAAGATTTTTTTGATCATCGAGAAAACCTGAAATACCACTCCAATAGCCGGGATAGAAATGTAGATTTTTGCTTCTTTGAACTACCAAAATTTTATTTTTATACTCTAACACACAATTAATAACAGGTGTCCAGCGTATATTGGTGAAATCTATTTGCCCCTTGCGAGGTTTGAATTTTTTCATATTTAGGTATTTCTTCCCAAAGCTGGGAGACTAGGAATCGAACCTAGATTCTGGGATTCAAAGTCCCATGTCCGACCATTAGACGATCTCCCAGCTTTGGAAACAAATCGTTTACATCTTACACTTTTCGTGGCTATTTTTCCAATAAAAAACTCCCGTCGCTTTGCCGGGCGACGGAGAGGTTTTAAAAATCTGCGAATTCTCTGATCGACGCGAGTGTAAGCTTTGCATCATACATCTCGCTGCAGTCCTTGAGCACGGAGCGGAATTTGCGGGGAATTTTGCGCTCGGGAACTGTTTCAATCATGGTGCGGGCGACAAGGCACATTTCCTGAAAGCAGGCTTCTGCCAGATCGCCTTCAACATACTGCAAACAATTGTTCAGGGCGCAGAATTTTTTGAGGCTTTCTTTTATCTCCGCGCGTGCCGGAAACAAGAACCCGTAGAGCCATGCTATCATGACTCGCATAGATCCTCCTACAGAACAACATTGATTCCTCCCTATTCATACTATATGCAGCATGAAGCGTTTATGAATTCGTCAGGTTTACGAGGGCTAATTCAAGGGGCAAAGACGGGATATAGGCTCCCTGGGTGCGTTCGTAGGCATTGAGAAGCTCGACGAGGGTTTGTGAGGAAAAGGCCTTGTCTTTTTTGCCGAGAGCAGAGACGAAATTGAATTCTTTTTCCGACAGATCGTCTTTGACGATATGCTCGGCGCCGAAGCGGATGAGGAGCAGGGCCCTGGCTGAATGCAGGATCAGCTTAATATAGACGGGCATGTCGGTATTCTGGGACATGGCTTTTTTTACGGCATTCAGGCCGAGCTCGAGATTTTTTTCGGAAATGGCGATGATGATGTCGTGGACCAGGTCGACTTTCGGCGCGCCGGTCACGAGCAAAACTTCGTCTTCGGAAATTTTTTTATTTTTTGCATAGGCCAGCACTTTTTGCAATGTGCCGTGAGTATCGCGGAATGAGCCGTCGCCCAAAAGGGCAATCAGTTCGGCCGAAGCCTCATCGATAGTATAGCCTTCCTTTTTGGCCACATTGATAACCACTTTTTTCAAAGTTTCCTGGCTCGGCTTTTTAAAAGTATAGGTTTCGCAGCGGGACAAAACTGTTTCCGGAATTTTATGGGTTTCGGTGGTGGCCAATATAAACACTACATGGCTCGGCGGCTCTTCCAGAGTTTTCAGCAAAGCGTTGGCTGCGGACTTGGAAAGCATATGGACTTCGTCGAGAATATAGACTTTATATTTCGACTCGAACGGCAAGGTAAAAACCGAATCGTTCAGATTTCGAATATCGTCGATGGAAGTATTTGAAGCGGCATC
>Ga0070741_10002501_pt1 | contig 49039 bp, 42 predicted proteins | sample Coa_R1_4_FD_66440 | JGI IMG/M metagenome (GOLD analysis project Ga0070741, IMG submission 66440) | Surface soil microbial communities from Centralia Pennsylvania, which are recovering from an underground coalmine fire - Coalmine... | ecosystem: Environmental > Terrestrial > Soil > Unclassified ... | reverse complement strand
CCGTTGGTTGCAGCACCGCCGCCTCCGGTAGTTCCGACCGGATACACCGGCACGGGCATGACTGGCGGATTGCCGCTTCCATTTCCCGTTCCGTCCCCGTTACCGTTCGTCGGATCATCGTGGTAACTGGCGGACGAACTCGGCAACTGCTGTTGCGCGGAGCTGTACGCGCTCGCGAGCTGCGTCATCGTGCTCACGGCCTGCTGGTGCTTCTGCGCGATGTCGTGCTTCGCGATCTCCGAGGCGATGTTCGCCTCGCCGCCGGTGAGCAGACCCGCGACGATCGCGGTGCCCGCGTTCGAGTCGATGTTCGCCGCCTGCTGCTCCAGCCACGTGGGCGGGCTCGGCATGTTGTTGCGGGCCCAGCTCAGCGCGCTCGCCGTGTTCGTGACCGCGACACTCGTGTTGGCCGCGTTGTCGGCGTGCGCCTGCATCTTGTTCGCGACCGTCTGCGACTGCTGGAAGTACGCGTCGGCGGCCGCCCCCTGCCACTGCGACTGAATGGCCGTCAGGTTCGACTGGAGTTCCTGCGTGGCCTGTTGCAGCTGCGTCGAGTGCGTCTGCCACGACTGCGCCGTTTCGTGCATCGCGTTCGGGTCGCCCGACTGCACGTAGTTGTACAGCGTCTGGTGGTCAGTGTTGCTGTAGTTGCTGTTGTCGGTCATGTCCGCTCCCCCTCGCTATGCCGCGCCGGCCGACGTGTTCGAGCTCGTAGGTGTTGGAGTGGGCGTCGGGGTTGGAGTAGGTGTCGGCGTCGGCGTTGCTGTCGGCGTCGGAGTAGGCGTGGGCGACGGCGTCGTCGATGTAGTCGTCGTCGTGTCCGTCGAGGCCGTATTCGTGGTCGTGGTCGAGCCCGTGTTCGTGCTTGTCGTCGTGCTCGTACCCGTACTTGTACCGCTGCCGGGCATCGCGTACGTGCTTCCGCTGCTCTGCGGGTAGTACGTCGTGCCGGTCGTGGAGCCGGACGTCGAGGTCGGGGGCGTCGCAGAGTCGCCGTATTGCTGCAGGATCGAGTTGAACTTGTTCGTGATGTCCTGCTCGGTCTGCTTGTACCGGTTCGCGTTCGTGCCGACCACGTTGATCATCGTATTGACCAGCTGGGTGACCTCGTTGAACGAGTTGATGAGGTCCTGCTTGGTCTGTTCGTAAGCCGAGGAGAACGCCGTGGCCTCGGGGAAGTCGCCGAAGCTGTTCGTGCCGTCGTTCATGCTCATGACGCTGTTGTCGGCCTCGAGCCCTTGCAGGATCGAGGTCAGTTTCTGCTGGAAGGTCTCCAGCGACTCGATCTGCACCGCGTACATCGAGCCCCCGCCGCCACCCGCGTCCAGCATGGCGTCACCCCGCTTCCCGTTCGCCGTCTGCGCTCGCCCTGCGCCGGCTCGCGCCGTGTTTCCCGTCCTGCTGCTTACGCTCTGGTTACTGCCCTTGTTGCTGTTGTTGCGCTTGGTGCTCTTGCTGCCCACGTTCCCCGACCCGGCTATCGTTCGGCGCGCTCAAGGCGCCGCGGGCGCGGGGGTTTCTCAGGGCACTCTAGCGAAAAACGGCGCCGCGCAGGAGGCCGCGCGGCGCCGTTGAGAGGTCTGCTTCGTGTCTTTGCCGGGGTCAGACGCCCATCGCGTGGACGCCGCCGTCGACGTGGATGACCTCGCCCGTGGTCTTCGGGAACCAGTCGGACAAGAGGCCGATCACACCGCGCGCGGCCGGCTCGGGGTCGTTCATATCCCAGCCGATCGGGGCCCGCTCGTCCCAGACCCCTTCGAAGCGGTCGAAACCGGGGATGGACTTGGCCGCCATGGTCTTGACCGGGCCGGCCGAGATCAGGTTGCTGCGGATGCCCTTGGGTCCGAGGTCGCGGGCGAGGTAGCGGCTGGTCGATTCGAGGGCCGCCTTCGCCACGCCCATCCAGTCGTAGCCGGGCCAGGCGACCTGCGCGTCGAAGTCCATGCCGACGATCGAGCCGCCGCTCTCGCCGAACAGCGGGGCGACCGCCATGGCGAGGGACTTGTACGAGAACGCCGAGACGTTGACCGCCGTCGCTACGGATTCCCACGGGGTGTTGAGGAAGTTGCCGCCGAGGGCGTCGGTGGGGCCGAAGGCGATGGAGTGCACGACGCCGTCGAGCCCGTCGAGGTGCTGGCGGACGTTGCCGGGCAGGGCGGCCAGGTGCTCCTCGTTGGTGACGTCGAGCTCGATGACCGGCGCGGGCTTCGGCAGCCGTGCGGCGATCCGGTTGACCAGCGAGATCCGCCCGTAGCCGGTGAGCACCACGTCGGCGCCCTCCTCCTGCGCCAGGCGCGCGACGCTGAAGGCGATCGACGCGTCGGTGATGACGCCGGTGACGAGGACGCGCTTGCCGTCCAGGATTCCCATCGGGTTCAGTGCCCCATTCCCAGTCCGCCGTCCACGGGGATGACGGCTCCGTTGATGTACGCCGCGTCGGGCGAGGCCAAGAATTTCACGACCCCGGCGATCTCGTCCACGCTGGCGTAGCGGCCGAGCGGCACCTGGGAGACGATCTCGGCCCTGCGCTCCTCAGTGAGCACGGCGGTCATCTCGGTGTCCACGAAGCCTGGGGCGACCACGTTGGCGGTGATCGCGCGCGAGCCGAGTTCGCGGGCCAGCGAGCGGGCCATGCCGACCAACCCGGCCTTGGAGGCGGCGTAGTTCACCTGTCCCGCTGAGCCGGACAGGCCCACGACCGAGGAGATGAAGATGATCCGGCCGCGGCGAAGGCGCAGCATGCCCTTGGCGGCGAGCCTGGCGACGCGGAAGGAGCCCTTGAGGTTGGTGTCGACGACGGCGTCGAAGTCCTCTTCGCTCATCCGCAGCAGCAGGGTGTCGCGGGTGATGCCGGCGTTGGCCACCAGGACCTCCACCGGGCCGTGCGCCGCGGCGACCTCCTGGAACGCCCGCTCAACGTCCTCCGGCACGGTGATGTCGCACCGCACGGCGAGGAACGAGCCCTCGCCCTTCACCGGTACGATCGGCGGTTCGCCGGACCGGTAGGTCACGGCGACCTTGTCGCCCTGTTCGGCGAAGGCCCGTGCAATGGCCAGTCCGATTCCACGGTTGCCGCCGGTGACTAGCACCGACCTGGCCGCGCTGCTTTCCGCCACGCGTGCGTCCTTCCCTCGTCGCGATGCTGGTAGGTCCCCACGGGAACGCTATCGCTCCTGAACTTGAGCGCCCCTTGCGGGGGACTACAAAAGCGCCAGGACAGGGTGGTGGAGTTCAGCTAGGTTCGGGGGCAGGTGTCGCGGTGTGGACGCGGAGCGCGGAGTAGTCACGGGAGGGCAGTGTGAGTCGAGAGCAGCACGGTGTGGAGGGTTCCGGCGGGGCTCAGGACGCGGAGGACGGCGACGCGAAGCGGATCGATCCCGCGTTCCTGGAGCTGCCGCTGCGGGACATGGCGCAGGCGGCGCTGATCCGGGCGCGGGAACTGGGCGCGGAGCATGCGGACTTCCGGTCGGAGCTCATCCGCGAGCAGATGATCCGACTTCGCGATGGTCAGCTGGACGGGGTGAACGACAGCTCCGAGACGGGGATCTCGGTGCGGGTCGTGCACGAGGGCACGTGGGGCTTCGCGGCGGGCGTCGTGCAGACCCCGCAGGCCGCGGCGCGGTTGGCGGAGCAGGCGGTGCAGGTCGCGCGGGTGTCGCGGCCGGTCAACGCCGAGCCGGTGGTGCTCGCGGCGGAGCCGTCCTACGGCGAGCAGTTCTGGGTGTCGGCGTACGAGGTCGACCCCTTCGACGTGCCGGACGCGGAGAAGATCGCGCTGCTGACGCAGTGGTCGCGCCGCCTGCTCGACGCCGAGGCCGTGGATCACGTGGACGCCTCGCTGCACGCCGTGAAGGAGAACAAGTTCTACGCCGACACCAACGGCACGGTCACCATCCAGCAGCGGGTGCGGGTGCATCCGGTGGTCGAGGCGGTGGCGGTCGACGCGGAGGGCAAGTACGGCACGCCCGGGGCGTTCGAGTCGATGCGGACGCTCGCGCCGCCGGCCGGGCGCGGCTGGGAGTACCTGACCGGCACCGGTTGGGATTGGGACGCGGAGTTGGCCGAGTTGCCCGGTCTGCTGGCGGAGAAGCTGGCCGCCCCGTCGGTGGAGGCGGGCGAATACGACCTTGTTATCGCACCGTCGAATTTGTGGCTGACGATCCATGAGTCGATCGGGCACGCGACGGAGCTGGACCGCGCGCTGGGCTACGAGGCCGCGTACGCGGGGACGTCGTTCGCGACGCTGGATCAGCTGGGCACGCTGAAGTACGGGTCCGAGGTGATGAATGTCACCGGCGACCGAATCGTCGAGCACGGCCTGGCCTCGATCGGCTTCGACGACGAGGGCGTGCAGACGCAGCGCTGGGACATCGTCAAGGGCGGCGTTCTGGTGGGCTATCAGCTCGACCGCAGGATCGCGCAGCTCAAGGGGCTGCACGGCGCGCGCTCCAACGGCTGCGCCTTCGCGGACTCCCCGGGCCACGTGCCGATCCAGCGGATGGCGAACGTGTCGCTGCAGCCGGCGCCTGACGGCCCGTCGACCGAGGAGCTGATCGCCAGGGTCAAGCGCGGGCTGTTCATCGCCGGGGACAAGTCCTGGTCGATCGACATGCAGCGCTACAACTTCCAGTTCACCGGGCAGCGCGCGTACCTGATCGTGGACGGCAAGCTGGCCGGCCAGGTGCGCGACTTCGCGTATCAGGCCACGACGACGGACTTCTGGGGCTCGATGGAGGCGGTGGGCGGCCCGCAGACCTACGTGCTCGGCGGGGCGTTCAACTGCGGCAAGGGCCAGCCGGGGCAGATCGCCCCGGTCTCGCACGGCGCCCCTTCGGCGCTGTTCCGGGGCGTGCGGATCCTCAACACGGTGCAGGAGGCGGGACGGTGACCGGGAACGGGGCGGCCGCGGGCGTGGCTTCGGCGCAGGAGCTCGCGGAGCGGGCGCTGCAGCTCTCGCGCGCGGACGGCGCGGTGGTGCTGGTGGACGAGTCGTCCGCGGCGAATCTGCGGTGGGCGAACAACACGCTGACCACGAACGGGGTGGCCGAGGGCCGCACGGTCACGGTGATCTCGACGGTGAACGGCGGGCAGGGCACCTCGGCCGCCGTGCTCTCCCGCTCGGGCGTCGATCGCGACACGATCGAGGACCTGGTGCGGGCGAGCGAGCAGGCCGCGCGGGACGCCGGACCGGCCGAGGACGCGCAGCCGCTGGCCGGTCCGGAGGCGGCGGGTGCGGGCGGTTCGGCTTGGCAGGACGCGCCGGCGACGACGTCGATCGACGTGTTCTCGTCGTTCGCTCCGGAGCTCGGGGAGGCGTTCGACGCGGCGCGGGCGGCCGGGCGGCTGCTGTTCGGGTTCGCCTCGCACTCGATGACGAGCACTTATCTGGCGACCTCGGCCGGGCTGCGGCTCAAGCACGACCAGCCGAACGGGACGCTGGAGCTGAACGCCAAGTCCGCGGACTTCGCGCGCTCGGCGTGGGCGGGCGCTTACACGAAGGACTTCGCGGACGTGGACGTCCAGGCGCTCGGCACGCAGCTGGCCCAGCGGCTGGACTGGCAGAAGCGCCGCATCGAGCTGCCCGCGGGCCGCTACGAGACGCTGCTGCCGCCCTCCGCGGTCGCGGACCTCTCCATCTTCATGCTCTTGGTCGCCTCGGCGCGGGACGCCGCCGACGGCCGCACGGTGTTCTCGGCGCCGCGCGGGGAGGGCTCGGGCAACGGCACGAAGGTCGGCTCGCGCATCGGCATCGAGGGCCTGCGGCTGTGGTCCGACCCGTCCGCGCCGGGCCTGGAGGCCGCGCCGTTCAACATCGCGCGCTACTCCTCGGGCAGCCAGTCGGTGTTCGACAACGGACTCGCGCTGGAGCCGGTCGACTGGGTGCGGGACGGGGTTCTGGAGCGGTTGGTCACGACGCGGCACTCCGCGGCCGCGACCGGGCTCCCGCTGGCGCCGCCCGGCGACAACCTGCTGATGGAGGGCTCGGGCGGAGCGGACGCGCCCGGCCTTGAGGAGATGACCCGCTCGACCGACCGCGGGCTGCTGCTCACCTGCCTGTGGTACATCCGCGAGGTCGATCCGCAGTCGCTGCTGCTGACCGGGCTGACCCGCGACGGGGTGTACCTGGTGGAGGGCGGCGAGGTGACCGGGGTGGTCAACAACTTCCGGTTCAACGAGTCGCCGGTCGACCTGCTGGGCCGGATCGCCGAGATGGGGCGCCGCGAGCAGTGCCTGCCGCGCGAGTGGACCGACTACTTCACCCGCACCGCGATGCCGCCGCTGCGGATCGGGGACTTCAACATGTCCTCGGTGTCGAAGGCCAGCTGAGCCGAGGGGACCGGACGGTCACCCGCCCTCAACGGGCCGGCCGTCCGGTCGTACGCTGATGGGGTGCCAAACAGCGGGAACCGCGACGACTTCGAGCACCGGCCGCAGGACGAGGACCAGGTGTACGGGATCACGACCGCCGAGACCAGCCACATGCAGGAGATCTCCCGGCGGCAGAAGCAGTACATCGTGACCATGCTCGTGCGCGTCGTCTCGATCATCGTGGTGGTGTGCGTTCCCGGGATCTCCTGGCCGATCAAGATCGGGCTGTGCCTGGTGGCGACGATCATCCCGTACGTGGCCGTGGTGCGGGCCAACGGCGGCCCGGCGCAGGACAAGGGTCCGACGAACCTGCTGCTGGCGCCGCCGCGCGAGGAGCTGGGCGCGGCGCAGCGCGGGCTGCCCGCGTCGGGCGAGCAGCCGGGCTTCATCCAGGGCGAGTTCCTCGTCAAGGACGAGGGCGGCTACGGCCCGGGACCCGCGGCGGGCGGCGGCGCACAGGCCTCGACCGCGAACGGCTACGTCCGGCGTGCGCCGCTGTCCGACGGCGCCGCGACCGCGGACGGGCCCCGTGCGGAACCCGGCGAGGAGCCCGCCGATCAGGGTCCTGATCAGTCGCCGCGGACGCAGGGGACCGCGGCGGGCTGAACCCGGGGCCCCAGGCGTGGCCCGGGGCTGGCGTTGCCTGTTCCAACGCCTGGGATTTCGTTAGCGGGGGTTCACGAGTTCTGGCGGGCATGCCATACTTCTGATGCACGCCCTGCTCCCCCGTCAGGGCGGTGCCGGCGGGGCCGACCTTTTGGGCGCCCTGCCCCGCATACTGGGCGGCTCCCCCCGTGGCTGTCCAGGATGCCGCGTCGGCTCGCGTCCCCCCGTGCGCGAGCCGACGCCTCTTTTCCGGGACTCCGAACCTCGCTTGGGCACTCGCGCTCGCGGCGGACTCGAAGACTGGCCCAAGTCGCCCTTATCGCGTTTTCGAGGGAATGCCCGCTCCCGAGGCAGCTCGCGCGGCGTCGCGGGGCTCAGCCGCCGATCGCGGACATCGACCGCTGCGGCTGAACGAATCCGGGCTCGCCGATACCGGCGGCCGCCTTCTTGCCGAGCATCGCGGTGCGCCAGGCCTGCGCGATGGTCTCGTCGTCCGCGCCGCCGCGCAGCAGGCCGCGCAGGTCGGTCTCCTCGCGGGCGAACAGGCAGGTGCGCACCTGGCCGTCCGCGGTCAGCCGGGTGCGGTCGCAGGCGGCGCAGAACGGCCGGGTCACCGACGCGATCACGCCGACGCGGCCACCGCCGGGAGCTCCGGGCCCCCCGTCCACCAGCCAGGTCTCGGCCGGGGCGGCGCCGCGCACCGCCTCGCCCTCGGGTTCGAGGCGGAACTCGGCGGCCAGGCGGTCCAGGATCTCCTGCGCGGTGACCATCTGCGCGCGGTCCCAGCCGTGTTGCGCGTCGATCGGCATCTGCTCGATGAACCGCAGTTCGTAGCCGCGTTCCAGGCACCAGCGCAGCAGCGCCGGGGCCTCGTGGTCGTTCACGCCGCGCATGAGCACCGAGTTGATCTTGACCGGCCGCATCCCGGCGCGGGCGGCGGCCTCGATGCCGGCCAGGACGCGGGCGTGCTTGTCCCGGCGGGTGAGCGTCTTGAAGGTCAGCGGATCGAGGCTGTCGAGCGAGACGTTGACCCGGTCGAGCCCGGCCTCGGCCAGCGGCGCCGCGAGCCGTTCGAGCGCGGTGGCGTTGGTGGTCACCGAGAGGGTGGGGCGGGGGCGCAGCGCGGCCAGGCGCGCGACGATGCCGACGATGCCCTGCCGGATCAGCGGTTCCCCGCCGGTCAGCCGCACCTCCCGCACGCCGAGCCGGCCGACCGCGATGTCGACAAGCCGCACCAGCTCGTCGTCGGTGAGCAGTTCGGGGCGGGGCAGCCACGGCAGGCCCTCGGCCGGCATGCAGTAGGTGCAGCGCAGGTCGCACCGATCGGTCAGGGACAGCCGCAGATCTGTGGCGGTCCGGCCGAATCGGTCGTTCAGCGCCGTACCCATGATCCGAGCCTAGCGCCTCGGTCCGACGAGACCGGCCGCCGTGGCCTTACCGCTTGGATACTGAGACGAAGTCCCGGTCCGAGGGCTGGAAGTAGCGGTCCGCGGGCTGGGTGAAGTCCCACAGCTTCGAGGGCGCGGGGTTCGCCGCGTCGCCGCTGTAGGTCATGAAGGACACCCAGTCCGGGTTGATGTCCAGCTCCATCGCGTTGACCGCGCCGGCCGCCTGGAGCAGCTTGGCGAGCGTGTAGACGGACAGGAACTTCCCGCTGATGTACACGATGTCGCCCTTGGCGGTCATCCCGACGCCGGAGCGCGCGATGAAGTAAGAGTTCTTGATCGTGTAGCCCCACTGGGCGCTGGACCCGTCGCCGGGACCGACCGTGACCTGCCCGTTGTCCACCAGCAGGCTCAGGTTCTGGCGGACCGCGGCGATCGTCGGGCCCATGGTCTCGTCCCGGCCCCACTTGCCGATCTTTATCGAGCCGTCGGTGAAAAAGACCTCGGCTGCCTTACCGTTCACCAGCGGGACGGCGCTCTTGCCGTCCATGTAGAACCCGGCGAGCGCGTCGTCCGGCTTGACCTTGAAGCCGCCGTTCCACGTCGCCACGAGGTTCGCGCGCTGGTCCGCCGGGACGGTGTCAGGGGTCTTCCACGTCCCGCCGGGCTGCTGGTAGCCGGGGTGCAGCGTGAAGCTGAGCGCCTTCTGGTTCATCCACACCGCGTACGCCAGGTCTGAAGTGTGCTGGGCATCGGGGCGCAGCGCGGTCTTCTCGACGATGGGAGCGCCGTTCGCGCCCATGGTGACCGGACGCCACACGCCTTCGCCGGGGATCGTGCCGGCGGCGAGCGGAGTGATGTTGGTCGGGATGTCGATGTTGGGCTTGGGCGGCGGGGCCGCGGTGGGGCCCTGCAGCTGCGCGATCTGGCTGGCGCTCAGCCCGCCGCCGGTGGGCGGCGGCTTGTAGCTGGCGTTCTCCAGCCAGGTCACCGCCCAGCCCATGTGGTGGTCGCGGCCCCACTCGGCGACGCGCGCGGCGAGCCGGTCGGTGCCGGGCGCGGTCAGGTACGGGTAGAGGGTGATGCCGACGTAGCCGAAGAAGATCAGGAACACGCCGAGGACGCTGCGGCGGATGATCTTGCGGCGGCGCTTGATGTGCGGCGGTACGAGCTTCTTGCCCTTGCGGCGGCCGGAGCCGGCGTCCGCATCGGCCGGGTCGCCGGACTGGTCCGGACCGCCGGCCCGGCGGCGCGAGGAACCCGCCTGGTCCGTGCGAGGATCGGCGGTCGCGCTCGACGCGAATGCGCGCGAGTCGAGCACCGTGGTCGCGCCGAGCCGGTCTGCGCTACGCGGCCGCCCTGTGCCGTACGCGCGGTTGTCCTGCGGTGCGCGGCCGTCGCCGTAGCCGTGGCCGTCATCGCCATAGCCGCGGCCGCCGGTACGGTCGCCACGGCCGTCGCCGGCATATCCAGCCTGCTCGCGGCCGTACGGATCGGCGCCTTGCCCGCCGCCGTAACCGCGTCCGTCGCCGCCGTGCCTGCCGCGGCTGTGCCCGGGAGCCTGGCCGCCGCCGTCACGGCGGCGCCGTTCGGCCTGCTCGTCGTGCGCACGCGTCTGGAACGGGTCGTACGGCTCGGGACGGCCATATCCGCGCTGCGGCTGCGCACGACGCGGCGCCTCGTTGTACGAGGCCTCCTGGTCGAAGAACTCGCTGCGCTCGGAGTGCCTTCCGCGCTGCGCATCGTCCTGCGCGCCCGCGTACTGGTCGGGCTGCTGCCCCTGGTACCGGCCGGACTCGGGGTACTGGCCCGGACGCTGCGGGGGCGGCGTCGGACGACCGTAGTCCGGGTAGTCCGTGCCGTCTTGTCCGTATGTCATCGTGCGACAGTCCCCAAGGTCGTTGCGTGGGCGGCCCGTCCGCCGTCTCATTCGGTTGGCACTGCGTCTTCGGTCGGCACTGCGTGTCGATCTCTTCATGAAAGACGCCGCCTCGCGGGGAGCAGTTGCGAGCGGGCGGCGGGTCTCTCAAAAAATCTGCTGTCTTCAGCTTTGGCTCAGCCCAGTCTAGTAGGGCGCGCCTTCGCCTGCGCGATAACACGTACGCGTGTGCGAGCAGGTTCACTCGATACCGCGATGCGCTGCGCGACGCGCTATGGCAGCGTGGTCAGGCTTCCTGCGCCGTCGGGCGGACCATGAGCTCGTTGATCGCGACGTGCCGGGGCCGGGTGACCATGTACTCGATCGCGTCGGCGATGTCCTGGGCTTCGAGCACCTTCACGCCGGCGAACCGCTGCGCTTGCGCCTCCTGGATCTCCGGGCGCAGGTGGTCGCGCAGCTCGGTGTCCACGGCGCCGGGCTCGATGAGCGAGACCCGCAGGTGGCGGCGGGCGAATTCCTGGCGCAGCGACTCGCTGAACGCGCCGACGCCGAACTTGGTGGCGTTGTAGACGTTGCTGCCGAGGCGCGCCACCCGCCCGGCGATCGAGCTGACGTTGACCAGGTCGGCGACCTGACGCGGCCCGGTCTCGGCGGCGCGCAGCAGGTGCGGGAGGGCGGCGTGGGTGGCGGTGAGCAGCGCGGTGAGGTTGAGGTCCACCATGCGCCGCCAGTCCTCGAGCGAGGCGGTGGCTGCGGGCCCGAGCAGCATGATCCCGGCGTTGTTGACCAGGATGTCGATGCGGTCGTGGCCGAACGCGCCGGCGGCGGTGTCGACGGCCTCGCGCAGCCGGTCGCCGTCGGTGACGTCCACCGGGAGCGCGAGCGCGGTTCCGCCGTCGGCCGCGATCTCCTTGACCAGCGCGTCGAGCCGGTCGGCCCGGCGCGCGATCGCGACCACGCTCGCGCCGCGGGCCGCCAGCGCCCGGGCGGTCGCGTCGCCGATGCCGCTGGAGGCGCCGGTGACCACGGCCGTGGTGCCGTCGAGGCGGCGGGCCGCGCCGGTGCCCGCGCCGCCGCCGACTGCCGGGGTGTCCCGCGCGGTGCTCTCGTCGGTCATCGGATCACCTCTCGGTCAGGCGGAAGACGAGCAGTTCCCGGTGCCGGGCCCGCTTCGCGTATGTGGCGAAGTGCGGCCATACCCGCTGTAGCAGCGCCAATGCGGCGTCGCGTTCAGCGCCTTCGAGCACGCGCGCCCTGACGTCGATGCGGCGGCCGTGGATCTCGGCGGTGGCGTCCGGATTGGCGCGCAGGTTGAGCGCCCAGGCCGGGTGGTGTTCCTGGCCCCAGTTCGAGCCGATGACGAGCAGGTCGCCGGAGTCCTCGGCGTAGGTCACCGGGGTCACCCGCGGTTCGCCGGTGCGGCGGCCCGTGGTGGTCAGCAGCATCAGCGGCATGCCGACCGTGCCGGACAGCGAGAAGCGGCCGCCGGTCGCTCGTTGCACGGCCAGGTCGGCGCGCGGGAAGACCCGCTTGCCGACCGCTGCGAAGGTTGAGCTACCCAGGATCGGCACGGCGCGCAGGCGCCCGGCGAACGACATGTTCCGCATCGTAGATCATGGCCGACCGCGCGGCTACGCGCGTGACGGCGGCGGACCGCGGCGCGCCGGGCGCTGGTGCGCCGTTCAGATCACCGGGACTGCTCCCAGCGACCCCTGAGCCGGTCGAGCGCCGCCGGTGTCAGCGCTCCGAGCGCCCGCAGTCGCGAGACGCCGCCGTCGGGGTAGATGTCGAGCCGCAGATGTGTCGCAGGCCCCGCGTCCCGAATCAGGAATCGATGAGCGGTGTCCGGCTGAAGCCCGGTCTTGGGCAGCAGCACCGACCAGTCCTCCGCCACGGGCTGCCGGTCCTCGCCGACTCTGGCCGCGGACACCATCGCCTCGTATGGTGCGTTGCCTTTGTAGTGCGTCGTGTCGATTTCCAGGACGCGCACGCTTCCCTCGCCCACAAGTTGTATCTCGGCCCAGTCGTTGCCGTCGTCGCGGCGCCTCGCGTTCTCCCAGCCCTCGCCCATCGTGCGCGCAAGACCGGGCATCAGCATGTTGCTGGCATTGCCGAAGTACATGTCGCTACACGCTGAGACATAGGCGCCGTCCACCAGCGCGGCGAGGTTCACGGTGACGCCGTCGAGAAAAGCCGGATCGGGCAACGGTTCACCGTGCACGCGCAGCCTCGCCACTCCGCCGTCCGGCAGGAGGTTCAGTCGCACATGACTGAAGCGGCGCCCTTGGCCGTTGACCGCGAAGTGGTGCGCGTGGCCGCCGCTGAGCGGGTACGAGTGCACGATCTCAGTCCACTGCGCCGCCTCCAAGAGGCGCTCGGGCGAGGGGTATCCGTCGCACCAGGTCGCCTCGACCGAGCAGCGGGGCGGGTAGTTGCCGAGGAAGTGCGCCGTGTCGACGATGACGCCGCGGATCAGGCCGGGAGCGCCGAGCCTGATGATCGCGCTGTCGTGATCGTTCCCTGCGACGCCGGGGGCCCCGGGCCTGCGCCTGCGGGTCTCCCAGCCGTCGTACTGCTGGCCTTTCGCGGTGAAGGTCGCGGGGCTGAAGACGGGCTCGGCGGGGTTGATCAGGTTCTCCTTGTCGGCGAAGAACTCGTCGTTGGCCCATACGACCGAGCCGCCGAGCGCACGCGAGGCGAGGTCAGGCAGCGCCGTGAACGTCGTTCCTGCTCCGGCGGCACTTGAACCCCGCACCTCGCTCATGCTCCAACCGCCTCACCTTCTGTGGCCACAGCGGCAACGCCGTCGACGGGTTCGGGCGAGGCCGCCGCGCGCGGCCCGCTCATGATCCGTCGCAGCAGCTTGCCATACGGTTTGTCGTCGACGAGCCGGCCACGCAGGTACGTCGCCTGGACGACGCCGGTCAGCGTCGAGCCCTGATAAGGCGTGACGGGATGACGGTGAGCGAGCGTCGCACCGTCCACGGTGAACTCCGCGTCGGGGTCGAAGACCACCAGGTCGGCGTCGCAGCCCACGGCGATGCGCCCCTTGTGCGGCAGGCCGACGAAGTCGGCGGGGCGCATCGCCATCAGCTCGGCGATCCGGCCCAGCGTCCAGCCGCGCTGCCGGGCCTCGGTCCACACCACCGGCAGGCCGAGCTGCACCGAGGCGATCCCGCCCCAGGCGGTGGCGAAGTCGCCGCTGGCGCGCTGCTTGAGCTCGGGAGCGCAGGGCGAGTGATCGGAGACGACGAAGTCGATCACTCCACTGTCAAGCGCGGCCCACAGCTGCTCTCGGTTGGCCGCGGAACGGATCGGCGGGCAGCACTTGTACTCAGTGGCCGCGTTGGGGATGTCCTCGGCGGCGAAGAACAGGTAGTGCGGGCATGTCTCGACGGTGACCCGCACGCCGCCGGCCTTCGCTTCCGCGATCAGCGGAAGGCTTTCGGCCGAGGAGAGATGCAGGATGTGCACGCGGGCCCCGGTCCGCCGCGCGACCGCCAGCACCCGCGTCACGGCCGCTGACTCGGCGGCGTCGGGCCGTGAGGCGAGGAAGGATGCGAACTCGGTCACCGGCGCGGCCTGAGCGGCGGCCGCGCCACCGGATTCGGAGTTCGCCGCCCCGACGCGCTCGTTCCCACGGTGCTGATCGATACGGCGCTGGTCGAGCGCGTGCTGGTCCTCGGCGTGCACGATCAGCAGGGCGCCGAGCTCCGCGGCCCGCCGCGCCGTGGCCTCGAACTCGACCGCGTCCAGAGCGGGGAACTCCGGCACCCCCGAATCCGCCAGGAAGCACTTGAACCCGAAGGCGCCCGCGTCGTACAGCGCGGCCAGCTCGGACCGGTTGCCGGGCACCGCGCCGCCCCAGAAACCGACGTCGATCGAGATCTGCTCCTTCGCGGCGGCCCGCTTCTCGGCCAGCGCGTCAGGGGTCGTGGTCGGCGGGATGGAGTTGAGCGGCATGTCGATCAGCGTCGTCACGCCGCCGAGCGCCGCCGCACGCGTCGCGCTGTCGAAACCCTCCCACTCGGTCCGGCCCGGCTCGTTGACGTGGACGTGCGTGTCGACGAGTCCCGGCAGCACGGCGAGCGAGCCGAGGTCGACCTCTCGGGCGGCCGAGACCGGGGCGCCATAAGGCAGGATCGCAGCGACGACTCCGCCGGACACGCACACGGCCGCGGGTTGTTCGCCGTCCGGCAGCACGACGCGCTGGGATCGCAGAACCAGGTCGAAGCGCCGACGCGGCGACATGCTCACTCCTCCGTCGAGCCGGCCGGGGCCGGCATGGCAGTGTAGGAGCGCCAGTCTGCGTGGTCTGAGATGTCGCGGTAAAGCCCTGGGGACTCGTGATACGTCCGACGGCGGATCATCGAGAGGCAGCCGGAGCCGTCTTCCAGCTCGATCACCCCCAGCTCGAGCTCGGCGGGCTCGGCCGGAAGCAACGACTCGCGCAGCACCTCCCACGGCACCTCGTACAGCTCACCCGCTATAGACACACCCCCGCCCGCACCGGTACTCGCGCCCGCGTCCGCATCCGTACGGACGCCTGCGCCCGCACCCACGCCCGCACCCACCTCCTGTGGGCCTGTTATTTCCGGGAGCTCAGCGAGCGCCGGAAACCGGTCGCCGACTGAGTAGAACCGGTATCTGGGCGCCGTCCGGACCACGCCGACGAACCGCGCCCCGGCCAGCAGATGATGCAGTGGCCCGCTCCGCATCGCGCCGCCGTTCAGGAACATCAGGGTCATGACGCGCCCACCGGACTACGACGCGCCCCTCGGCCTCTCGCGGGGGTCATGACGCGCCCGCCGCGCGACTGCGTCCACCCCGCCCGCGCTCCCGGCCACTCCCCAATCCCTGCGGGCCTGTTAATTCGAGGGACTCTCCTTCGCCGGCACGGCGCCCGCGATGCAGCGAGCCGTCGAGTTCTCGCAGCGGCCGCCCCGAGCCGCCGTGGGTCGCGGCGAGTATCTCGGCGCAGATCGAGAGCGCGACCTCCTGCGGGCTGCTGCCTCCGAGATCCAGCCCGATCGGCGCGTGCAGGCGCGCAAGAAGCTCGTCTTCGACCCCTGCCTCACGCAGCCGCTCGGCCCGGTCCGCACAGGTGCGCCGCGAGCCGAGCGCCCCGACGTAACCGGCCTCGGACCGCAGCGCCTCGACGAGCGCCGGCACGTCGAACTTCGCGTCGTGCGTGAGCACGCAGATCGCGGTCCGGGCGTCGATCGAAGTCTGCGCGAGATAGCGATGCGGCCATTCGACGACCACCTCGTCCGCATCCGGCACGCGCTCGCGCGTCGCGAAGACCGGCCGCGCGTCGCACACCGTGACGTGGTAGCCCAGGAACTTCCCGGCCGTCGCGAGGGCGTCGGCGAACTGCACCGCGCCGAAGATCAACAGGCGTGGGCGCTCGTCGGCGGCCGGCTCGGCGATCGGCAGCGGGTCGGTGCGCGGATCGACTCTCCGGACCGCGACTTCGATCGAGCCGCCGCACGGCAGCCGCGGCGCGAACGGCTCGCCCTGTCCGTCGGGATCGAAGCGGCGGCGCGCCTGCCGTCCCGTGTCCAGTACAGCGAGACAAAGTTCGTACACGTCGGAGTCAACGCAGCCTGCTGATACGGTGCCAGCCGCCGTTCCCGCCGCGTCCACGGCGAACGCCGGGCCGAGGTCGCGCGGTGCGCTTCCGGCGATGGCGGTGACGGTCGCGAGGGCGTACGGCTCACCGCGGGTGTGCCAGCAGCGCAGGGTCTCCTCCAGGTCACGCATGCGCGTTCGCCTCCTGTTCGTGCGGCTCGTGCAGCGCGATGTGCTCGGGCCGGATGGGCACGCGGGTCAGCGCGAGGCCGGTCGCGTCGCGCACCGCCGCGGCGATCGCGGGCGTCGAGGAAAGCGTCGGCGGTTCGCCGGCGCCGCGCAGGCCGTAGGGCGAGGCCGGGTCGGGGTGCTCCAGGATCCGCATGCCGAGCGGCGGCATGTCGAGGATCGTGGGGATCAGATAGTCGGTGAAGGACGGATTGCGCACCTTCCCGTCGGCCGTGACGATCTCCTCCAGCACGGCCAGGCCGAGCCCTTGCGCCGTGCCGCCCTGGATCTGCCCTTCGAGGGCCAGCCGGTTGAGTATCCGGCCGACGTCCTGCACGACGTCGAGCTGCACGACGCGGATCAGGCCCAGCTCGACGTCCACGTCGACGACCGCGCGGTGCACGGCGAAGGCGAACTGGACGTGTGAGCTGCCCTGCCCGGTCAGCCGGTCGAGCGGTCCGGTCGGCCGGTGCCGGTACTCGCGGGTCTCCTCGATCGTGCCGTCGCCGAGGACGTCGGCAAGGTCGGCGACGGGTTCTCCGAGCATTGAAACGATCTTGCCGCCGATTAACGCAGAGCCCTGCGGCACGCCGATGCCGTGTTCGCGCGCAGTTTCGAAGACACGGTCGCGGACCGCTTCGCATGCGGCCTTGACCGCTCCCCCGGTCATGTACGACTGCCGGGAGGCGGATGAGGACCCTGATGAGCCGACGCGTGTGTCCGCGCGCTCGACCGTCACCTGCTCGACGCCGAGTTCGGTGCGCGCGATCTGCCCCTGGACCGTGACCAGCCCTTGGCCGACTTCGGCCGCCGCGGTGTGCACGCGAGCGACCGGCTCGCCGCGTTCGAGGGTGAGGGTCACGCGCGCGGTGGCGAAGTCGTCGAAGCCCTCTGAGTAGCAGATGTTCTTGATCCCGACGCCGTAGCCGACGCCTCGCCGCACACCCTCGCCGTGCGTGGTGTTGCCGTAGCCGCCCGGCAGCAGCGCCTTGCGGTCCGGCGCCTGCGGCATAGGCATGGTCCGCAGCTGCTCGAACATCTCCGACAGCGGCGCCGGGGAGTCGATCACTTGGCCGGTGGCGATAGTCGATCCCTGTTTCACTGCGTTGCGCGCGCGAAAGTCGAGCGGGTGCATGCCCAGGGCCGCAGCCAACGCGTCCATCTGTGATTCGTAGGCGAAGCACGCCTGTACCGCGCCGAAGCCGCGCATCGCGCCGCACGGCGGATTGTTCGTGTAGGCGCCGTAGGCGTCGATCGCGACGTGTTCGACTTCGTACGGTCCGGCGCCGAGGGAGGACGCATTGCCGACGACGGCTTCGGTGGTCGATGCGTAGGCGCCGCCGTCGAGCAGGATCTCGGCGATGACGTAGACGAGTGTGCCGTCGCGTCGCGCTCCGTGCGTGTAGCGCATGATCGCCGGATGACGATGAACGTGCCCGAAGAATGACTCCTGCCGGTTGTACACCATCCGGACCGGTTTTCCGGTACGCAGGGCGAGCATCGCGGCGTGGATCTGCACCGATAGGTCTTCGCGGCCTCCGAACGCTCCGCCGACGCCAGCGAGCGCCATGTGCACTCTCGGTTCCGGCAGGGCGAGGCAGGGTGCGATCTGTTCGAGGTCGGCGTGTAGCCACTGCGTGGCGACGTGCAGCTCCACGCCTCCGTCGGCCGTCGGATATGCGAGCCCTGCTTCGGGGCCGAGGAACGCTTGGTCCTGCATGCCGACCTGGTACTCACGGGTGACTTCCACGTCGGCGAGCGCGCGGACGGCCGGATCGGCCGGATCACCGCGCCGGATCGGCTGGTGGCGCACGAGATTCCCGCCGGGATGCACACGGGGGCTGGCCGGATCGAAGAGTGCGCTGCGCAGATCGGTGACCGCCGGGAGGACTTCGTACTCGACGAGGATCGCGTTCACGGCGCGTTGGGCCGTTTCCGCGTCGTCGGCTGCGACGATCGCGACCGGTTCGCCGTGATAGCGCACCTGGTCGATGGCGAGCACCGGGCAGTCCTGCACGATCAGGCCGTAGAACTTGCAGCCCGGCACGTCCTCGTGGGTGAGCACCGCACGCACTCCCGGCAGGGCGAGGGCGGGCGTGGTGTCGACGCGCTTAATCAGGGCTCTGGGATGCGGGCTGCGGAGCGTCGCGCCGTACAGCATGCCTTCGGCCCTCAGGTCGGAGGCGTACTCGAAGGTGCCGAGCGCCTTCGCGGCCGCGTCGGGTCTCAGAGGGCTGTCGCCCACGCCGCCGGGACGTTGCCGGCGACCGTTGCCGTTCATGGCCTGCGCTCCTTTCCTCAGCCTGCTCCCCCGGCTTGTTTGCTCAGCCTGCGGCCCTCATCCGGTCGCTGGCATACCGCGCCGCACGAGCCAGCTGCGCGGTGTCGGCGGTCAGCAGCTGCGCGTCTTCGACGATGGGCCGGCCGTGCACGGTCAGCAGCTTGAGCGGGGGCGGGGAGCCGAATACGAGGGCTGCGACGGGGTCGGCGATGTCGGCGTGCGGGAGCCCGTCGAGGCGCCACAGCGCGAGGTCGGCGCATTTGCCGGCCTCGAGCGATCCGATCTCGTGGGCGCGGCCGAGCAGTCGTGCGCCGCCGATGGTGCCGAGACGCAGCGCCGCCCGAGCGTCGAGCGCGCTGTCCGGATCCGGCGCCCCGGCGCGCAGCCGGGAGACATAGAGCGCGGAGCGCAGCTCCTCGACGAGCATTCCGGCCTCCTGCGAGGCGGGTCCGTCGACGCCGAGCCCGACCGGCGCTCCGGCGTCGATCAGGGCCTTGACGGGGGCGTGTCCGGATCCGAGCCGGGCGTTGGAACTCGGGCAGTGCGAGACGCCGGTTCCGGTGGCCGCGAGGCGTTTGACGGCGGTGTCGGAGAGGTGCACGCAGTGGGCCAGCCACACGTCGGGGCCGAGCCAGCCGAGGGATTCGGCGTATTCGGCGGGGGTGCAGCCGTGCTGCGCGGTGCAGAACTCTTCCTCGTCGGCGGTTTCGGCGAGGTGGGTGTGCAGCCGGACTCCGGTGCCGCGGGCCAGTTCCGCGGTGCGGATCATCAGTTCGCTGCTGGCCGAGAACGGCGAGCAGGGCGCGAGCGCGATGCGGGTGAGCGAGCCCGGGCGCGGATCGTGGTAGCGGCCGATGGCGTCCTGGCTGGCCTCCAGGATCGTGTCCAGGTCCTCGACCACCTCGTCGGGGGGCAGGCCGCCGGCGGAGGCGCCGCGGTCCATCGAGCCGCGGGTCGGGTCGAAGCGCAGGCCGATTCCGCGCGCCGCGATGATCGTCGTGCCGAGCAGGTCGCCGCGGCCGCGCGGGTAGAGGTAGTGGTGGTCGCTGCTGGTGGTGCACCCGGTGAGCGCAAGCCAGCCGAGCCCCGCCTGGGCCGCGGCGTATACGGCCTCTTCATCGATGCGCGCCCAGCGCGGGTAGAGGTGCGTGAGCCAGTCGAAGAGGGTCGAATCCTGGGCGAGGCCGCGGAAGATCCACTGGTAAAGGTGATGATGGGTGTTGACAAGGCCCGGGGTGAGCAGACAGCCGGAGCCGTCGACCACGCGCGGCGCCGGTCCGCCGCCCGAGGGAGCGAGCTTCGCCTCGCGCGGCGCGGGTCCGGGGCCGACGGCTCTGATCACGCCATGGGTCGCGATCACGTGCCCGGTGCGGTATTCGGTGTTGCCGGCGTCGACGGTCGCGATGGCGCAGCCCTCGATGATGAGCGCCGGGCTGGTGTTCTCGATCATTTGGCGCTCACCTGCTCGTGCGCGGCACGAAGCTCTGCAGCGGCCCGGTGCACCGCCTCGATGATCTTCTCGTATCCGGTGCAGCGACACAGGTTGCCGGCCAGCGCTTCGCGGATCATCGCGTCGTCGAGCCGATCGGCTGGACGCGCATCGTGAACGAGATCGTGTACTGCGACGATCAGGCCCGGGGTGCAGAAGCCGCATTGCACCGCACCGCATTCGATGAACGCTCGCTGTACCGCATCGGGCACGCCATCCTCGGCGAGCCCCTCCACGGTACGGACTTCGCGCCCCTGAGCCTGCCCGGCCGCGACGAGGCAGGAGCAGACCGTCTCACCGTCGAGATACACGGTGCAGGACCCGCACTCGCCCTGCTCACACGCGTTTTTCGTGCCCGGCTGGTCGAAGTGCTCGCGCAGGGCGGTAAGCAGGCTGATTCCGGCGGGCACCGCCCTGGCCCTGCGCGCGCTGCCGTTGATCGTCATTGTGAGGTCGATGGCGTGGTTCACGATGGAGGCGTTCACGATGGAGGCGTTCATTGCGGGCTCTGTCATGCCGGAACGGGTTCCCTGTCTCGGTCGGCGGCACCGGTAGTGCGGATCCAGCGCAACGCGCGGGTCGCCAGCACGGCAAGCGCGTGGCGGCGGTAGGCGGCCGTGCCGCGTACGTCGTCGATCGGGCTGGCCGCGTCGGCGACCAGCTCGCCGAACCGGCGCGCCGCCGAGACCGGCACAGTGAGGTTCGTCCAGTCCAGCGCCCCGGCCAGGAAGCGCTCCGCGGCGCGGGCGGCCAGCGGTGTCGGCCCGGCCGAGCCGATGCCGGTGCCGACCGTGCGCCGGTCCAGGTCGAGGGCGAGCGCGAAGGAGCACACCGCGATCACCATCGCGTTGCGGGAGCCGACCTTCGCGAACTGCTGCGGCCCGGCGGCGGTCGGGATGAGCACGGCGCGGATCAGCTCGTCCGACGCCAGCGCCGAGCGCTTGACCCCGGTGAAGAAGCCGCCGATCGGGATGTGCCGCACGCCGCGGAAGGACTCCGCCTCGACCACGGCCCCGGTGGCCAGCAGCGCGGGATGCGCGTCGCCGGCGGGAGAGGCGGTGCCCAGGTTCCCGCCCACGGTGGCGCGGTTGCGGATCTGCGGCGAGCCGACCGTGCGCGCGGCCATCGCCAGGGCGGGCAGGCGGTCGGCCAGGTCGGAGATGATCCGCGCGTAGGGCACCGCGGCGCCGAGGTGGACCGTGCCGCCGACCACGTCCCACTCCTTCAGCTCCCTGATCCGGCCGAGGTCGAGCAGGGCGCTCGGCCGGCGCAGGTCGAAGTTCAGCTCGACCATCACGTCGGTGCCGCCCGCGATCGGCACGGCGTCCGGGCGCGCGGCCTTGGTCTCCAGGGCCTCGGCCCAGCTGGTGGGGGCGAAGAACTCCATCGGTCGCGCCGCTCCTGCCTTTCCTCTTCTCGTCGCCTTCTTCTTCCGGTCGCCGGTCACTCCCAGGCACCGGGGTCCGGCGGCGCACCGGCTCGGGAGAGGGTGCCTTCGATCAGGCCGTACGGCCGGTCGGCGGCGTAGAAGACCTCGTTCTCGTTGGTCAGGCCGAACGGCGCGAGGTCCACGGCGAAGTGGTGCCGGTTGGGCAGGACGAGTCTGACCTCCGCGACCCGGTCGTCCTGCGACAGCAGCCGCTCCCCCATCGCGTAGAGGGTCTGCTGCAGGGAGAGGCTGTGCGTGTCTGCGAACGCTGTCATCAGGGCGGCGCGGGCACGCGCGTAGGACTTGTCCCAATCGGCCTCCGGTGCCGACTCAGCCGAATCGGTGTGACGCCACCGGGCGTCCACCGCCGTGGCCAGGACGCGATCGGTGGTTTCCGCGAGCGTGGTGTATTCGTCCTTGTAGAAGCCGTGGAACTCGGAGCCCGCGGTGTTGAGTACGACCAGGTCCTTCAGGCCGCTGACCACGGTGCTGCGGCCGTCGGCGTCGGCGTGGACGAGCACCGTGCGCACCTCGCGGCCGCCGCGCACGAAGGAGTGCCGGCTTTCGGCGCCGGGGATGCGGTCCCACGCGTACTCCTCGACGGCGATCCGCGCGTGGCCGATGTACGGGCAGGTGCTCAGGAAGTGGCGGGTGAGCAGCAGCGCGAACTCTTCCGCGGTGGCCACGCCGTGCTGCCTGGCGAGCGCGTAGACGGCGTTCTTCTGCGCGTCGGTGGTCAGCACCTTGGCGTTGTCGCCGGTCAGGTGCGTGTCGGCCTGGTCGCCGCTGAGCGCGACGCTGACGGCGAGGTCCTTGAGCGCGTGCTCGGCCCCGTTTCTGGAGACGTGCACGATGCGCACCTCGGCCTTGCCGTAGCGCGCCGGGCCGAGGACGACAGAACTCGACCTCTGATACAGCACGTCAGCTTCCCCGGTAGGTGGAGTAGGCGAAGGGGCTCAGCAGCAGCGGGACGTGGTAGTGCGCGGCCGCGTCGGTGATCCGGAAACCGACCGCCACCTCCGGATAGAAGAACTCTTTGACGCCGCGCGCCGCGAAGTAGCCCGCGGTGTCGAAGACCAGCCGGTACGTCCCGCCCGCGCCGCCGCCGTCCGCCGCCGGCGCCGCGACACCGAGATCCAGGCCGGCGAACGCCTCACGCACGCGACCCTCTCGGTCGGTGCGGGTCTCGGCGAGAGTGGCCCAGCCGCGCTCGGTGGCGGCCTCGAGGCGAACGGACAGGCCGGCGGCCGGTTGTCCGAGAGCTGCGTCGAGTACGTGTGTGGACAGGCTCACCATCACGACCAGGTCCCCTCCGCGAGGCCGAGAAGCAGCTTGTCGAGCCGCAGCCGTACGATCTGGCTCAGTTCATCGCGCACCACCGCCTGTTCGGTCGGTTCATCGTGTTCGAGGCGGCCGAGCGCGGCGGCGAGCAGCTGCGCCGCGGTGCGTCCGGTCGCGCGGATCAGGTAGACATGGCCGAACTTGGCCTCGTAGGCGGCGTTCGCCGCGTCGAGTCGCGCCGCGGTCCGCGCGTCGGCGTGCGCGGCGCCGGCCTGCTCGGCCCGCGACCACGCCGCCTCACGCCCGGCGCCGGCGGCCCTTTCGCCGATGCGGGGATGCGCCGCCAGCGCTTCGAGGATGGCGGACCAGTCGAGCGCGGCGAGCTGAGCCTGCGCGGCCCGATGCAGGTCCGCGTCCTCGGCGAACGGCCGGGCGGCGGTCATCGCGGCGATCCAGCGCCGCGCAGCGCAGCAGGTGCCGAGCGCATTCCCGGCGTCACCCTCCGGCAAAGCGTTGAAGCGGGCCAGCCCGGTGCGCACGGACGCGGGCGCGCCCACATTCGCGCCCGCACCCGACTCCCGCGCCACCACGCCCACCGGCCACATCCGTTCACGCCCTGCGGCTGCAAGCACGCTCGTCCGCGAGCAGTCGCGCCCTCGCGCACCGCCGCCGCAGCGGCCGTCCGCGGCCGCTGTCCGATCCGGTCACCTCTCGCAGCCCAGTCAATCCCCCGCTGACCTCGGCATCCATGGGCCGATGGCACGAAGCGGCGAACCGCGGCGGCACGCTGGCGTTGGAGGTTCCTACGAGAAGCCCAGGCGGCTAGGGTGACTGGTAAGGCCGCGACATCCAGCCGTGAGAGGCGGTCTGCCCGCGGACGAGGGGAACTGCTCGGATGCGCTTACGGGACCTGGTCGAGGCGTCGCCGCCGGGGCTGACGCCGGTCACCGGCGCGCCCGGGCTCGACCGCGAGCTCGGCTCGGTGATGGTGACCGACCTGCCGGACCCGAGCCGCTACCTGCGCGGCGGCGAGCTGGTGGTCTCCGGACTGGTGTGGCTCGCCGACCAGCGCAAGTCCGCGACCGAGCACTGCGAGCTGTTCGTCGGCGCGATCGCGAAGGCGGGCTGCGCGGGCCTGGCGGCCGGGGACACGACGGACGCGCCGCTGCCGCGCGAGCTGCTGGCCTCCTGCACCCGCTACGGGGTGCCGCTGCTGCACGTGCCCGCGAAGCTGGCGTTCGCGGACCTGACCGAGTGGATCTCCCGGCGGATCTCGGCCGAGCGGGCGGGGGACGCGGGCGAGCTGCTGGCCAGGCACCGCCGGCTGGTGGCCGCCGAGGCGCAGCAGGGCATGTCCGGGATCGTGCGGCTGATCGCGCAGGAGACCGGGATGGCCTGCGGCGTGATCACCGCGGCCGGCGAGCTGGTCGCGGCGCACGACGGGCAGCAGCCGAGCGCGGCGGCGCGGGCGGCGATCGCGCGCGAGGCGCTGCGGACGGCAGCCCAGCCGGAGCGGCTGGTCGAGTATCGCGGCCGGGCGTACTCGGTGTACACGGTGCCCGGGCGGCCGGGCACGCCGGTCACCGACTGGTACGCGTTGTTCGAGGGCGATTGGCGGGCGTGGCCGCGGCAGCGCCGGGACGCGGCCCGGAGCGCCGCGCGGTTGATCGGCGCGGAGCGGGCCCGGCTGGCGGAAGGGCAGCGGGCGCTGCGCCGGGTCGGCCGGGAGCTGGTCACCCTGGCGGCCGCGGCCGGGCCGACCGCGGAGATAGGGGCGCGGCTGACGGTCGCCGGTCTCGATCCGGCCGCGGGACTGCGGGCGATCGCGGTAGCGGTCACGGTCGCGAACGGCGCGCCGGGCTCGAACGGCGGGAACGGCGGGGCGGGCGCGGTATCCGGAGGGACGGTGTCCGGAGGGGTCGGCGGGCCGCAGGTCGGCAGGCTCGCGCGGGTGCTGGTCGAGGCGGCGGAGGCGCAGACTCCGGTGCCGATCGCGGTCTTCGGCCCGAGCGCCGGATCGCCGCCGAACGAGCCGGACGAGGAGGCCAGGCGCGACGCGCGCTCGGCGCGGGACGACGGCGCGAGCGGCGATCCGTGGCTCGGCGCGGCATACGCGGTGGCGCTCAGCGCGGATCCTCTTCTGCTGACGCCGACGGCTTCCGAGGGCGAGGCGGGCACGCGCGGCGACGCTCCCTCCGGTCCGACCGGCTCCGGCGCGCCGACAGCGGCCGCAACGGCGACGACCACGGCCTCCGCCCGGGCTCCGTCCGCGACGGCGGCGACCCTGCGCGCCCGGCTCACCGCCCTCTCCCCCGGTCTCGGCCGCAGCCGCGTCGCGGTCGGGCTCAGCGACCGGTTCACCCAGGCCGCGGACCTGGCCGGGGCGATCGAGGAAGCCCGGCTCGCGCTGCGGCTGGCCATGCGCCGCCCCGGCCGGCTGGAGCTGACCGAGCACGACGAGCTGGCCTCGCACCTGGTGCTGCTCGCGCATGTGCCGGACGAGCTGCGGCGCGGGTACCGCGACCGGCTGCTCGGTCCGCTGCGCGCGTACGACACCAGGCACCATTCGCAGCTGGAGGAGACGCTGGACCGGTTCCTCGGCTGTTCGGCCTCATGGAGCAGGTGCGCGCACGAGATGCACATCCACGTCAACACGCTGCGGTACCGGATCGAGAAGATCAACCAGCTGACCGGCCGGGATCTGGCCAGGCTCGACCACCAGGTGGACTTCTATCTCGCGCTGCGGGCGCGATGACGGCCGCGGGCGAAGGCCCCGGCGACGGCGCCGCCGCGCTGATCCTGGCCGCCGGGGCCGGAACGCGGATGGGCGGGCCGAAGGCGCTGCTGGAGTTCCGGGGCCGGCTGCTGATCGAGCGCGCGATCGACACGGCGCGCGCGGGCGGTTGCGGGCAGGTCGTCGCGGTGCTGGGCGCGGCGGCCGAGCAGGTGCGGCAGCGCGCCGACCTTCGCGGGGCCCGGGTCGTGGTCAATCAGGGCTGGAATGAAGGCGTCGGCTCGTCGCTGCGGGCCGGGCTGGCCGCGCTCGGCTCAGAGTTCGATGATGCGCAGGCCGTACCGATCGACGCGGCGCTCGTCCTCCTCGTCGACCAGCCGATGGTCGGCGCGGATGCGGTACACGCGGTGCTCGCCGCATGGCGCGGTGGCGCGCGACTGGCCGCCGCGTCGTATGCGGGTCAGCGAGGCCATCCCGTCCTGCTTGGCCGCGAGCACTGGGCCGCGGCGGAGCGGGGCGCGGTCGGCGACGTGGGCGCGCGAGCCTTCCTCGCCGCGAACGCCGCGCAGCTCGTCCTCGTCCCCTGCGACGCTCTCGCCGATCCGCGCGACCTCGACGCGCCAGCGGACCTCAACGCGTGACGCCGCGGCTTCGCGCAACGGTCCCCCCGCGTGCCGCTGCGTCATTCATCCGGCACACGCCGTCGCCGCTGTCCAACCGGTGACGCCTGATACCGATACTGTCTTCCTCCAATGAGCCTGATTCCTCTGCTGCTGCTGGCCGACAGCCGCCTGCCCGGCGGGATGCACGCGCATTCCGGCGGGCTGGAGGCGGCCGTCGCGGCGGGCCGCGTGTACGACGCCGAGTCCCTGCGCGCCTTCCTGCTCGGCCGCCTCACCAGCGTCGGCCTCACCTGTGCCGCCTTCGCCGCGGCGGCGGCGCTGGAGCTGAGCGGCGGGGTCGTGGTCGGCGAGGACGGATTCCAGTCCCGCGAGGCCGCGGCGCTGGACGAGGAGTACGACGCGCGCACGCCCTCGGCGCGGCAGCGCGAAACCTCACGCGCCCTCGGGCGGCACCTGCTGCGCGCGGTGCGGGCCGGATGGCCGAGCGTGCTGCTCGACGCGGTCGCCGCGCTGCACCCGGACGGCCCGCACCAGCCGATCGCGTTCGGCGCGGCCGCGGCGGTAGCAGGGCTCGACCCCGGCGGCACGTCCTCGGCTGCGGCGCTCGGGTCGATCACCGGTCCGGCGCACGCGGCGACGCGGCTGCTCGGGCTCGACCCGGACTCCGTCACCGCCGTGCTGGCCTCCCTGGCCGGGCAGGTGGAGCAGGTGGCGGCCGCCGCGGCCAAGGCGGCGCGCGGCCCGGTCGAGGAGCTGCCCGCGGTCTGCGCGCCGCTGCTGAGCATCTCCGCGGAGCACCGCCGGACCTGGGAGGTGCGTCTCTTTGCCTCGTGAGGTTCCGCAGGGCGAGCACCAGAACCGCGGCACGCTGCGCGTCGGCGTCGGCGGACCGGTCGGCTCCGGAAAGACGACCCTCATCGCAGGACTCTGCTCCGCGTTGCGCGCCGAGCTTTCCCTGGCCGTGGTTCTCAACGACCCCGACATGCAGACGGACACCGACTTGCTGCTGAGACACGGCGCGCTGGAACCGGACCGGATCGCCGCGGTGCGGTCCGGCTGCGCCCCGCAGGCCGCCATCCGCGACGACATCCGGGCCAACGCCGACGCCGCCGCGGCGCTGGAGGCGCGCTTCGCTCCGGACCTGCTGCTGATCGAGAGCGGCGGCACCGATCTCGGCGCGACGTTCAGCAGGGGCCTGACCGACCGGGCGGTGTTCGTGCTCGACGTCGCGGCCGGGGACCGTACCGCGCACAAGGCGGGCCCGGGCGTCACCAACGCGGACCTGCTGGTGGTCAACAAGACGGATCTCGCCGGGCCGGTGCACGCTGACCTCGACGTGCTGCGCCGGGATGCCGCGGCGAGGAGGGGCGAGGCCCCGACGGTGTTCGTTTCGCTCGCCGAGCACCCGGGCGCTCCGGCGATCGCCGACTGGATCAGGAAGCTGCTGGCCGAGCGCAGGCTCACGGCCGCGGCTGCTGCCGGTGCGACTGCTGGCGCGGCCGCCGGCTCGACGACCGGTCCCGGCGGTGAGGCGGCCGGCTCGTGAGGGCATCTGCACGCATCGTCGCGCGTCGCCAGCCCGACGGCACGACCAGGCTGACCACGCTCGCCGGGGAGGCGCCGCTGCTGGTGCGGCGCGTGACCGGACGCGGCTCCGGCTTCGGTCCCGGCTTCGCCGGCCTTTCCGGCCCGGACCTGCTCAGCGGGCACGGCGGCGGCGACGGCGCGCCCGCCCCGGCCCAGGTGTGCCTGGTCGGCGGCTCGGCCGGCCCGCTGGGCGGGGACGCGCTGCGCTGCTCGGTCGACCTCGGTCCCGGGGCGCGGCTGGAGGTGCACGGCGTCTCCGCGTCGATCGCGCTGCCCGGCCCGAACGGGCGCGAGTCGAGCCTGGAGATCCAGGCGCGGGTCGGTGAGGGCGGCGCGCTGTACTGGTCGCCGCAGGCGCTGGTCGCCGCGCGCGGCGCGCGGCACCGCACCTTCGCCAGGGTCGAGCTGGCCGCCGACGCCCGGCTCGTGTGGCGCGACGAGCTGGTCCTCGGCCGCGACGGCGAGGAACCCGGCTCGGTCTCGACGCGGCTGCGGGTGGTGCGGGCCGGGAGGGTCCTGCTCGACCGCGAGGTCGCGATGGGTCCGCGCCACCCCGGCTCGCTCGGGCCGGCCGGCAGCGGCGGGCATCGCGCGGTGGGTGTGATGCTGATCGTCGATCCCGCCTGGGCCGGCGAGCCGTCGCCGCACGCTGACTACCCGGGCGTCACGGCGCAGGACGACCCGGGCGTCGCCGTCGCGGCCATGCGCCTGTCCGGTCCCGGGGTGCTGATCAGCGCCGCGGCCGCGGACGGTGCGGCGCTCTCCCGCGTCCTCGACGCGGCGCGGTAGCGATGGCGCGGCAGCTGCCTGCTCCGGGTTCTTTCGAGCCAGTCGGCGCGGTATGCGCGGGGAATGCGACGGGCCGCGGGTATGTTGATGAGGGCAAACGCCGGACAGGGAGAGTGCGATGGCGACGGTCGAATTGACCACGGAGAACTTCGAGCAGACCGTGTCGGGCGACGGCATCACCTTGGTCGACTTCTGGGCGTCCTGGTGCGGTCCGTGCCGGATGTTCGCGCCCATCTACGACCGCGCGTCGGAGCGGCACGCGGACATCACCTTCGGCAAGGTCGACACCGAGGCGCAGCCCGAGCTGGCCGGGGCGTTCAACATCTCCGCGATCCCGACGCTGATGATCGCGCGGGACGGGATCGTGGTGTACTCGCAGGCCGGGGCGCTGCCCGAGCCGGCTCTCGAGGAGCTGATCGGCAAGGCGCGCGAGCTGGACATGGACGACGTGCGCCGGCAGATCGAGGCCCAGGCCGCCGAGAACGCCCAGAAATAGGGCGCCTAAGTCGACCCGGCGCCTACGTCAGCTCCGCTCCTAAGTCAGCACCGGGCGATAGGAGCGGCACGTTCGCGGGCCGGGCGGCGCGGTGCGGAAACGCTTGAAGAGCGTTTTCCGCGCCGCGCCGCCTTTCGCGTCCGGCTTTCGGGTTGGGCCATCCGCAGGAAGTCCGCTCCGGGGTCTGTGGCCGGCCGCCCATCGTCGGTACGGTGGGTGCGTCAAGCCCTGAGCAGGGCTTCGTTTCGCGTTGGGTGGGGCCGGGAGGGGCGTGGAGGTGACGCCCGTGCAGCGGTTACGGATCGCCGTGTCCTCGCAAGGCGGCTGCCAGGTCGTGGACGTCGGCGGCGAGGTGGACATGTCGACCTGCGCGCAGCTGTCCGCGGCCCTCGAGCGAGGCAGGGAACCGGGTGTGCCGCTGGTCGCGGACCTGGCGGACGTGGAGTTCTTCGACGCGAGCGGGCTGCGGGTGCTGCTCGCGGCGAACGACGGCGGCCCGCGATGGGGCTCACCGCTGCGGGTGGTGCCCTCCCGCGCCGTGTATCGGGTCATCGAGGTCGCCGGTGCGCGGCACCTGCTGGCGGTTTTCCCGAACCGTCTGCGGGCTCTGGAGGGTGGACCTGACCGGAGTGAGCCATCTGGCGAGCGCGGGAGTGGCCGTCTTGCACCGGCAGAGCGCCGCGCACGAGGCCAACGGCACGGCGTTGCGCCTGTACGCCCCGGCGGCGAGTCCGGCGGAGCGTGATCCTCACCCTGGTCGAGCTTGAGCACATGACTCAGGACCCGCACTTCCCGGACCCGGGCGGGAACGGCGCGGACCCGGGAAGTGCCGACCAGCCCGGCGACTAGCGCATGTGCGGGTAGGTGTAGTCGGTCGGCGGGACGAAGGTCTCCTTGATCGAGCGGGTGCTGGTCCAGCGCAGCAGGTTCTGCGCCGACCCGGCCTTGTCGTTGGTGCCCGAGGCGCGGCCGCCGCCGAACGGCTGCTGGCCCACGACGGCGCCGGTCGGCTTGTCGTTGACGTAGAAGTTGCCCGCGGCGAAGCGCAGCCGCTCGGCCGCCTCGGCGATCACCGCGCGGTCCGTGGCCATGATCGAGCCGGTCAGCGCGTACGCCGAGGAGCCGTCGATCTGCTCCATGACCTTGCCGAAGTCGGGCTCGTCGTAGACGAAGACGGACAGGATCGGGCCGAAGTACTCGGTGGTGAAGATCTCGTCCGCGGGGTCGGCGCCGGTCAGCACGGTCGGGCGGACGAAGTAGCCGGTCGCGTCGCTGTACGTGCCGCCGGCCTCGATCGTGATGCCCTCGGTGGCGCGCGCCCGGTCGAGCGCGGCCTTGTGCTTGTCGAAGGCGCGCCGGTCGATGACCGCGCCCATGAAGTTGGACAGGTCGGTCACCGGGCCCATGGTCAGCGCCTCGACCTCGGCGACCAGGTCGTCACGCAGCCGGTTCCACATCGCGCGCGGCAGGTAGGCGCGCGAGGCGGCCGAGCACTTCTGGCCCTGGTATTCGAAGGCGCCGCGGGTGAGCGCGGTCTTGACGGTCGCGGGGTCGGCGGAGGGGTGTACCAGCACGAAGTCCTTGCCGCCGGTCTCGCCGACCAGGCGCGGGTAGGTGCGGTACGAGGCGATGTTCTCCCCGACGGTGCGCCACAGGTGCTGGAAGGTCTTGGTGGAGCCGGTGAAGTGGATCGCGGCCAGGTCGGGGTGGCGCAGCGCGACCTCGGAGACCGGGATTCCGCTGCCGGTCACCAGGTTGATCACGCCGGGGGGCAGGCCGGCGGCCTCGAGCAGCCGCATCAGGAAGTGCGCGGAGAACTGCTGGGTGACCGAGGGCTTCCAGAGCACCGTGTTGCCCATGAGCGCGGGGGCGGTGGGCAGGTTGGCGGCGATCGCGGTGAAGTTGAACGGGGTGATCGCGTAGACGAAGCCCTCCAGCGGCCGGTGGTCGGTACGGTTCCACACCCCGGGGCCGGAGATCGGCTGCTCGGCCAGGATCTGCCGGGCGAAGTGCACGTTGAAGCGCCAGAAGTCGGCCAGTTCGCAGGCGGCGTCGATCTCGGCCTGCTGTGCGGTCTTGGACTGTCCGAGCATCGTCGCGGCGTTGAGGGTGGCCCGCCAGGGGCCGCAGAGCAGGTCGGCGGCCTTGAGGAAGATCGCGGCGCGGTCGTCGAAGGACAGGGCGCGCCAGTCGCGGGCGGCCGCTGCGGCGGCGTCGATCGCGGCGCGCGCGTCGTCCTCGGTGGCCTCGGCGAGGGTGCCGAGCACGGAGCGGTGCTCGTGCGGCTGGACCACGTCGAGCTTGCCGCCGCCGCCCATCCGCTGCACGCCGCCGATGGTCATGGTCAGGTCGACCGGGTGGCCCGCGAGGTCGCCCAGGGCGCGCACCAGCTTCTCGCGCTCCGGGCTGCCCGGGGCGTAGCCGAGCACCGGCTCGTTCACGGGGGCGGGGACCTGGGTGACGGCGTCCATGGGGCTCCTCGGGTGAATCGCTCTTGGGGTAAGTGGTCTGCCCGGGCTGCGGCTCAGCGGCCGAGCAGGGCGCGCAGGAAGAAGGCGACGTTCGCGGGGCGCTCGGCGAGCCGGCGCATGAAGTACCCGTACCAATCCGTACCAAAAGGCACGTACACGCGCACCCGCTCGCCCTGGCGCGCGAGTTCGCGCTGCAGGTCGGCGCGGATGCCGTAGAGCATCTGGAACTCGTATTCGCCGGGCTCGCGGCGCGCGTCGCGCGAGGCCCACTTGGCCCCCGCGATCATGCGCGAGTCATGACTGGCGATCATCGGATAACCGCCGCCGGCCATGAGAATCTCGGCGCACTTGAGGTAAGCGGCGTCGACCTCTGCCTTGCGCGCGTGCGCGACCTCCGGGGGTTCCGCGTATGCGCCCTTGACCAGCCGGACCCGTGAGCCGGGATAGGCCAGGTCGCGGGCGTCCTGCGGGGTGCGCAGCAGCATCGACTGGAGCACGGCGCCGACCCACGGGAAGTCCTGGCGCAGCTCGCGCAGGATGTGCAGCGTCGAGTCGATGGTGGTGTGGTCCTCCATGTCGAGGGTCACCGTCGTGGCGGCCGCGGCGGCCGCCTCGCAGATCGCCCGCGCGTTCTCCAGGGCCAGTTTCTCGCCGACGTCGGGCAGCGCCTGGCCGAGCGCGGAGAGCTTGACCGAGACCTCGGCGCAGTCGGCCAGGCCGTTGCGGTGCAGGACGGTCAGCAGCTCGATGTAGGCGTCCCGGATCGCGGTGGCCTGGGCGGCGTCGCGGGTGTCCTCGCCGAGGTGGTCGAGCGTCACGGTCAGGCCGTCGGCCCGCAGGGCGCGCACGGCGCGGATCGCCGACTCGATGCTCTCCCCCGCCACGAAGCGGTCCACGACGCGCCGGGTCACTGGGATGCCGACGATCGCGCTGCGCACCCGGGGGCTGCGCGAGGCCTTGAGCAAGAAGGACGAGAGCACGGGCACTGCTTGCCTCCTGCGGATGGGGATCAGGACGGGTCGGCTGCGGACTACAGGCCCACGGTACGAAAGCCGGGTCGGCCCGACGAGATACCCATGTCGAGGCGAAGGCATGAATTTCTCATACACTTGTATGAGGCAATACCGAGCACATCGGACAACCGCTCAGCACTGACGAGATGGAGGTGACCCGTGATCGGGCCGGACCTGCAGGACCTCGTCGACGGCGCGGCACTGATCTCGGGCGCCCCGGTGACGCTGGAGGACCGCGAGTTCAACCTGGTCGCGGTGAGCGCGCATCAGCGGCCGGGCGACACGGTACGCCAGGACTCGATCATGCACCGGCGCGCGACGGCGGAGGTGCGCAGGTACTTCGAGTCGTTCGGCATCGCACACGCGCCGGGTCCGGTCAGCATCCCGCCCGATCCGGCGCGCGGGCTGCTCGGCCGGCTGTGCATCCCGGTGCGCTGGCAGTCCGTCACCTACGGATATCTGTGGCTGCTGGAGGACCCGGAGGCCGGGGCGGGCAACGGTCACCCGATGCCGCTGCCGGAGCTCGTCGCGGCGGCCGCGCGGGCCGGGGGCGAGATGGCGCGGCGCTCGCGGCTGCGCGAGGACCTGGGCTGGAAGGTCGGCGACCTGCTGTCGACGTACCCTGAGACGCGGGCGCGGGCGGCCGAGGAGATCGCCGAATCCTGGTCGATGCCGCCGGGTACGCCGGTGGCCGCGGTCGCGGTGCGCTCGGCGGGCAAGGGCGACCCGGTGTTCGTGAACGCCTGGCGGCTGCCGCGCACGATCCTGGTCGGCTCCGGCGAGCACGCGTCGACGTTCATCGTTCCGCTCTCCGCGCCCGGCGACCTGGCCGCCGCGCGCGGCATCACCCGCTCGGCCTTCGCCGCGCTCACCGCGTCGATTGCCGGAGCATCGGTCCCGACGCCGGCGGCAGGCATCGGCGGCGCGGTCGCAGGCCTCGTACAGGCGCGCGAGAGCTGGCTGCAGGCCCGGATCGCGGCGCGCGTCGCGGCGAGCCGGAACGCGGCGGCGCCGCTGGTGCTGGAGTGGCCGGAACTGGGTGTGCACCGGCTGCTCGGCGCGGGCACGGACGCGGCGTTGCGGGAGGCGGTGCTCACCTCCGGGGTGGCGGCGCTCCTGGCGGAAGGCGGCCCCGAGCTCGTGCGTACGGCCAAGTCCTACCTGGACTCGGCGGGCAGCGCGCAACGCACCGCGCAGGCGCTCGGCATCCACCGGCAGACCCTCTACCACCGGCTGGAGCGGATCGAGCGGATCAGCGGCCTGAGCCTCGACTCGGGCCAGGACCGGCTGCAACTGCACCTGGCGCTGACCCTGCTGCCCGGTCTGGATCACTGAGCCACGCGCCGCGATCCGCCCCGTCGTAAATGCGCCTCTTGACAGAAGCCTCACCCGGGTGTCCGTTATCGGAGCAGAATGTTGAGTTAATGTGACATTTTGTGTTCGTTTCGCAGCCCTAGATGAGGACATTACCCATGCGAATCCGGACAACGAGGTCACGGACGGCGCGACCTCGCACCTGGCGCGCGGCGCTGGCCGCGATCAGCTCCCTGAGCATCGCCGGCGCGGCGCTCGTCGCCGCCCCGGCCCCCGCGCACGCGGCCGCCACCACGGTCTCCGTCAACGGCGGGTCCGGCGGGCGCACCTTCGACGGCATCGGCGCGATCAGCGGCGGCGGCGGCAACTCCCGGCTGCTGGTCGACTACCCCGAGCCCGAGCGCAGCCAGATCCTGGACTACCTCTTCAAGCCCGGCTACGGCGCCGACCTGCAGATCCTCAAGGTGGAGATCGGCGGCGACACCAACTCGACGGACGGCTCCGAGTCGAGCATCGAGCACACCGCCGGCTCGGTCGACTGCACCACCGGCTACGAGTGGTGGCTGATGCGGCAGGCCAAGGCGCGCAACCCGAACATCAAGCTCTACGGCCTGGCCTGGGGCGCGCCCGGCTGGGTCGGCAGCACCTTCTGGACCACGAACACGGTCGACTACCTGGTCTCCTGGCTCGGCTGCGCCAAGCAGAACGGTTTGAGCGTCGACTACCTCGGCGGCTGGAACGAGCGCGGCTACAACATCTCCTGGTACGAGCAGCTTCGCAGCACCCTCAACTCCAGCGGCTACTCGGCCGTGCAGATCGTCGGCGCGGACTCGGACTGGTCGATCGCCACGGACGTCGACTCGAACTCGACCTTCGCGGCCGCGGTGAACATCCTCGGCGCGCACTATCCCTGCGGCGGCGACGGCGGTTCAGCCGATACGTGCTCGACGACGAGCGCCGCGCTCTCCAGCGGCAAGCAGCTGTGGGCCAGCGAGAACGGCTCGCAGGACGAGGACTCCGGCGCGCCGGCGCTGATCCGCTCGATCGTGCGCGGCTACACCGACGCGAAGATGACCGCGTACATCAACTGGCCGCTGGCCGCCGGGATCTACCCGAACCTCGGCTACGACACCACCGGCCTGATGGTGGCCAACTCGCCGTGGTCCGGCTGGTACGACGTCGGCACCGAGACCTGGGCTACCGCGCAGGTGACCCAGTTCACCGCGCCCGGCTGGCAGTTCCTCGACTCGGGCAGCGGCTACCTCGGCGGCAGCGAGGCGAACGGCGCCTACGTGACGCTCAAGTCGACCAACGGCAGCGACTACTCGACGATCCTGGAGACCACGACGGCCGGCGCCGCGCAGACCGTCACGTTCAACGTCTCCGGCGGGCTCTCGACCGGGACCGTGCACGTGTGGACGACCAACCTCGCCTCGCACGATCCCTCGACGTACCTCGTGCACGCCGGCGACGTGACGCCGTCTTCGGGCTCGTACACGCTCACCCTGCAGCCCGGCTACATCTACACGGTCACGACCACCAGCGGTCAGGGCAAGGGCGCCGCCCAGCCGCCGGCCAAGGCGTCGCTGGCCCTCCCCTACTCCGACTCCTTCGACTCGACCGCGGCCGGCCAGTCTCCGGCGTACCTCTCCGACCAGGACGGCTCGTTCCAGGCCGAGCCGTGCACCGGCCGCTCCGGGCTGTGCGTGCGGCAGATGGCCGCGCAGGCCCCGGTCAACTGGGACGATCCCGCCACCCCGTACACCACGCTCGGCGACCTGAGCTGGACCAACTACACCGTGAGCGCCGACGCCCTGATGGAGCAGGCCGGCTCGGTGCAGCTGATGGCCCGGGTCAACACCCAGCACCCCTTCTCCGTGGCCGGGATCACGGCGTACTACCTGCAGCTCTCGTCCACCGGCGGGTGGTCGATCGTGAAGAACTCGTACAACGCGACCCTGACGACCCTCGCCAGCGGATCCGTGGCGGCCCCCGGCACCGGAACCTGGCAGCACCTCGCGCTCACGGTCAACGGCTCGACGCTCACCGCGGCGATCAACGGCACGACGGTGGGCTCGGCGTCCGACTCGTCGTATCCGACCGGCCAGGTCGGGCTCGGCATCGCCGGATGGCAGACCGACCAGTTCGACAACCTCTCCATCGCTCCCGTCGGCAGCGCGGCGCCGGTCGCGGCGACGTATCAGATCCTGAATCGCAACAGCGGGCTGGCGCTGGCGGTCAGCGGCGGCTCGACTTCGCAGGGCGCGTTGATCGTGCAGTCCGCGCAGGCGGCGGCCGGGGCGCAGCAGTGGCAGCTGCTCGGCGAGCACAACGGCTACGACAAGCTGGTGAACGTCGCCAGCGGCCAAGTGCTCGACGTGCCGGGCAGCTCCACGTCCCAGGGCGCGCAGTTGGATCAGTGGTCTGATAACGGCGGGGCCAACCAGGCCTGGGCCGTGGTGGGCGCCGCAAACGGCTACTACACGCTGACGAACCGCAACAGCGGCCTGGTCGCCGACGTGAGCGGCGGTTCGACCGCGGCGGGCGCGGCGGTGGATCAGTGGCCTGCGACCGGCGGGGCGAACCAGCAGTGGCAGCTGGTCCCGGTCCCGGAGCCGAACGCGACGTACACGCTGGTCAACCGCAACAGCGGCCTGCTCGCCGACGTCTCCGGCGCGTCGATGTCGAACGGCGGCCAGGTGATCCAGTGGGTGCCGAACGGCGGGCTGAACCAGCAGTGGCGGCCGGGAGCCTCCGGTAGCTACTGGACGCTGTTGAACGTCAACAGCGGCCTGGTGCTGGACGTGCCGAACGGCTCGACTTCGCAGGGCACGCAGCTGGATCAGTGGGCGGCGAACGGCGGCGCGAACCAGCAGTGGTCGATCACACCAGTCGGCAACGGCGCGTACACGCTGGTCAACCACAACAGCGGCATGCTGGCCGATGTGAACGGCGCCTCCACGGCGCAGAACGCCTCGGTGATCCAATGGCCGTCGAACGGAGGCGCCAACCAGCAGTGGTACCTGACCCTGGACTACTGACGGTCGGCACGTAGAGGGTTAGCGCGCCTGCGGCGCGGTGCCCGGCTGGGATCTGTCCCGCCCGGCCGGGCACCGCGCCGCCGGTTCAGTCCTCCGCGGACGAACCAGAACCCTCGGCCGCCGGCGGGCCGGCCGGCGCGAGCGCCACGGTCCCGGCCGGCCGTGCCCCGCCGCTGCGCCGGCCCCTGCTCCAGCGCACCAGGCGGCGCACCGGCCACCACAGCACCACGACGACCACCGCGTACGGCACGAGCCACCCGAGCGTGACGAGCAGGCCGCGCACCACGGCGAGGAAGCCGTGCCAGCCGACCGTCAGGCCCCGCATGAAGCCGGTGCGGACCGGTGGCGGCGCGGCCGGCTTGCCCTGCGTGAAGTAGCCGACGGTGATCGTCGCGAACTGCACCTGGTCGGCGAGCGCCTTCTGCTGGGCCTCCAGGGATTCGAGGTCGGATTCGCGCTGCGCGAGCGCCTGCTCCAGGGAGATCAGGTCGTTCATCGAGGCGGCCTTGTCGATCAGGGCGCGCAACTCCGCGATGGCGGCCTGCGCGGAGGCCACCCGGCTGGCCACGTCGGCCACCTGGCCGGTCACGTCGGTCGCGGTCCGGCTCTGGTAGGTGACGGTGCCCTTGCCGCTGAGCGCGTTGAGGACCGAGTCCACGCTCTGTGGCGGAACGCGCAGGACCAGCACCGCCTGCGTCGAGTCGGACGCGTCGTTGATGTCCGGCAGCGTGGCCGGCGCCGGCGTCGTGCCGCCGTCAGCGGAGCCGGAGGACTGCGCGGGCTGCGGCGTCACCACCTGCTGCCCCGAGCCGACCGCCTCGTTGGCCACGTAGCCGCCGGCGGCCTGCACGATGCTTTGCGCCTTCGCCGCGGCCGCCGCCGCATCAGAGGTCTTGACCTGCAAGCCGACGGTGATGACCAGATCCCGGCTCGGCAACTTCACCGCCGTGCCCGTCCCCGTGGCAGTGCTTGCGCTCCCCGACGACGAGCCGGGCGACGTGCCGGCGGCCGAGTCCTGTTTCAGCGACTCAGGCGCCTGCGCCTGCCCCGCCGCCGCACCGCCCTGCTCGCGCGCCGACGAGGACACGCTCGACCCTCCGTTACCGCCGCTGCACGCCGTCAGCGCCAGCGGGCCGGCGACCACCAGCGCGAGCAGCGCCGCCGCCGAACCGGCCCGCCGCTTCCCACCTCGCATCAGTCCCACGATCCGTGCCCCGCCCTCTCCCGTCGTGACGCGGCCCGACGCCGCGTCAGCGCCTCTTGGACGGGGAGGCGGCCGAGGCTGTTCCGCCGCAGAATCACCGTTCGGTATCGGTTCGGCCGCGCCGGGATACGGTGGCGCCGAGAAAAAGTGGCGCCGAGAAAGGGTGGCGCCGAGAAAACCCGAACCTGTGGTCACATTTTTTGCCGCGCCTCTTTCCAAGGGCCGGGCGCGGCTCTTACGCTGCCCCTCCATGGAGGACGGCGAATCGTGAGCGGTGTGGGCGGTATGGACGTGACCCTGCGGCGGTCGCGCGGCGCGCTGTTCGTGGCGTTCGGCGCGCAGGGCTTCTCGCTGATCGCGCTCACCAGTGAGATCCCGACGCTGGAGAAGCAGCTGCACATCGGCGACTCGACGGTCGCCGCGGTCATGGCGGCGGTCCTGGTCGTCGCGGCGCTCGGCTCGCTGGTGGCCGGGGCGCTGGTGGGCCGGTTCGGCTCGCGGATCGTGCTGCGCGTCGCGCAGCTGCTGGTCCTGGCCGCGATCACCGGGGTCGGCTCGGCGCACACGCTCGGCGCGGCGATGCCGTTCCTGCTGCTGGTCGGCGCCGCGATCGGCGCGGTGGACGCGACGACGAACATGCAGGCGGTCGCGCTGCAGCGGCGCTACGGCCGCTCGATCATCCTCTCCTTCCACGGCGTGTGGGCCTTCGGCGCGGCGATCGGCTCGGTCTCGGCCACCCTGGCCACGAACACGCACACCTCGCTGCTGGTCTTCTACGCCGCGGCGAGCGTGCCGCTGGCCGTGCTGCTGCTGGCGGTCGGCAAGTTCCTGCTGGCCGGCGTGAAGGACGAGACGATCGCCGTGGACGCGCAGACCGGAAAGCCGCCCGCGATCGCGTGGCGGCCGATGCTGGCCGTGTGCGCGGTGATGGCCCTGGCCTACTTCGCGGACTCGACCGTCTCCAGCGCCGGCGGCCTCTACGTCCAGGACGGCCTGCACGGGCACGGCTGGCAGATCACCATCGTCTACTTCGCCTACGCGGTGCCGTTCATGGCCGGCCGGTTCGCGGGCGACCGGCTCACCGAGCGCTTCGGCGGGGTGCCGGTCGGGCGGGCCGGCGCGGCCATCGCGGCGGCCGGCTTCGTGATCGCGGTCGCGGCCCCGGGCCCGCTGGTGGCGCTGCTCGGCTTCGGCGTCGTCGGGCTCGGCATCTCGGTGATGGCCCCGCTGTGCTTCTCCGCGGCCGGCCGGCTCGACCCGGCCGAGACCGGGGTCGCGGTGGCCCGGCTCAACATCTTCAACTACGTCGGCTTCCTGTTCGGCTCGGCGCTGGTGACCGGGCTGTGGGGCGCGGGCGTGCCGCACCGGGCCGGGCTGGTGGTGCCGCTGGTCGCGGCGGGCGCGATCGCAGCGTTCGCGTTCGGCTTCGGGGAGCGGCGCACCGCGGAGCACTTCGCGGCGGTGCGCGCGCAGGCCCGCGGCGCGGCCGGGGAAGACGGCGGCGGCTTCACTCTGAGCGAACCCGCGTCCACGCCGAACGCAGGCTGAGCACCGGGTCCCAGGAGCCGGCCCGGCCGCGGGTCAGCGGGTAGCAGGCGAGGCCGAGCAGCAGCGCGGTGAAGTGCCCGAGGTCGGTGAAGTCCCGATCACCCAGCAGGGAAGCGCCGTAGTAGAGGAGCAGCGCCGCCGCGTAGAAGTAGCGCCACGGCGCGGTGATGAGATAGGTCAGCACACCTTCCACGCCGGCCAGTGCGTAGCTGACGCCGATGTCCGCGACGTAGGCGTCCGATGCCGGGGCGTTGCCGTGGCTGATGTTGTAGTAGACCACGCTCTGGCTCAGGTACGTGGCGCCGACGTGCGAGACGATCACGACCAGCAGCCAGCGCGAGGAGCCGAGCCAGCGTTCCACGGGGGCGTGGAAGAGGCTGTAGAGGATCAGGTAGGGCCACCAGTGCCCGCCGTCGAGCCACAGCGCGCTGCTGATCAGCACGCGCACCGGATCGTGCGAGAGCTCGCGCAGATTGGTGGAGTGGTGCAGCACGAAGTGGTAGCGGAACCGGGGGCTGAACTGGTCCATGATGATCGTGTTGATCAGCAGGATGACAAGCCAGGCGTAGGTCCCCGGGGCGCTGCGCACATAGGCAAGGACGTTCTCGGCCGCGGTTCGCATGTGCCGCGCCGCCGGATGGGACATGTATCCATCATGACGGGGGCCCGGTCCCGGCGCCCGACCTCCCGGCCGCGGAACCCGCGACCGCCGAGATCCACGGCGCGGCGCGATGAGCGAGACTTGGCGCCATGTACACGCACCTCTACAGCCTGCCCTCCGCCGTCGAGACCCCGGACGACGAGCTGGACGCCCCGGTCCCGCCGATCGAGGCGGTCCTGTTCGACTTCGCCAACACATTGTTCCGCATGGTGCCGACGGACGTGTTCCTGCTGCGGGTGTGGCAGGCCGCCGGGCGGGACGTCGCAGAGCTCGACATCGAATCGCTGGTGCGCGAGGTGCGCGCGGCCGGGCTGCTGCCGCACGTGCAGGCCGCGCAGGTGGGCCGGGACCTGGACGTGCAGCGGCACCGGGAGGCGACGCGGGTCTGGTTCGGCGAGGTGCCGCAACTGGCCGGAATCGTCGATCTGGCGTACGAGGCGGTACTGGCGCAGGAGAACTGGTTCCCCTACACGGACACGGCGCCGGTGCTGCGCGCGCTGGAGCGCCGGGGCATACCGGTGGGCGTGGTCAGCAACATCGTGTGGGACGTGCGGCGCGATCTGGAGGCGGCGGGGGTCGGCGACGCGGTGCGGGCGTACGCGCTCTCGTACCAGTTGAACTGCGAGAAGCCGGACCCGCGGCTCTTCCTCAAGGCCTGCGCCGACCTCGGCGCCGACCCGCGGCGCACGGTGATGGTCGGCGACAACCCGGCGCAGGATGGCGGCGCCGTCGCCTGCGGGCTTCGTGCCCTGATCCTGCCCGCGGAGCCACGGACCGGGGACCGCGGCCTGGACAGCGTTCTGCGACTGCTGGGCTGACGGAGCGTCGGAGGGGTCGCGGCCGCGGCCGGAACCCGGCCGAGCGCGTCCGAAGGGCGAGACGCGCGGGACCTCGGAGCCCGGCGTACCGACGCGGCGTCGGCCGAATCCGCGCTGAGCTGGGGATTCAGCAGCGCACTAGGCGCACTTCACCGGAGCGCCGAGGGCGCACTTTCGTCTAGCTTCGACACGCGTTAGAATGTTCAACATTGAGGCACTGCCCGCTCCCCCCGTGGCGGGCGGACCTCCCGACGCGGTCTGATCAACTGCGTCCCGGCGGCTTCGCGCTTCCCCCGTGGCGCGAAGCCGCCCTTTCTTTGCGGCCGGGCTTCGCGCGCTGCCTCTGGCGTTCCCGTCTCGCCCCACTGCTACACCCTCGGCGTTGCGCCTCTTGCGTTCCCGACGCGGACTCGATGCTCGCGACGGCGCCGCTTGAGCGGCCCTTTATGCCGTGGCGCTTGAGTAGCACCGGGCCTGAAGTGGTTTCCGCACTGTTTCCGGGTCGTTTCCGTGCCCCAACCGGGTGACTGCCGGGCGCGCCCTGACCGCGCGCCCGCGCCGGTACCCGCACCCTGGAGCGACCCAGGAGGGTGCTGAAGCTCCGGACCGACCAGTCGAAAGGCCGATCTCGATGCGCCGCTATCCCCCCATCGCCGAGCACGGCATGATCGGCGACCTGCAGACCTGTGCCCTGGTCTCCTCCGACGGAGTGCTCGACTTCTTCTGCGCGCCGCGCTTCGACTCGCCCTCGGTGTTCGCGTCCCTGCTCGACCACGACCACGGCGGCTACCTGCGGCTGGCGGCCGACGACGCGGACGTGCAGTGCAACTCCCGGCAGCTCTACCTGCCCGACACCGCGATCCTGATCACCCGGTTCCTCTCCCACCACGGCGTCGGCGAGGTGGTCGACTTCATGCCGCTGGACCGGCCGGAGCAGGCCAGCGGCCGACGGCGCGTCGTGCGGATCCTGCGGGTGGTGCGCGGCACGGTCAAGTTCGTGCTCGAATGCCGGCCCCGGTTCGACTACGGCCGCGCGGGGCACGAGCTGACCCTGGTGAGCGACAGCGCGGCGGTCTTCCGCGGGCCCGATCTCGACCTGCAGGTGCAGACCACGTTCCCGTTCCACCGCGAGGGCGACGACATCGTCGGCAGCGTGACGCTGCGGCTCGGCGAGACCGCGGCGCTGGTGCTGACCACCGGGATCGAGGAGCCGGCCCGGCCGATCACGGTCGCGCAGTTGGAAGAGGAGCACGAGGCGACCACCCGGTTCTGGCACTCCTGGTTGCGCGGCTCGGCGTTCCGGGGCCGCTGGCAGACGATGGTGCACCGCTCCGCGATCACGCTCAAGATGCTGACCTACGCGCCGACCGGCGGGATGATCGCGTCGGCGACCTTCGGGCTGCCGGAGCAGATCGGCGGGGAGCGCAACTGGGACTACCGCTACACCTGGATCCGGGACGGCGCGCTCGCGGCCCGGGCGCTCGCAGAGCTCGGATTCGTCGAGGAGGCGGACGCGTTCCGCCGCTGGGTGACCGAGCGGCTGCGCGACACCCGGCACGCCTGCGGCGAACCCTTGCAGATCATGTACCGCGTGGACGGCGATCCGTACCTGGTGGAGGAAGAGCTCCCGCACCTGGAGGGCTACGAGAAGTCCGGCCCGGTGCGCATCGGCAACGCGGCCGCGGACCAGCTGCAGCTGGACATCTACGGCGAGGCGGTCTGGGCGCTGACCCAGTCGCGCGAGCTGGCCGAGGTCTCCGGCTACCAGGGCTGGCAGACGCTCTCCGGGATGCTCGACTGGCTCAAGACCACCTGGGACCGGCCGGACGAGGGCATCTGGGAGACCCGCGGCGGGCGGCGCGACTTCACCTTCAGCAGGCTGATGTGCTGGGTGGCCTTCGACCGGGGCGTGCGGCTGGCGCGGGAGTACGCGCGCCCCGCGGACCTCGAGGGCTGGACGGCCACCCGGGACGCGATCCTGATGCAGGTGATAGAGCGCGGCTGGTCCCAGCGGCGCGGCGCGTTCGTGCAGCACTACGGCGGGGACGTGCTGGACGCCTCGCTGCTGATAATGCCGATCGTGGGCTTCATCTCGCCCAAGGACCCCGCGTGGCTGTCGACGCTCACCGCGATCGAGCAGGACCTCGTGACGGACTCGCTGGTCTACCGCTACGACCCGTCGGCGGCGCCGGACGGCTTGCGCGGCAGCGAGGGCACCTTCAACCTGTGCAGCTTCCTGTACGTCGACGCGCTCGCGCGCGCCGGGCAGCTGGACAAGGCCCGCTACGCCTTCGACAAGATGCTGACGTACGCGAACCACGTCGGCTTGTTCGGCGAGGAGATCGGCCCCACCGGCGAGCAGCTGGGCAACTTCCCCCAGGCGTTCACGCACCTGGCGCTGATCTTCGCGGCCACCACGCTCGGCAGCGAACTGGAGCGGCGCTCGCAGCGCGGCACGCGTCCGCACGGGCGGCCGTGGTGACGGTATCGCAGTCGCGTCGGCACACTCGGTAATCGGGTCGCCCAGTACCGGACACCTTGGTACTTTGACGCTTTGACGTGCGGCGACGCGAAGAAGCGCGCCGAGAGCGAGGGGTCCGTCGTGGCATTCGAGAGCTTGAGCAAGCGCAGCGTGGACGGACCGACGCTTGCCGCGCTCATCAGCGCGGCCTTCGGGCCGGAAACCGGCATCGCCGCGGCGAAGGAGATCAGCGAAGGGTTCTTCAACGCCGCGTTCCGCGTCACGCTGACGGACGGCCGTGAGGTCGTGCTCAAGGCGTCGCCGGAGCCGCGGATCCCGCTGCTGACCTACGAGCGGGACATCATGCGCGGGGAGGCGGAGTTCTTCCGCGCGGCGGCGGACGGCGGCGTGCTCGTGCCCGAGGTGCTGTGCGCGAACTTCGAGCGCGAGGTCATCGACGGCGACTTCATCGTGATGTCGGCGGTCGACGGCGTCACCTGGTACTCGGTCGAGCAGCGACTCGACGAGGGCGCGAAGGCCGAACTCAAGCGGCAGCTCGGCGGCATCGCGGCGCAGTTGCACCGGGTGACGCATCCGCGGGGCCGCTTCGGATATCCGGCGGTCGACGAACTGTCCGGATCGACGTGGCCCGAGGCGTTCGCGGCGATGATCGGCGCGGTCCTCGACGACGCCGACCGGTTCAACGCTCCGCTGCCGCTCCCCTCATCCCAGGTGCGCAAGGCCGCGGCGCGGCACGCCGACGCGCTCGCGGCGATCAAGGCGCCGGCGCTGGTGCACTTCGATCTGTGGCCGGGCAACGTGATGATCACCGGACACGAAGCCGCGGACGGTGACGCCACCGGCAACGCGAACGCCGCGGCGTCGCGCATCAGCGGCCTGATCGACGGCGAGCGGATGATCTGGGGCGATCCGCTGATGGAGTTCGTGGGCATGGCGGTCTTCGGGCGCGCCGACCAGGACGAGCACGTGCGCGCCGGCTACCTTGCCGCCGGCGGAGCCATCGACGACGGCGAGGCGGCCGAGCGCCGCATGACGCTCTACCACTTGTACATGCAGGTGCTGCTGCTCACCGAGATGGGTCCGCGAGGCTATACGGACCCTGAATACCTGAAGCACTTCGGCCAGGAGTGCCCGAAGCGGATCTTCGAGGCAGTCAACAAGCTTAGCTAGTTCCTCCGGCGCCCGGCAGGTCAGACGAAGGAGAGGGTGGGGAACGAGCCGGCGAGGACGGGCGCCGGGTCGGTGCCGAGGACGTGCTGCAAGACCGTCGCGTACACCGACCGGAAATCGGTGTGGTACTTCAGGTCCCCGTTGTCGAGGTCGGTCAGCGAAGGCTGCTCTCCGATGAAGCCACCGCGCACCGACTCTCCGACGACGAACACCGGTCCCGCGGTGCCGTGGTCGGTGCCGTCGTTGGCGTTCGCGGCCACGCGGCGGCCGAACTCCGAGTAGGCGACCAGCACGACGTCCCTCGCCCGCGAACCGGCCGCGATGCGCTGCTGGAACGCGCCGATCGCGTCCGAGACCTGCTTGAGCAACGTGCTCTGCGTACCCTTCTCCGCCGAGTGTGTGTCGAAGCCGCCGAGGCTGACCGCGTAGACCCGCGTCGGAACCGAGGATTCGATGCAGGACGCGACGATGTCGAGCTGTTGGGCGAGGGCGCTGGCGGCCGTGCCGGCCGCCTTGGCTTTGGTACCTGCCGACTGCTTCACCTTCCCAGCGCCCTTGTTCGACGCAGCACCCTTATTCGAAGTAGCAGCCGCGCTGCTGAGGGTCGGGCCGAACGCCGTCGAGACGGTGAACAGGTCAGCGGTGTCACGCGCCGCGTAGGCGGCATTCGGGCAGTCCTGCGTCGAGGCCGCGCCGAGCGCCTTGAGCGCTTCTCCCGGTGCGCCGCTCGGCAGGGCGAAGCGGCCGAGCGGGAGCGCCGATCCGGCCGTCTTTGCGCCGGCGAGCAGCGGCGGGAGCACTCCCCCGAGCGAGACCGCGCGCAGGGCGCGCAACTGGTCGTCGGGTTGGCTGTCCAGCCACCGGCCGAGCCAGCCCGACGTGCCCGGTTCGCTCGGCGACGCGGTCTGCCAGATGTCCATCGAGACGAAGTGGCTGTGGTTGGGCTGCGGATAGCCGACGCCGCGCACGACCGCGAGCTTGCCGCTCTGCCAGAGGCTGTGCATCGCGGTCATCGCCGGGTTGAGCCCGAGGCCGTCGCCGAGGTCGAGCACCTCGTGCGGCTGGTAGGCCAGGTCCGGGCGGGCGTTCTGGTAGGCCGGGTCGGCGGCGGGCACGAGGGTGTTCAGTCCGTCGTTGCCGCCGTAGAGGGTGAGCAGCACGAGGATGCCCTGGCCGGGCGGCAGCGGGTCGGTGGCGGCGGCCGAGTGCAGTTCGTGCAGGCCGAGGACCGTCGCGCCGCCGGCGAGCGCCGCGGCGCCGGTCACGCCGGAGGCGAGGAGGAACTTGCGTCGGGTGAGCATGTCCATGGGTCCGGTGCCTCCTCAGTTGACCGCGTACTCGGGGCTCAGCAGGGCGAGTTCGACGAGGGCCGCGGGATCCCCGGCCACATCGGCGAGCGCGGCACGGGTCCGGTCGCTGAACGCGTCGATGCCGAGCAGATGCGCGGCGGCGTCGATACGCGCGCTCGGTGCGGCGTCGGCGACTAGGGAGACGTCGCCGGCTGTCGCGACCCAGTGCGCGAAGGTAATGCGGGCCTGCGTGGCCGCCGTGGTCAGCCAGAGCCTGCCGGAGGGCCAGCCGCCGACGTTCGGCGGCGCAAAGGGCAGCTGGCCGAGGCCGTTGAGCGCGGCGCGCAAGAGGGCCGATTCCTTTGCCGAGCCGTCGACCGGCGGATTGATCTTCAGTGCCCGCATAGCGCCGACCACGTACTCGACGGGTTGTTTGACGAGCGCGTAGCGGGCCGAGGCGGACGCGGCGGTGACAGCGCTGTCGGTGAACACGGGATCGGTGAAGATGGCGCGGGCCAGCGCTCTCAGGTCGTGGCTCGCGCCGTAGGCCGATATCAGACGGCTGAGTGTGTCGGCCGGGATCGGGTCGCTCGAACCGAGCCGGAACCACATGCGCGAGGCGAGGAACCGCGCGTTCGCCGGCTGCGCCATGAGCAGGTCGGTGAAGGCGTCGACGTCGAACGCCGCGGTACGCCCGAGGATTGTCTCCGGTCCGGCGGCGTGCGCCTTCGCGGCGAAGATCGCCTTGCCCGAACTGCGGTCCAACCGCCAGCCGGTGAGCGCGAGGGCCGCCTGACGTACGTCGGTCTCGGTGTAGTTGCCCACGCCGAGCGAGAACAGCTCCATCGACTCGCGCGCCAGATTCTCGTTCGGCGCCTTCGCGGTGCTCCCGGCCGCGTCGAGCCAGATCATCATCGCCGGGTCGGTGAGCATCGCGCGCATCAGGGTGCGAAAGTCCCCGCCGCCGAGCGTGCGCTGGGTCTGGTTCTGCTCGAGCATGAGCGCGGCGCTGCGCACCTTCTGCACCGAGGTGGCGAAGTGCCCGTGCCAGAAGAAGGTCCGCTTCTCGGCCCACGGCCGGTGTGCCGCGACCATCCGCGCGATCCACCAGGCGATCAGCTCGTAGGCGGCCTGCGCGCGCTGCGCATTCGCCGCCTTCTTCTGCGCCGGGCTCGCCTTGTCCCCGGGCAGTGGATCGGCCAGGCCGGTCGGGGGCGGGGTGGTGTCGACGCCCGGATCGGGACCGGCTGCGAACAGGCCGTCGACGAGTGCCTGATAGCCGAGGGCCGAGGCGGCGTCGATCTCCGCTCCGCTCGCGCCGAAGCCGGTCCGCCGCAACAGATGCCCGATCAGCGCGCGTTCCTGCTGACTGTCTGTCACGCGGACAGTGTCGCGGAACGCGGATAAGGAGGCGATAAGCGCGGCAGCGCTCGGCGAGCGGAGCCCGGCGCGGGCTCAGGCTCTCCGGCCGGCGCGGGTGAGCCGCGCGTAGAGCAGCGCCGCGACGGACACGACCGCGGCCCAGGCCAGGTAGACGCCGGTGGCCGCAAGGATCAGGGCGACAGCGGCGAGCGCGCTGACCGCGGCGGCGCGGCCCTTGCTGCGGCGCGGCAGCAGCCGGAGTGCCGCCGCCACGCCGATGGCGTACACCGCCACGATCAGCCCGGCGGTCAGCGAGACGAGCGTGCGGGTCTGCACGTGGAATGCGGCGGTGGCGACCAGGCTGGGGATGGTGAGTGCGGACACGAACACGAGGCTGCGGCGCGGCACCTCGCCTACCGTGCTGCCACGCGCCAGCCACTCCGGCAGGGCGCCGTCTCGGCCCAGCGCGGCGCCGAGCTTGGCCACGCCGGCGTAGTAGGCGTTCATCGTGCCGAGAGTCAGCAAGAGCGCGGCGCCGGCGGCCGGCAGCCGCGCGTTCCCGCCGAGCCCGCGAGCCATCAGGTCGCCGAGCGGTGCGGCCGACTCGGCGGCGTTCGGGCCGAGCACCGTCACGACGGCGAAGGCGACCGCGAGGTACAGCACGCCGACTACCGCGAGCGCGGCCGCGGTGGCGCGCGGCAGGTCGCGGGCCGGGCGGCGGAACTCGGCGGCCAGGTGCGTGATGGCCTCCCAGCCGGCGAAGCTCCACACCAGCAGGGCGGCGGCCGGGGCGAGCGAGAACCAGCCGTGCGGCGCGAAGGGGATGAGGTTGCTCCAGTGCGCGTGCGGGAGGGCCAGTGCGACGGCCAGAAGGAGCAGGAGCGCCAGCAAACCGGCGAGCGCGAGTTGCACCCGCCCGGTCACGCGCAGGCCGGCGGCGTTCGTCGCGGTGACGACGGCCATCAGCGCTGCGGCGGTAATCGTCGCGGTCGTGGTCCCGCCGCCGAGCGCCGCCTCCACGTACTGGCCCGCGAACAGGGCGGCGGGCGCCGCGCCGGTGGGTACCGTGAAGAAGAAGCACCAGCCGACCACGACCGCGGTGCGCTCGCCGAACGCCAGGCGGGCGTAGGTCGACACGCCCCCGGCGTCGGGGTGTCGGGCGGCCAGCGCGGCGAAGGTCGCCGCCAGCGGCACCGAGAGCAGCACGAGCGCGCACCAGGCCAGCAGCGAGGCGGGCCCGGCCAGCTGCGCGGCGAGGGCCGGCAATGCGATCACGCCGGTGCCGAGCACCGCGCCGACGTAGAGGGCGGTGCCCTGCAGGGTACTGAGGCCGGTGGCGGGCCGGGCCGCGTCCTGGGTGCCGGTCGGTTTCGTCAGCTCGGTCAGTTCGCTCACGACAGCAGCCTGCCCGGCGGCTGCGACACAGACCATCGGCGGAAATGCCGTCATGCGCTAAATTTCTGCCATGAGCAGACACGTCGTCGCCGTCGCCGTGACGGAGGGTGCGCCGGTCTTCGAGCTCGCGGTGCCGTGCGAGGTGTTCGGGATCGACCGCAGCGACCTGGTCGATCCGTGGTACGAGCTGAAGCTGTGCGCCGCGCGGCCCGGGCCGGTGCGGCTGGCCAGCGGGCTGCAGGTGGCCGCCCCGCACTCGCTCGACGAACTGGTCGCCGCGGACACCGTGATCATGGCCGCGTGCTCGCGGCAGGTTCAGCTGGCGCCGCCCCCCGCGCTGGTCGACGCGGCCCGGGTCGCGTACGAGAAGGGCCGCCGGGTCGTCGCGCTGTGCGCGGGCTCCTACATCCTCGCCGCCGCCGGGCTGCTGGACGGGCGCCGGGCCACGCTGCACTGGATGAACAGCGCTGATGTCGCCGGGCGATTCCCGCGCGTGGAGTTCGACACCCGCGCGCTGTACATCG
>Ga0070741_10002500_pt1 | contig 49043 bp, 34 predicted proteins | sample Coa_R1_4_FD_66440 | JGI IMG/M metagenome (GOLD analysis project Ga0070741, IMG submission 66440) | Surface soil microbial communities from Centralia Pennsylvania, which are recovering from an underground coalmine fire - Coalmine... | ecosystem: Environmental > Terrestrial > Soil > Unclassified ... | reverse complement strand
CATTATCAGCAGAGAAATCTGAACCTGATGGTCCGACCGCAAGAATGCCTGAACCGTCCGGCAAATAAGCGACAGCTGAACGATAGCCTCCCAGGTTCGTTGCAGTCACTAGCCTCCATTTCTTGCCGCCATCTTCTGTCACCGCCACGTTGTTATGCGCTTTGTTTTCCTTTTTATAATCTCCGCCAACAATCATTCCGTGCGCTGCATCTTTAAAGGCAATCGAGAAAATACCAGATGAGGCTTCGCCGCTGACTATCGGAGTGTTTGACACTTGCCACGTGTTGCCTCTGTCACTGGACCGAAACACACGGGCTGCGCCGCCGCCTGTGACAAAGAATGCATCGTTCTTTCCGCGCGTAATTAAACAAGTTCCGCTGGCCGCGAATGCTCCTTCCTTCTCTATCGCAGCAGGAATGTTTTTTGATGGAATCTCGTTCCAGGTTTTTCCGCCATCCGTCGTTTTGATAATGATAAAATGTCCCTCGACAGGATCGCTCAACGCCAGACCGTTGTTAACATCCCAGAAAGCAATCGCGTCAAAGAACGCCTTCGGATTATGGTTAGTGAATGTAATCTGCCAGTTTTTGCCGCCGTCTGTCGTCTTATATATTCGCGAGCTTTCACCTTCACCGATGCTGAGCAGGTAAGCAGTATTTCGATCAAATGCTTCAATGTCCCTGAAGTCTAATTTGTCCGAGCCAGGAACAGCAATTTTCTCCCAGGTCGCGCCGCCATCAACCGTGCGGAGACACGTGCCACGAGAGCCGCTGGCCCATGCAATTTTACTGTCAACTGCGCTGATTCCGCGTAGTCGCGCCTTAACTCCGCTCTCCTGTGGTGTTATCGAAGCTGCTTTAGCTCTCAATTGCCCTGAAACGAAAGACGGAATTATTAACGAACTTAGAATGAAAAGAGACGCGAAGAGCACAGGCAAAAACCGACGCGGGGACGCGGAGACACGAGGACACGGAGAATCTCCGCGTCTCCGTTTCTCCGTGTCCCCGCGTCTTTTTCTCTGTTGTGAATTCATTGCGTAACCGCTCAAACCTATGGTTTCAGCATGTGCTCTTCAGTATTGTTCTCCATCGCGTCCTGAATGAAGCCTGAAACTTCCTTCTTCAACTGCGCGTGCGCCTTTTGATCAATGTACACCATGTGCCCGGCTTCGTAATAGCTGAACGTGATGTTCTTCTTCAGACTCGGGTCTACGCCCATGTGGTTCATCGTGTATTCGGCCGCAAAGAAGGGCGTAGCCAAATCGTAGTAACCACACACAACGTGAACTTTCAAATATGGGTTCTTGGCAAAGGCGCTGCGCAACATCTGACTGGTGTCGGCATACCCCTGATCGATACCGTAATCCCATCGTCCGATGCCGCCGCTCAGAACATAATCGAGATCTGATTTGAACCCGAGATCGTTGTGCACATAGTTATTAAAGGTCTGATCGTACGGGGGATTCAGCGCAGTGTTAGCAGGGTCAAAATCCGGCCTCTCGGCGATATTTGAAGCGTTGTAACCTTTGAATCGGCTGTCCAGGCGACCAACAGTGCGCTTTTCGTCGCGCAACAGCTCGGTATCGAAATGAAAGATTTCGATTCGCAGGTTGCTTTTGTCGATGTAATCCTTGTCGAGACCGGTATAACGGTTGAGCTTCTCAATTACGGCCGTGCGCTCAACCGGAGTGAGCTTGTCGCCCTTTTGCAAAGCTACAGTGTAATCGGTCTCTGCCCACTTCCGAACTTCATCCAGGGTCTTCTTCAAATTGCCTTGCAGATCGGCCGGCAATTTGTGGTGATACCACGCAGCCGCTGTGTACGTCGGCAGGAAAAGAACGTAAGGGAGATCGTTTCCAACACCGAATCTGATTGTCTGGAAATTCAACACGGTCGAGATCAGAACGACGCCGTTTACTGCTATGCCGTTGTCGACGAGATAACCTGCCAGGCCCGCGGCTCTGGTCGTGCCATAGCTCTCACCTGCAATAAACAGTGGAGATGCCCATCGCTGGTAGTGAGTAATGTACATGCGAACAAATTCGCCAAAGGCTTCGATGTCGCCGCGAACGCCCCAGAACTTCGCGCCAAGGTCCGGTCTGTCAGGTCGGCTGTAACCGGTGCCAATCGCGTCGATGAAAACCAGATCGGTCTGGTCGAGCCAGGTATTCTGGTTGTCTTCCAATTGATATGGCGGAGGCGGCATCGCGCCGTCGTCCAGCATCTTTACGCGCTTTGGACCCATCGCGCCCATATGCACAAACACAGATGCCGAGCCAGGTCCACCATTGAATGCAAACGTCACTGGTCGCGACTCTTTTGGCGCGCCATCGACGGTATATGCAACAAAGAACATGTGCGCTTCGCTCTCACCGGTTTGCCTGTTCTTGATCGGAATGTAACCGGTGGTCGCAGTGTATTTCAGTTCCTTGCCGTGAAGCATTATTGAATGCTGCGTCACGACGGGCGCTTCGTCGCTGATCAGCGGTCTGGCCGCTCTTTGTCCTTCGCCCTGCTGAGACTGCTGATTTTGTTGTTGACGATTGAATTGATTTGGCTGACCGTCACCTTGCTGGCGATTTCCTCTGCCCTGCGCCAATGCAACAAATGGAAGTGCAAATAGCAAAGCCATTGCTAGAAGTTTGTTTCGAATCATGAAACCATTCTCCTATTCACGATCTTGTTAGAGAGTTTTCGATTAAAGCAAGAAATCAAATAATGAAAGTTCCGACGTGAGATTATAACTTAACCGTTGCTCTATTGAAAATTGTGTATTGCGACAGCCGCTATAAGATGACAGAATCAGGACAAGACTTTTCTGATAAGAATTCTATGGTTACTCGCAGGGATTTGTTAAAAAGCGGAGCGATTGTGCTTGCCGGAATGGCAGCGGGCTTGAGACCTGCATCGATCAACGCCGCCACGCCAAACGAAGAAGACGTAACAAAATTCGTAAATCCGTTTATCGGCACAGGCGACCACGGTCACACATATCCTGGCGCGACTGTTCCGTTTGGGATGGTTCAGCTCAGCCCGGATTCGGGAACGAACGGTTGGGATTGGTGTTCGGGCTACAATTACGCAGATAAAAAAATCGCGGGGTTCAGTCACACGCATCTGAGCGGCACTGGCATTGGCGATCTCTGCGATATTCGGTTTACGCCGATTGTGTTTGATGGAGAACTACAGGATGACTTGCGATCCGATTTCAGTCACGATAAGGAAGAAGCCGGTCCGGGCTATTATGCTGTCCATCTTCTAAGCCAGGATATCAAAGCCGAACTGACTGCGACTCAGCGGGTAGGCATTCATCGTTACAGCTTTCCTAAAGTTAACGTCAATAAACAAGCTTGTATCGTCGTCGATTTAGGCGCAGCGGTTAATTGGGATAATCCGACAGACACATATATAAAGGTCGAGAATCCTACCACGGTCTCCGGTCATCGCATGTCGACAGGGTGGGCTAAGGATCAGCACATATATTTTGTCGCCCAGTTTTCCAGGCCGATCATGGCTAACAACTTGTTCGATAACGAAATGCGGGTCACAGGACAGAAGAGTAAAAAAGCAAAGGCAGTGCTGTTGTTCACGACTGAAGATCAACCGCTGGTAGCTAAAGTCGGAATTTCCGCTGTCAGCATAGAGGGCGCCAGACGAAACCTGTTGGCGGAGGCACAAGGTTGGGACTTCGATTCGTACAGAAAAGCGGCCCTGGCATCGTGGAATAAGGAGCTAAGCAAAATCCAGGTCGAAGGCGACAGCAGGAAGAAAACGATATTCTATACCGCTCTATACCACAGCATGCTTGCGCCGACGCTCTTTTCCGATGTTGACGGATCGTACCTGGGATCCGACAAACAAGTACATCAAACAAAAGATTTCACTAACTACACGGTCTTTTCGCTGTGGGACACGTTTCGTGCAGAGCATCCTCTGTTGACGCTGTTTCAACCCGATCGGGTTGATGATTTAATCCAATCGATGATGGCGTTCCATCGTGAGAGCGGACTGCTGCCGGTCTGGCCACTGGTCGGCAACGAGACAAACACGATGATCGGTTATCATTCCGTGCCGGTTATTGTGGATGCATATTTTAAGAAGCTGACCAGGATAAACCCCAATGAAGCTCTCGAAGCGATGAAAGACAGCGCGCTTCAAGACGCCAATGGCCTCCGCTTCTATAAAATTCCCGAGCCGACAACCATTGAAAAGCTGCGATCACAAATCAGCCCGGAGATGAAACGAATTGCAGACGTTGGCGAAGACATTCTGAAACAACTGGACATATTGTGCTCTGGATACCGAAGGACAATTTCAGGCAATACCATTGGCTATCATTCGTCAAATCCTAATGTGCAGTCTGCGCTGATCGTGCGAACTCAGAGTGAAAAATGGGCGATTGAATGGGAATCTGCGCCGACGCCGAACAACATAGAAGGCGAGAAAGTTACTTTCGTATGGCTGGCAGGGTTGAACACAAACCGGAGTAAGCGCACGTTCCACCTCTTCGTTAATAACGAGAAATGGTTCACATTCAACGAGCCTGAAAATGCGCAAGATAAACCGCCGCAGTCGATTGCGCCAAATGGCGCGCGATTGCAATTTTGCGCCACGCACAAGGATCAATATGATGGACTGTTCGGGTTCATGTTTTTGTCTGTTCCCGCGGGAGTGCTGAAGCCCGGCGAGCCAGTTAAATTCCGGGTTATCGGTGAAAATGCCGGAACCGACGATTGGTATATGACGTTCGAACACGAGATCAAACAGCAGGTCACTGTTAAAAACGAATATGCAATCGTTCAAGAATCGAATTCCGAGCGTCAAGTGCTGCGACTGGACATTGAGCATGTCGGATTGCCTGCTGATGCAATCATTAACATCGACGGCGAAAAACGAAGCCCCGTTGCTGTTACAATGGGAGCGAATACCGCATTCGTAACAATTCCCAAGGCAGAAAAGGAGACCTCTATACAGGTCAGTGTTTCGATTGACGGGGACCCCATCGCTACTATTCCGTTTCGGGTCCGACCGATTGTGCCTTACAACTACATTCCGGCCGACAAAGAGGTCGAGGCAGTATCAAAGACTCTTGAATGCGCATACGATGATTGGTGCATAGCGCAGCTGGCGAAAGACCTTGGTCGGGTCGAGGATTATCGCCTGTTTACTGAACGCTCGCGTTTTTACCAAAACGTATTTGATAAAGAGACCGGCTTCATGCGCGGCAAATTAGCCGATGGAAGCTGGCGAACTCCGTTCTCGCCGAAATTCTCTGAGCACAGACAGGATGATTACACGGAGTCTAACGCGTGGCAGGCGACATGGTTTGTTCCCCACGATGTAAATGGATTAATTGAATTAATGGGAAGCAAGGAAGCTTTCCTGAAAAAGTTAGATCAATTGTTCAGCGAATCGTCCGAGTTAGAAGGAACAGCCGCTTCACCGGATATTTCGGGAATGATCGGCCAGTATGCGCACGGCAACGAGCCTAGTCATCACATAGCCTATCTATACGCAATGGCTGGCCAGCCGTGGAAAACTCAGGAACGAATTCGGACGATAACGAAGACGCTATACACAGATCAGACTAACGGATTATGCGGCAACGAAGACTGCGGTCAGATGTCCGCATGGTATATCATGAGCGCGATGGGATTTTATCCCGTCAATCCGGCCGAAGGCGTTTATATAATCGGCAGTCCGCATTTTCAACGGGCGACTATTTCGATTGGCAAAGATCACCAGTTCACGGTCATCGCGAATAACGTGTCCGACGAAAACATCTATATCCAGAAAGCAAAGTTGAACGGATCATCATTCAATCGATGCTATATTCGCCACGACGAGATCGCGGCCGGTGGAACGCTGATATTTGAGATGGGTAACAAGCCGAATAAAAGGTGGGGCGTTTAAACCCCGTTCTCAGGAGAATTCGTTGTATACGCGAAGGGATATCTTAAAAGCTGGTGGAGCGACCTTGGCCGCTTCGGTCCTCAGTAAAGGACGCGTCCTGGCAGGCCGACCTATTGACTTTGTCTCGAACAGACCGCCCATCAATAAACGAAACTTCACCGGCGACGCAGTAGAAGCCGTCATTACTTCCGTAAAAAAAGATATCGCAGATCCTGAGCTCGCCTGGATGTTCGAGAACTGTTTTCCGAACACTCTGGATACAACTGTGCAGTTCGGCACGGTAGAAGGAAAGCCCGACGGTTTCATCATTACAGGCGACATCAAAGCGATGTGGCTGCGCGATTCAACCGCGCAGGTCTGGCCTTATCTTCCATTTGCAAAAGATGATGAAAAGCTGAAGAAACTTTTAGTGGGAGTCATCAATCGCCAATCACGCTGCATCCTAATCGATCCTTACGCCAATGCTTTCAATTTCGGTCCGACCGGCAGCGAGTGGGAAAAAGACCTGACCACAATGAGGAAGGAATTGCACGAGCGAAAGTACGAAATAGATTCGCTCTGCTACCCAGTTCGACTAGCGCACGGTTATTGGAAAACAACGGGTGATGCTTCGATATTCGATGATCAATGGCAAAGGGCGACGCGTTTAATACTTCAAACCTTCAAAGAACAACAACGCTTCAACGGGCCTGGTCCTTATAAGTTTCAGCGCGAAACCGCTGTTGCATACGACACAGTTCCGATGGGTGGGTATGGTAACCCGACAAAACCTAACGGGATGATTCATTCGATGTTCCGTCCGTCTGATGATGCCTGCGTCTATCCTTTATTGGTACCGTCGAATCTTTTTGCTGCATCTGTTCTGAACCTGCTCGGCGAAATTTATGATGATGCTCTAAAGGATCGGGCTTCCGCCGCGACGTTCCGGCAGTTGTCAAATCAAGTCTCAAACGCAATAAACAAGAATGCGATTGTGAAGCGTCCAAAATATGGATCGATATACGCTTACGAGGTAGACGGATTTGGTAATGCCCCGACGATGGACGATGCCAATGTACCGAGTCTTCTTTCGTTGCCTTATCTGGGCATCTGTCGGCATGACGATCCGATATATCAGGCGACGCGGAAATTTGTTCTGAGCGAAGATAATCCGTTCTTTTTCCGCGGCAAGAGCGCTGAGGGAATCGGCGGGCCGCACGTCGGTCTGAATATGATCTGGCCGCTCGGGATTACGATGCGGGCTCTGACGAGCAATGACGAAGCTGAGATTAAGCAATGCCTGCATATGTTGAAAACGACACACGCGGGCACCGGGTTTATGCACGAATCGTTTCACAAAGACGATCCCGGCAACTATACGCGCAAATGGTTTGCCTGGGCTAATACGTTGTTTGGTGAGCTGATTTTGAAGATTCATAAAGAAAGACCGCATTTGTTGAACGCGCCAATTTGATTCGGATAACTGCGAAACGCTGTAGGGGCAGGGCTCGTCCCTGCCCGGATTGCCGTAGGCAATTAAACATTCCGATATTGACCGATTTCATCGGGCTCCGCACGATCCGGGCAGGGACGAGCCCTGCGCCTACATAATATCGGTCGCGTTCGTGCTTATTGAATTCGATTATGAATCGTCGTCATTTCTTGCAGACCATGGGTTATTCGACACTTGCGGGTATTGCTTCACCCGGAAATGTATTCTCTAACCCTCCCAATGCGCCCGCAGTCAAACCGAGGATCGCGGTCTTCTTTGAAAAAGAGTTTCCTGCGATAGACACAAGTACAGCGAATATTGACGCTCTTAAACAAACGACCGAAGAATTCGAGACTGCATTTTTAAGCGCAAGCGAGATCGGCGATCGTCTCTCGACCGACAAGTTCGATGTGTACGTCAATCCATACGGCAGCGCATTTTCAAAAGAAGCATGGCCTGCGATTTTGAAATTCCTGATTGCCGGAGGCAACTTCGTAAACCTGGGCGGCGTTCCCTTTCGCGTTCCAGTAGTCCGTAACGGTGCGGCGTGGCGAACCGAAGTCGAACAAACCGGTTATCACAAACGCCTTGGCATTACACAGGCGTTTCCTGTTGATATAACGGAGATGGTGGCGTGGGGTTATTCCGAAACAATTGATTGGGCGCCTGAGCTATCTGCCGATTCCTACGGCGAACGCGTTTACGAATTGTACCTGCGGATGACGAACTCTAAGAGTTTTCCCAAAGAAGACGGGTCCGATGGGCCAAGAGAGGCAGTTGTGACTCCTCTGCTGTGGGGACGTGACAAAGATGGTGATCGGACCGCAGCTCCCTTTTTACAGATAGATCGGATTAAAGGTGATTTTGCCGGTGGGCGCTGGATGCTGGAGACCTCGAATGGAAAACCGACTCTTTATGCAATCCGAGCCCTCGTAAGAGCAGCATCCCGAGGGTCTAATCAACTTTATGTACGTCCCGATCTGGCATGCTATCGTGATGAGAATCCACCGATCGCCAAAGTTAAATTCGAAGGGAAGAAAATCGAAGGAACCTGCACAATTGAAATATTTAATTCACGCAATGAATCCATATATAAAAATCATACACACTTCACAAATGTGGACGCAGACGGTTTAGTCGAGTTCAAGCTATCGTTGGGACACAATCACGCACCGGGCCTCTATCGAATCGATGCTCAACTGAAGTCATCGGAAAAACCCTTTCCAATCTTGCGAGCCTCAAATGGCTTTTGGATTCAGGACGAAAAGCTCTTAGCAGACGGAAAACCTCTAACAACCGGCGAGTACTCATTCCTTCGCGATGGCAAGCCTTATCCGATAACTGGCACGACTTATATGGCCAGCGATGTTCATCGGCAGTTTTTATTCGAGCCGAATCCTGAGCTCTGGAATCGCGATTTCGCCGAGATGAAACGCAACGGCATCAACATGGTTCGCACAGGCATCTGGACGGGGTGGAAGAACCTGAGCTCAGAAACAGGCGAAGCAACCGAGTTAATATTGAGATCGTTGGATGCGTTCCTTCTGACGGCAAGACAACACGATATCCCGGTTATCTTCACCTTCTTCGCTTTCTTGCCGGAGGACTGGGGCGGCGAAAATCCATACCTGGATCCTAAATCGATTGCGGCGCAAAAGAAATTCATCTCTTCAATTACTCAACGCTACGGTCAGGTGAATGACGTTGGTTGGGATTTGATAAACGAGCCGTCTTTCTGCTCTGCAAAACACCTTTGGAGTTGCCGGCCGAACTACGATCAATTCGAAACCGCAGCCTGGACAGAGTGGCTCAAAGAGAGGTTTCCCGCCGCGAACGATCAGGAACGCGAATCTCGTCTGTGCGAACTCTGGCGACTGTCGCCAGATCAAACCATCGGATTGCCGGCAATAACTGAATTCGAAGATCGCAACATTTTTGAGAAAGGTAGTTCGCTGAAAGTTCTGGAATATCGCCTGTTCGCCCAGGAAATGTTTGCGCGATGGACAAATGAGATGACAGCCGCTATTCGCAGTAATGGCAATCCGCGACAGCTTATCACAGTCGGTCAGGATGAAGGCGGAACGTTCGAGCGGCCGAATAATCATTTCCTCAGCAATGCGGTTGATTTCACCTGCAATCACACCTGGTGGCTCAACGATGATTTAGTTTGGGATAGCGTCATGACTAAGATTGCCGGCCGACCAAACTTGATCGAAGAGACCGGCGTGATGTTCTATGAAAAATCAGACGGTCGCGCCTGGCGAACCGAAGAAGAGGCGCGAAATCTGTTGGAGCGCAAATTGGCTCTCGCCATTGGAGTGAGCGGATCGGGCTTTATCGAATGGATTTGGAATACCAATCCTTATATGCCGTCTGACAACGAAGCGGCTATCGGATTGCTGCGAGCCGATGGCTCAGCGAAACCCGAACTCAAGGTTGTTCGTGAGATCGCTGCTTTTGTCGAGAAAGCAAAAACATGGCTTGAAGATCGAGAGCCTGAGCAAGCGGTAATGGTTGTCCCGCATTCAAACATGTTCTCGATCAGAAACAATGCGACGGATGCTACTAAACGGGCCGTTCCCGTAATGCATTACCATTGCCGAGTCCCAATGCGTTCTGTCAGCGAATACAATCTAGCTGCGCTTAAAGATACTCCACCGCTCCTTGTTCTGCCGTCTCCAAGGATTCTGAGAGCTGATGCCTGGGCGGCATTGATGTCGCTGGTAGAGCGTGGCTCGACTCTGATAGTGACCGGGCCAATTGGCGAAGACGATCATTGGATTTTGCGGGATCGATTTCCGGAAAAAGGAATCTCTTATCAAACCACTCCAGTTGCGCAGGAAGAGATGCTAGTCATAGATGGTGTAGAATACCGGCTCAATTATCGAGGCGAAAAGATCCAGCGAATTGAAAAAGCTGTTTCGAATGATCCGAACGCAAACTCAATCATTCGTCTTCAAAGAGGCAAAGGAAATATCTTGTGGAGCCTCCTTCCAGTTGAACTGGCCGAAAATCCCGACGCAACGGCCGCGCTGTATAAATATGGTCTGAAACTGGCAGGATTATCTCCGTCCTTTATGGCGACATCGGACGATCCATCGTTGCTCATCTATCCTGCGGCGTATAAGGATGCCGTGCTTTATACGCTGGTCTCTGAGACAGGCCGGGATGTCAATATCAAATTAACCCCGAACAGCATTCACGATACCTTGGAAGTCAATCTGAAGGCTCAAAGGGCGGCATTGCTTCTATTGGGCAAAAAAGACGGTCAGGTGCTCTGTTCCTACAATGCAGGATCGCGAACGTTGTAAGTTGTTTTGTTATTAAATGATAAAATCGTGATTCCGTCGAAAATATGGAACAAGGCCGCTCACAGACAGGATGTTCAGCATTATTTCTGGCAGCGGCGCTCCGGAAAATTCCAATTGTTTGGTTTCATCTCTAACTGTCAAAAGACCATTTTCCAGAACAATCTTCAGTCGATCACCTTCGGCTATCTGCGAAGTGTCACATTCAACCGGAATCAATCCGTTGTTCACCGCGTTGCGATAAAATGTGCGAGAGAAACTTTTCGCGAGAACCGCTTTGATCCCCGCCGCCAACAGAACGGTGACGGCTATCTCCATTGCTGATCCGCAGCCAAAATTTTTACCTGCCACAATCAGATCGCCTGGAACAACCGACGCGGCAAATGCAGGATCGATAGATTCCATCAGGTATTGCTTCAAAATGTTCGGATCGGGGCATTCCTTTTTGCGGCTGGAAGCTATTATATAGTCGGTGTTGATATCGTCACCGAATAAGCGCGCTCTTCCTTGAATAACAATCGACATTAGAGTTCTGCCTTGCTGAGTATTTCGCTCGGATCGACTATCCGACCTGCGACGGCCGCTGCTGCACATGCGGCGGGCGATCCCAGGAATATCGATGTCTTTCCATTACCCATTCTCGCCTTGAAATTCCTGTTAGCTGTCGACATTACATTCACGCCATCGGCCGGTATAGGCCCTGCCGTACCGCAACACGATCCGCAACCAGGTGTTGTGACGATTGCGCCGAATTGCCGAAGCTCGTCGAGCGTACCGTCCTGTTCCAACTCTCTTGCGATTTCGGCGGAAGCAGGTGTAACGATCAATTGAACTCCCGGTGCGATTCGTCCCGCACTGTTAAGAACTTTTAAAGCCTGATGAAAGTCACGAACTCGTCCGCCGGTACACGTGCCTATGTAGACCATGTGAATCGGAACTTCGCCTGCTTTACGGATTTGGACGACGTTATCAACCGTGTGTGGTCGCGCGATCTGCGGCTTTAACTGCGAAACATCAATGACAATTTCTCTGCTATATACGGCGTCAGGATCCGGTTCAACCGGAGAATAAGTTTCATTGGTCCTTTCTGATAAATAATCGAACGTTTTTTGATCTGCGAGAAAGATCCCAGCTTTCGCTCCCATTTCGACCGACATGTTGCTGAGCACGATCCGATCTTCCACATCCATCGCTGCCGCGCCTGAGCCATGAAATTCCAGCGTTTGATAAGCAGCGCCATCGGCGGTCAATTCCTTTGCGAGCGCGAGCGCTATATCCTTCGGGTAAACACCTTCCTTTAATTCGCCTTCTAATACGACTTTTATGGTCTGCGGAGCCTTTAGCCATATCTTTCCGCAAATCATTGTGGCCGCCAGATCGGACGATCCTATTCCGGTTGCGAATGCGTTAAGAGCTCCTCCTGTCACCGAGTGACTGTCAGCACCGACCAGCAGACCTCCGGGCCGCGTTCGGCCGCTTTCGATCATCAACTGATGACAGATACCGTCGCCAGATTCGTGAATGAAGATACCGTGTTTCCTGGCGAATTCGCGCATCCTATTCTGTAGTTGCTCGGTGCTGTGACCGGGTTTGGCGATGTAATGATCCATCACGAATATTATTCGGTTCGGATCAAAGACATCGGTGCCGCCCATCTGCTCAAAGTAATCCAGCGCCATCGGCACAGAACCATCCGTGCCCATCGCATAATCGACTTTGCAAATAACCAGATCGCCTGCCCGAGCTTCGCGGCCGGATTTGGCGGAAAGAATTTTCTCACTGATCGTTTTGCCGGGCATCAGGCGTGGGCTCCCTGTGATTTAATTATCTCGGTCAAGCAGTCGAGAGTGTGTTGCAGATCGTCAGGGCGAATGTCGCCCATATGGCCGATCCTGATGCTATTCGATTCGAAATGGCCGATGCCTCGTGCGACAAAAATTCCTCGCTGCTTCAAATGTTCGCGCACTCGTTGCGGATCGCAATCATCGAAAAGTCTAATTGCCGTAAGAGTAGGAGAATATTCTTCGAGGTCAGGGCACTGAAGCGATAATCCTTGTTCTTTGACCCAATCGCGGGCCACCTTTCCCATTTCATCGTGGCGGGCAAAAACCTTCGCGATTCCTTCTTCATGTATTAATGATAGAGCCGCGTTAACCTGCATGATTAAATGAACCGGCGTCGTTCCAGGTGTCTGCGACTGCAATTTGCTGAGGCTTTTTCGTATCGCTGGAAAGTTGAAATAGGATTTGTTTAGTTGCGATGACTCGCATGATTTCCACGCCCGATCACTTATCGCGACGAATGACATTCCGGGACTCGACATAAGGCATTTCTGCGACGACGTCACGGCAAAGTCGATACCCCAATCATCAAATTGGAATGGCACGCCGCCGATGGAACTTACGCCATCGACCAACACCAATAATCCCTTGCTCCTTCCTGCGGCCGTTGTTCTGGCAATATTGTTCAAAGCTCCGGTTGACGTATCGCTATGCGAGACGAGGATACCTTTAACTCGGGGATAGGAATCAAGGACTGTCTCGATTTCGCGCGGATTAGTCGACATATTCCAATCGGTGCAGATTCGGTGAACAATCACATCAAATCGTTCGGCAATATCGCTCCACATTTCGCCGAAATGCCCATTACAGATCGCAATCAATTCATCTCCCGGCGAAAAGAAATTGCAAATCGCGCCTTCCATTGCCCCGCGCCCTGTCGCATGGATCGGAAGCACTTCTCCTTCTGTTCCGAACAGCGGCCGCAGATCGTCGAGCATCGATTTGAGCACTCGCGAAAACTCAGGGTCGCGATGGTGCATCATTGGCTGCGCTCCTGCCTGGAGCACACGTTCGGGCACGCGAGTCGGACCGGGAGTCATTAACAACATGCTCACGAAATAACGCCTTTTGATTTTAGTGTATTGTTGATCTCTGCTTTGAAAACCTGTCCGGCCTTGATTTCTTCGATGCGTTTGGTTTCCCTGTCTTTTAACGCTTTGACCAGATTCAACACTTCAGCAGCATCGCTTGCTGGAATCACAACCACTCCATGAACATCGCCGACAATAATGTCGCCAGGCATGACCACCGTATTACCGCACGAGATGGGAACGTTGATTTCGCCAGGACCGTCTTTATCGCATCCACCCGCGGAAACGGTTCGGCTGAATGCAGGAAATTTCAAGTCAGCCAATTCTTCCACATCTCTGATTGCGCCGTCTACGACCAGCCCACCCAAGTTTGCCGCGACCGCAGAGTTTCCCATCAACTCGCCAAATACTGCGCTTGTAGTATTGCAGCAGGTATCGACAACAATCACGTCACCCGGTTTTGCGATCTCCATTGCTTTATGGACCATCAGATTATCAGCCGGCCGCGCCAAAACGGTTACAGCTACACCGCAGAGCGGCAATCCCGTTCTGGACTTAATTTCGGGATCCATAAAATGAAATCGCCCCATTGCGTCAGCCAGATTTGGCGTCGGAAAAGCCCTGAACTGATCTACCAGGTCGTGATTTGGACGTGGTATTTCCGTGAAGATGCGAAAACCGATTTTGCCTGTCTGCTGTGGCATTGTGCTTCTCCTGCATGTAGCGCGGGCATCCTGCCCGTGCCCTTCAACCCACGCGAATATTGCCCGATAACTTATACGCAAAAAACGCGCACATTTTTATGTGATGTGCGTTGCGTTCAGCTAATCTTCTCCCGGAAGAGCGCGGGCAGGATGCCCACGCTACATACGAATGCTTGAAGTCATATACTAGCGCACGGCTGCAATCGCATACAACCTGCGCGACTTGCTTTTAGTAGTGCCGATGTAGTCTCATGCCGAGACTTCAATATACTCTGATGACGGAATCCAATAACCAACTCGTTCGCGGTCTCAATCTGACTGATTCAACCTCGCTGGTAATCGGAAAGGTCATCGGCACGGGAGTTTTTCTTAAGGCCGCCGTGATGATGCAATACGTTCACACGCCATCGTTGATGCTGATGGCGTGGGCAGCGGCAGGATTGCTTTCGCTGGCCGGGGCCCTGACTTATGCGGAGTTAGGAGCTATGTTTCCCAGGGCTGGCGGAGAATACGTCTACCTCCGAGCGGCTTACGGTGACGCGCCTGCGTTTCTGTATGGATGGATGCAACTGTTCGTCGGACAAACAGGAATAATCGCCGCATTGGGGATCGCTGCCGCGACATTTATGTCCAGTTTTTTCCCGGTAAATGCAGTATGGTTTCATCATTCATTCAACATGATCGGTCGAGCAATCGACTGGCGATTTGGTCCTCAGCAGGTCATCGCAGTCTCATTGATATTGCTTTTCTCGGTGGTCAACTGCATAGGCGTTGTGATGGGTGGAAGGACCCAAACGATATTGACCGCGGCGAAATTGCTTGGTGTCGCCATCATAATCATCGGCGTCTTCTTCATCGCCCGTGGTGGATCGTGGTCAAACCTGAATACTCCGAATGGCGTACCGGCTTGGAGTGGGTCTGCAGCATTCGGCGCCGCGATGCTCGCATCATTGTGGGCTTATAACGGCTGGGGCAATTTGCCGATGGCTGCAGGTGAGGTGAAGAATCCGGGTCACAACATTCCCCGAGCTTTGATAGGCGGGATGATTGTCGTGGTGCTGATATACGTTCTGGTTAATCTGTCCTACGTATATATCTTGTCGCCCGCGGAAGTGATCTCTTCGTACTCGACAGCCTATCGTGACGCTTTGCCGGTTGTCACAAAAGCCGTTCGCACATTTATGAACTCCGGCGGCGAAAAGTTCATCTCTATTATTTTTGTGATTTCTGCATTGGGAAGTTTAAACGCCGGAGTCCTGACTGCTGCGCGGGTTCCGTTTGCGATGGCTCGGGACGGTCTGTTTTTTTCCGGCATCGCTCAACTCGGCAGAAAATCTCGAGTTCCGATTTGGGCAATAGTGACTCAGGGGATATGGGCGTGCATACTGGCGCTGTCCGGAACATTTGATCAGCTCACAGATTTTGCGGTGTTCGCACTGTGGTTGTTTTTCGGATTAACAACTGCATCGGTCTTTGTGCTTCGACGAAAGATGCCCAATGCAGATCGACCTTATAGGACTGTCGGCTACCCAATTCTGCCTCTGGCGTTTATAGCGGTGGCTACTTGGCTGGTTATGAACACGCTCTATACCAATCCCTGGGGCTCAGGCGCAGGCTTGGCGTTGATAGCCATGGGGCTTCCGTTCTATTTATACTTTCGCCACAAGAAGAGGCAAGCTACTTTATTCGCTACAATTCAGACCGGTCACAAAATATAGAATGACAGTTACGCCACAGTGCCTGTGCTTGCAAGCATCCTCTTTATAAACGGAGTCAAGAGGAACAGTATGATTGCAGCGATTATGGCCTCAACCGACAGCCCACCAAATAGATATATAAGCGTCTCCGGCTTGCTGGCGTCATACCAACGTCCCACCTGTCCCGCAAAAAAGTCCCCGATCGAAATTGTAACAAACCACAGCCCCATCATCGCTCCGACAAATCTCGGCGGGGCAAGTTTTGTGACGGTACTAAGTCCTATCGGACTCAAACATAACTCTCCAATTGCCATCAGACAATACGCCCCAACTAACCACCAGGGACTGAGTCTGCCACCACCCAAATAAGTGCATGCCCACGTCATCACGACATAGCAAAGCCCCAATATAAAAAGGCCTATCGCGAATTTTGCGGGACTAGATGGCTGCTTCTTTCCCATCCTTCCCCAAAGCCAGGCCAGTACAGGTGCTAGTAGAACGATGAAAACCGATTCCACAGATTGGAACCACGTTGAAGGAAACGGCCTTCCCAACGCGACGCTTCTTGTTAGATCATCAGCAAACAGATTCATGCTGTTGCCCTGCTGTTCAAAGGCCATCCAGAACAGAACGGAAAAAAGGAAAAGAATTGCGATCACTACCAAGCGTGTCTTTTCTTCGCTTGTCAAAGCTTCCTTTTTATTTTCCTTCTTTGGCTCCGCTTCCCTCTTCTTCATCAGACCAGCGTCGCCTAGAAACCTGCTGCCAAGTTTGTATTGTATGAGACCAAGGACCATGCCCACGCCAGCCGCCGAGAAGCCATAATGCCAGGCGACATTCTGGCCCAAATAACCGCAAATGACGGGCCCAATGATCACCCCAAGGTTTATTCCCATGTAGAAGATTGAAAAACCTGCATCACGGCGTTCATCATTTTTCTTATAAAGGTCACCTACCATCGTGCTGACGTTCGGTTTCAGCAGTCCTGTTCCTATGATGATCAGTACAAGGCCGGTAAAGAAGGTCGGAAGCGTGTTCAGGAACATTGTGAAATGCCCACAGGCGATAATAATTCCGCCGATGAATACAGATCGCCGAGCTCCAAGAAACTTATCTGCTATCCACCCACCTGCAATCGGACTCAGATAGACCATGCCGCCATAAAGGCCATATATCGTGCTTGCTTTGTCCTGGCTGAAACCGAGGCCCGGGTTTTTTATGTTTGTATTGGCAATCACATGATCGAACTGTGCTTTCATATAAAGCACCAGTAATGCTCTCATACCATAAAAGCTGAAACGCTCCCACATCTCAGTAAAGAAGAGAGTCGATAAACCTATCGGATGGCCAAAAAAAGTCCATTCTGTTCGTGCAGGAGCAGTGCTCATTTAGAAAACCTCGTTATTTGGTTATTTTGATTCCAGGAACTTGCCGGATTAAACTCAGACCAGAAACTATACATCACTTTCCAAAAATCTTAGACTCACCTTTTTGAGCGAACATCTCTCCGTAAATGACATTTCCCTTTTCTTTGATCTGATAAGGGAGAAAAACGATTATGGAAAGTCCGTCTGCGTGATCTAGGTTTATTGCGATTGCATCGCTCTTCTGAGTTGAACCCGGAGGAATTATTCGTGAGTCATACATTATGGCAGTAGCTCTGCATTCGCCAGACTTTGCTGCTGTCTGAAACGCTTTGGTCATCAAATCTATTAAATCCTTCGATGAAGGATGTTCATTGCCATCGTGAGCGCCACTAAAAACTATTTCGCCTTTTGAATTGATAAATCCGCCATAGGGGTAAAACTCGCCGTAGTCCTTCAGCATTTTTTGAGCAAAAGGCAGAACCTCGTTCATCAACTGCTCCAGTTCTTCCTTGGGCATTTTCTTACCTTTGATCTCTTGAGTTTGTCCGGATGCGCTGACAACGGCAGAACACACCAAGACTACAATAGCAAAGATTGCTCTCATCTTCATATCTATTACTTTCCAGAGTGAATGTTTAAGAAAGTACCTACCTATTTCAGACTTGCAACTTCGTCAGTCGAACCAAGATACTCCCACCGCAATAGTGAAAACGGAATATTCCCATTCTTCCAGACATAATCGTGAAACTTTCGCAGATTGAACTCCTCGCCTTGCGCCTGCCGCGCATCCGCCAGCAGTTTTATCAACTGTATCTTTCCAATTTGATAAGTTATCGCTTGCCCAGGCAACGAGGAAAAGAAGACCGCTTCAGCATATGCAGTTCCGCGATCCATCGGAGTGCGCGTCTGCAAATAATCGGCTGCCTGATCGATGGTGAATTCTCCAAGAGCAAGCTTGATGTCAACCTCAACCCTCAAGGCGCGCAGACGCATGAAGTTGTAGATGATCTCGCGCGTTCGCGGACTATCGTCGAAGAGTCCGCACTGCAGCATCATCTCTTCGGCGTAAAAACCGATCCCTTCATTCGGACCCGAATCGTAATAATAACGTCGAATCGGATTTTCGTGAGCCCACGCCAGCGACATCTGATAATAATGCCCCGGTATTCCTTCGTGAACGATCAACGGCCGAGGGTCCTGCGCCGAAGATAATTCAAAATAGCCCAGATCACGCGATGGCGGAGGAATATACCGGAATCCATTCTCATCCAGACGATTCATCGATGTCAGATCGTCAACTACGCCCAAACCGGAAAGCGGCTCGACATACGACGGCATCGGCAGATTAATATAATGTTGCAGCCAGTCGGGAACGCTCAGGATGTTGTTGTCCTCCATGAACTGGCGGATCATTTTCTCTTCCTGTTCTTCTGCGGCAATTTGTGTCAGCTCGTCAGGAAATATTGGCAACTGCGCACAACTCTTTGCGCGTTCTTTGGCAAAGGCTTCAAAAGCCATCGACCGTTCCCATTCCTGCCGACCCATGCTCAGAAGTTGCTCCGGCGTATAAGGAATTAAAGCGACCTCTCGAAGGAAGAACACATAAGAATCGCGCCCAATGGCAGATTGATCTGACATTGAATTCAGATTGTCTTTCAGCCACACCTTAAATGATTCCAAGGCCGCAATTCCCTTTTCCATCGCGGCATCAACCTGTTTGGCAAATTCGCTGGAAAGGAATGGCTTTAATTCAAATGCGACTTTAGTAAGTTGCGGACCGATATCTTTCAGTATTTCAAGAGTCGCCGCTGCAAACGGTCGCACACAGTTGCCCGACAGGTTTGCCTTTCCCTGCTCAATGAATTTTGTGAAACGCTCAATTGACTTGATCACTTCGACGCTACGCGCTTCATCGAATGGTTTGTTCTTGAGCAGAATCTCAAACAATGCTCCCACGCTTTGATAAACATAGAACCTGGGATTGCATTCCCAGCTTCTCAAAACATCCAATTCCCATCGGACGCGAGCCATCGCCGAGCCGATCAATCGGTAATCAACCTGATCTGTCACTGCCCACTTATCAGTAGTTAACGCCCGCAACGAAGCTTCGAACGCCGCAAGCTCTTTCCGCTGGTTTTCGACCGACTCGAACGACCAATTGGGATCCCAATCTTCCGGTCGGTCGATTCGCGGAATGTCGTCGCTGGAAACTGGTTGATACCGAGCTCGCCACGTCCAGAAATCGGCGGCGAGTTTATACAGGTTCTCAATATCGTTTGCGTTCATCGACTTTTACCTTTAAACCATCTACTCGTATCGCAGCGCGATTGTAGGCTCTACTTTCACTGCCCTGCGCGCCGGAATATAACACGCAATCAGTGCAACTGTCGCCAGCACTAATCCGACGAAAACGAATGTTGCGGGATCGCTCGCTTTGACGCCGAACAGAAGCCCTGAAAATGTGCTTGAAAGAAATTGAGTCAATCCCAGCGAGACAACCAGTCCCGCCCCAAGTCCGATTGAGACTACAGTCATCGCCTCGCGTATAACCATCTTCATGATGTCCGACATCTGAGCACCGAGCGCCATTCTTATTCCGATTTCGCGCGTTCGCTGGCTCACCCAATAGGATATTACTCCGTAAATACCGACAGCAGCCAGCAATAATGCTACTGCGGCGAAGCCTGCGAGCAGGACCAAATTGAATCTTCTTGGGGCCAGCGAATTCGATAACAAATCGTCCATAGTGAGTATAGATGTCACCGGCACGTCCTTGTCAATCGACGCAACTTGCCGCCGCAGTTCACTCGCCGCGCTCGCCCGATCCAGATTGGTGCGAACGACAACCGCCATACTGCCGATTGCGGCCGGCAGCGATTGCTCCGGTATCTGGCGATAGCTGTAATAGACCTCCGTTTCTGATTCAGCGTCCAGACCGCCAAACTTGACATCACCCACGATGCCAATCACAGTGCACCTCGCAGGTGAAGGACCACCTGGGGTTAGAATCACCTGTCCTATAGGGTCTTCATCGGGCCAGTTTTGTTTGGCTGCTGTCTCATTGATAATCGCCACTGCGGGCGCATCCTGATCGTCGTGATCGGTGAAAAACCTTCCACGCTTGAGCGGAATGCCCATAGCCTTGAAATAATCCGGACTGGCTGTGCGATATCGGTAGACAACACCCCCATTTGGATCGGGCGGTCTTCCTTCGATTGTGAATCCATACCGCGGATCCGTTCCACTGAAAGGCAGATCTCTGATAACTCCAGCGGCCTGCACACCAGAGGTGTGATTCAGATGATCCAGAAGGTTGCGATAGAACTCTACCTTTCTCAAACTAGGATACGGACGCACGGGCAACGTTACTCTGGCAGTCATCACATTTCGTGTATCTATCCCCGGCGAGACATCCAGTAAACGCTGAAAGCTCCTAATCATCAATCCGGCCGCGATTAACAGCACGAACACCAGCGTAACCTCAGTAACAACCAGCGCGCTGCGCAAACGATTTTGTGCAGCTCCGGCTGAGCCTCCCCGTCCGCCATCCTTAACACCTTCATGCAAATCAGATCGCCAGCTTTGCAGCGCCGGCGCCATACCAAACAGAATTCCTGTCAGTAAAGACACGGCTACTGTGAATGTCAGGACGCGGAAGTCTATCGTCACTTCGTTCAATCTGGGTATGTTTGACGGGGCAAGACTGATTAAAAGATGAATAGCAAATGCCGCTAACAGTAAACCCAGTAATCCTCCTATTAAGGCTAACAACACACTCTCGGCCAGCAACTGCTGTATTATTCGACTGCGGCTCGCACCCAGTGCCGCCCGAATAGCGAATTCTTTTTGCCGCACAGCCGCTCGCGACAACAAAAGATTTGCGACGTTCGCGCATGCGATCAGCAGCACGAATCCAACCGCGGCAAGCAAAACCATTAACGCCGGCCGTAGTTGCCCAACCTGATTTTCACGAAGCGTCGCAACCGAAACTCCCATGCCTTGCAGATTGTTGATGTTCTCCTCAACCATTCTGGCAGTGACAGCTTCCATATCGACTGCCGCTTGTTGAATTGACGTGCCCGGTTTCAATCGAGCTACAACTCTATAGGTGAAGTACGACCGATCTTCTCTTGCTGCTGCTGTCTGAGGAATCAGCAGCGGCACCCACAATTCCGTAGTCGATGCGAATTGCTGGCCGGGCGGCATTTCAGGTCCGCTGGGAAATTCAAACCCGCCGGGCATAACGCCAATGACACTGTAATCTTCATCGTTTAGTTTTATAGTTTTGCCGACAATCTGCGGATCACCGCCAAACGCTCGTCTCCACAGGTTGAATCCAATTACGGCCACGTGATCTCTGCCGGGCTCTCCATCTTCATTCCGAATTGTTCGGCCCAGCAACGGAGTGACTTTCATTACCTCAAAGAAATCTCCCGTTGCTCGCGTACTCTGAATTCGTTCCGGACCCGATAAAGTCGTTAAATTGAATGTTGTATTAGTCGCAGCCTGGTACAGCGCCACTTTCTCAAAAACGTGATTGCGTTGCTGCCAATCGATAGCATTGGCATATGGCACTCCATACTTCTTTATTCCCAGTTGCAGATAGGTGCTCCATATTGTCACAATCCTGTCTGGCTCTGTATACGACAGCGGCCGCAGCATCATTGCATTGAACGCGCTGAAGATTACTGTGTTTGCTCCGACGCCAAGAGCGAGCGCAAGTAATGCAATGGCCGTAAATGATGGAGTTTTTCGGAAGAGCCGAGATGCGAGCCGAAAGTCATGGATCAACTGTTCCATTGCGTTCTCCTGTGGAATCGCCGTGATAGAGTTTGAATCGAAGTTTTGGGAAAAATAAAAGCGCGGCGATGGATTCAGGATCTGCTCACATTCGCAGCACACTTTACCTTATTATCATGCGATTATGCAAACATTTGACAGCTTAAGGGACATTCAGACAGAGCTTGACCGATCCGGAAACATTCTTGATCAATTAGATTTAATTTGACATATTTTTATCTAATTGTACAATCGGGGTCCCTAGGATCATTTATGGACAAGAATACCAAATCTAAAGAACTTATGTCGCTTTCCGAAGCGCAGCAGGTCTTGGGCGTCAGCCGTATGACCATCTACAGCCTGGTGCGGCGGGGAGAGTTGAAGATCGTTAGAGAAGATCCCCTTGATCGTCGCCGGAAACTGGTTCGAGAGAGCGATGTTAAACGATTGCTCCAGTTAAGTGGCCGCGCTGCTTGATTTTAAGGTGACTTCATTTGCGAAAACGCAAAATAGAACAAACAGTTCCACCACCGCCATCGGAGGATTAGTTTCGGAGTTTGTATGCGAATAATCTCTATCGCCAATCAGAAAGGCGGAGTCGGAAAAACAACTACCGCCTGCAATTTGTCTGCGGGTCTCGCAATCCGGGGATTTCATACCCTGCTGATCGACCTGGACAGCCAGTGCAATACCACGCAAACCTATATGGCACCAGAGCTTATCAAAACCACTCTCGCCGACGTTCTGGTCGGGCATCGCGAAAGAGTCCAGATTGCCGACGCGATTTACGAAACGCATCTGGAAAATCTCGACCTGGTTCCATCGCATATCAGGCTCGCGCTGCTCGAACGAAACGTGCAAATCGAAGAGCAGTATAGACTTAAGGATTGTCTCGATTCCCTGTCGGAATATGATTTCGTTATCATCGATTGTCCGCCAAGCCTCGGCATGACGTTGACTCAGGCACTTTTGGCAAGTTCGCACGTTATCGTTCCGATCGCGGCTCAATATTATCCGCTGGAAGGTGTGGTCGACCTGACCAACACGATCCATGCGACCAGGCGACCGAACCCTAACCTGCACGTGCTTGGATACTTATGCACATATTTCGACAGCCGGAACAAAATCTGCGGCGAGGCCTTGGCGAAGATCCAGGAGATGTTTCCGACTGAGGTATTCGAGACCGTTATTCGAAGCAACGTTAAACTGCAAACTGCACCGGCATTCAGAAAAACGATTTATGAACACGCTCCGGGATCACACGGAAGCGAGGATTACGATTCACTCACAGACGAGGTTATCCAGCGACTGGCGGTAAAGAATACGAGAATCAAGGCGGTTAATAAATGACGCAGTCCAGCGACAAGCAGCCAAAGAATAAGCCCCCGGTCATAAAGACCAGGCAGCCGCAAAAAAGGACTGGAGGGTTTTTCGACAATCTCAGGCAGCCACATCCTATCGAGGAAATACTGGGATTGCAGCAAGATACAAACGATACTCCGGCAGTTACCCCTGTAGCCGCCCCAGTTGTTAGCCCAGCAGAAACCCCGGTCGCAACACCAGTAATCACCACGGTAGAGACGGCAGTATCAACTCCGGTTGGACCGGTTTCGCAGATCGGCAATGAATTTCCTCTTGAGAGCGAAAGACCCAGGACTGAATTTACCGTTGCAGATACGGCAGTATCAAGCCCTGTAGCAACGCCAGCAGCTACCCCGGTAACATCGCAAACACAACAATCGAGCCATTTAGCTCCGGTAGCGACCCCGGTATTTACCCCTGTAGCGGAGACTGCGGCTCTTCAGCAGAACAGGCAGTTTGTTTCGCTTGATTCAACCCATACCGGATCAGAGCAGCGAGTCTATTCGGTAATGTACCGCGAGACTATTGCGAAGAAGATAGCGGAGCGGCATTTCGGTACTGCTGAGCTTATGCGGGCTACCGGCATCCGAAGCGACAAGACAGTTCGCCTCGCGATTGACGGTTTGCTTCAGAAGAAGAGCATCGGGATCGTTCGTTACGACGTCGGCAACAGACTCGGTCCCCGTTATCGCATATTCGGGCCGAAAGAGATATTCGAGATGCGCGCTCGATGCGGAATCGAAATCGATCCGCAATCCAAAAAGATTCTTCCTCCAGTAGATACCACGGCAGCAACCCCGGTATTTACCCCCGTAGATACGGTCCCATTATCCACTGTCAATACAGGCGTTACTGGCCCCGTAGTCACCGGGAGAGGGAACTACCCCAGTACCCCGGTAGAATCTACGGGCCCTTATAAATATCATGAATTAAGTAATGCCGACTCAGACGTCGAGTCTTCGTCGGCATCTATTCGCGACGATATAGAACGCGTCAAAGTATTGTTCGATCAACTGGCAAACGGCGGTAAATGGCGCGATGATCGTGACAACGCCACCTTTGAACAAATAGCCAGTATTCCATTATGGCACATAATTATGGGACTCTGTTATTCGGTGGCTCGCTCGCCTGAGCATAAGATGAGCAGCCTGGCTTATGCCGTGCCGCAGATCCAGGAGCACTACAAGCAGATGCAGTTCTTCCCGGATTCAGATATGCTCGAGATCGCGTACAGAACTCTCCGCAGAACGCTTCTCTGCATCAGCACGGGGAACTGGACAATCCCGGATTGGGAAACAGGGAAGTAATACAACAGGCTGCCAGCCTGTTCAGCAACTCACTGGATGCCAAAACTCGATGGATTCTGAATCAGCAACAGGCTGGCGGCCTGTTGTACCTGCCGCACGGGAAACAGGACGATATTCCATGGAGAAACGGGGAAGCAATGCCGGCAACAACGATCGTCCGTAAGCCTCTTTATATCACCGCCTTAGCCAGTTAGATTGACTGTCGTGAAACCTCTCTACGACATTTCCTATAATTGCCCGATAGTCAATTATTGTTTGACTTTCCCATTTTGATTTAGCAATATTGGCGCGGCAGGCAGACAATAAAACCTCTAAATTCGAGAGGAAATCATAAACGAAAGGGCACGGGCGCTCTATCGCCGGCCTTCGACTTGTCTCCATCTCTGGAATTCGAATCTAAACCTTGTCAACCGATGGTTAGCCGTTATCGGTTTGCCATCTGCATCGGATCCCGTGCTGCAGCAATTTCATTAGCAGGCTGTCTCCGTGGGTTCTGCTGTTCCACGAAGACTCTCCTGAGGATCATGAGGCCTTAACCGTTTAAATGAATTTATGGCTGCCACAGAATCTCCAAAGCCAATCCTGATTGCTCATCTGTACTCGAAGATCGAGTCCAAACTCATCGACCTGCTTCGCTCGCTTGACTCCGAAGAGTGGGAAGTTCCGACTATAGTGAAGGCGTGGAAAGTCAAGGATGTCGCAGCCCATCTTCTCGATACCCAACTGCGAAAGTTATCGATGGCGCGGGACGGATATGTTTCCAGCTCACCCGTTATCAACTCAAATGATGATCTGGTCGCCTTTATAAATCGATTGAACAGCGAGGGCGTGGCAATCTATCGGCGGCTGAGCCCGCGAGTTTTGATTTCGCTGATGGAAATTGCGTCAAGAGAGAGTGCAGAGTATCACCAGTCTCTCGATCCATTCGCATCATCCACTTTTGCCGGAGTGAGCTGGGCCGGAGAAAAAGAATCTCCAAACTGGTTTGATACTGCGCGAGAGATCACCGAACGCTGGCACCATCAGCAACAAATCAGGATGGCCGTTAACACGCCTGGCATAATGACGCCCGATTTATATTATCCAGTCCTGGACACGTTTATGCGAGCGCTGCCATTTCATTACAGAGTCATCGATCGCAATGCAGAAACAATGATTGAGGTTAATGTGTCGGGCGAATGCGGAGGCTCGTGGTATTTGTACCGAAACAGCGAAACCTGGTCATTGATTGGATCACCGATGGGAACTAAGATCGCCGAAGTAATTATTCCGCAAGAGATCGCATGGCGGATTTTCACCAAAGGCATAGATCGCAATTACGCGCAGGAACAAATAAAGACGGAAGGAGACCCCGAGACGGGATCTCACATCCTCAGCATGGTATCTATTGTCGGATGAAAATCGGTAATGAAGCGGAACTTATTTCGAGATGTAGCCTCGTCTTGTACGCGCTACCGTTCCCGGCTGGTTTAGTTTGACTATCACCTTGCGCCATTGGCCTTTTTCGGCTGACATATTCGGAGCATAGGCGATTGTATAAAGCGTGTGCAGCTCAGCGGCCACTTGCTGGTAGACTCCATTCAAATCCTCGGCGCGAGCCGCTTTGAACAGAACGCCTCCGGTCTCTTCACTCACTTCCGTTAATTGTTTTCTAGCTGTCGCATAGTCTTCGTGGCTGTCTCCGCCTCTGTGTCCGACGACTTCGGCTTCTGTGTCCAGGTAAATCGGATAAATCGTTATGTCATCTTCGCTCATACGCGAGAGCACTTGATCAAAGCGGTGCTTTGTTGGATTGTGCTCTGGACTACTCAACGAATTATCAACACCGTCCGTCAGAACAACAATTGCCTTGCGAGAATCTGTTGAATTGCGAAACATATTCAGGGCTTTCCACATCGCATCATAATATGCAGTGCCTGCGCCGTGATTTTTCAGATGATCGATTCTATCTTTTGCTGATTTATGATCCGCGGTGAAATCGGAAACTACTGTGAATTGCCGAGTAAAGGTCGCGACTGCTATCTGATCGTTGGGATTCAATGAATCGACGAACTTCATCGCTGACTTCTTCATCAGCTTGATCTTCTTCTGAGTGCTTCCGCTCAGATCGAGCAGCAACAGCAGTTTCACCGGAGCGGTGTTCGGCTCGAAATGGGCTATGCTCTGCGAAACACCTTCTTCGTAAACAGTAAAGTCTTCCTTTTTCAAGCCGGAGATGATGTGGCCTTTTTGATCGCTGACTCTCACATTGAGATTGACCAATTTGCTGGAGAGCTTAATCGTGTCTTTGTCGGCAGCATCATCAGTGTCTGTTGTTTTGATGGCGGCTTTATCGCCGGCGTTATTCGAATCAGTAGAATAGACAGATGACACATCTTTGGGAGTCTTCAGCTCTGGTTTCGACTTCGTAACCGGGGTGGCAGTCGTGTCAGAGACATCTACCACACTGGTCTTATCCGATGATTTTGCGCCCGAATCATCATTCGAATCGTCGAGATCATTCCGATCGCCTCGGCCAAAGAACCTAATCGAAGAACCGCCGCCGCTGCCGATATTGAATGCCGAAAGAATTCCGTCGCCGTTGTCAGCTTTGCTCAGCCATTTAGCCAGAATCTCCGGATTTACTTTGGCCTGTACAACCGCTGCGTCTGACCTGCTCAGGTTCACGATCAAAAGCTGAAAGTCATTGCCTTTGATTCTCGAATAAATATATGAACGAGTGCCGTTTTGTTTCGACTGAACCTGGATCATCGGACTCCAGTTTCCTGGAGTCACGGTGCTGTTCACGATTGATTTAAAATTGGCATCGCCAGGCTTGTAAGAGAAATCGTGACTTTCAAAATATGCCAGCTTGAATTCCTTTACACCGGCAGGTCGAACAATCTTGATAGCAAAACCTGCTAACCCGAGTCCTGGAATATGCTTTTTCTTGACCTTGAACTGCGTCTCGATCTGTTTGACTACCTTGTCGAATTCATTTCCGCCAAAGACAGCCGCTGTCGGTAACAGCATCAGAACGATTAGAAGCGACACATATCGCATAGCGCTGTTGCTCTTCATCATCGCGGCTCCTTTATGGCTTTATATCGAAATCGAAATCGGGAATACCAAAGTGGTTGTGCAGTTCAGCCAATTTCTCAAGGTCTATCGGACCGACGACGTTTACTACAGTTAACTGTCGCCGATCAGCGGCGATGACTGTTATGCCGATGATGTTATCGGCGTCGCTCATCAGGTAAACGTCGATGTTTTCATTTCTGCGGCTGCGCACCCCCACCATATGCGACCATCCAGGAGCGGAAAGCTGTGATCGGATCGCATCAAGGTCTTCCTTGGTATATTCGCCGGCAGTCTCGAATTTAAAACTTTTTACATAGACGCCTTTCAGGGCAGAGACGATCTCTTTGACTTTCTTCTCGTCGATTTTTTTGTCAGAGAGGAATTTGCTTGCGAGCTTCAGATGATTCTCATCGATTGTCACATCGATGGTATCTGAAGCCTTATCCGCAAGTCTGTCCAGGGCATCTAGTTGAATCCTGGCATTCTGCGCGTGCGCCGAAACGCTCGCACAGATTACAAGCAATATCAGAGAGCCGAAATGTTTTATGAAGTTATGTATTAGTCGTTTCATAGGTCCTCGTGTTAATCGAAAATAGAAATATAAAAACAGTTTTATGATCTGGAAGGACGGCCATCCTCTTGAACTCTGTGTTTCGCCTGGCTCAGCTTCGAGCTGGTAATCTGCATGGCGAGCATCAATTGAGCCTTGGCCTCGCGACCTTCTCTAATCTCTTCTGCAGTTAACCCCTGAAGTTCGGGATTCAACACTTTTACGTGTTTTTTACGTGGAGCACGGTATCCAGCCAAGGTACTGTGTTCGTCTCGTGCCGGCTGTTCCGGCGGCGTCGGCTTAACATCAGGTGCCTGGTTCTTTCGATCCGAATCCCCCGTGCCTGATGCCACAGAGACCTGGTCGGTTTGTCGACCTTTAGCGCTCACGTGCAGCGCCACCCACACACCTGCACCGATCACGATCAGAATAGTTGCGGCAATGGCCAGCATTGGAGCGTATTTGTAGACCGAGCTCGCAGGCTCGTTTACAGGAAGCTTTGGGGCGGTACTCTTATGTCGAAGGTTGCCCAAAATGTCTTCCAGCTCTCTAATTTCAGGATCAGGTTCTCCCGAACCCTCCCATAGATAATCTTCATTCTCGCCGTGCATGCTCACTTCTCCAGGCCTAACTTTTCCCGCAGCATCTTTGTGCCGCGGTGAAGGTTTACGCGAACTGAATCGGGGGTCAATCCCGTTCGTGTTGCGATTTCTGGCCCTGTCATGCCTTCAACAAATCTCAGGACCAGTGTTTCTCGATACGCTTCGGGCAACGATTTGATCACCATCAAAACCTCTAAAGCCTCTGTGCCCGATGCGCGATGCGGATGATGGTTGTCGGTCAACTCTTCTGTCTCTGTATTTTTGCGGTAATAATCATTCGCGCGATTTCTTGCGATTGCCGCCAGCCATCCGCCAAAGGCTTCGTCGTCTCTCAAATTCTTTAACTGTCGATAAGCAGTCAGAAAAACATCCTGAACCAGGTCATCGACTTCGCGGTAGGGAACGCGCGCCAGCAGAATGCCGTGGACCATTGGAGCGTAAGCTTTATAAAGACGATTAAATGCGTCCTGGTCGCCACATCGAACGGCATCTAAAAGACCGGTTTCAATGACGGTTGCATTCATTGATGTGGTCCTTTTCGCTTTTGCCGGTTCGATCATCACCAATAATTTGCTGGCTGCTTCCATTTTTCGTGATCCCGACTCCTCAAACCTGCCAAGCTGTTAAGGGTCGTCATTCAGCAAAGGTCACAGGCTTCTGAACGACCTAATTTGGATCAGTTAGGGTGGCTTAGTCCGTCTAACGACCCGTTTTTCGCTTTTGTTCGGTTTTAAAGACGTTACACTGTTGCTGACTGTTAACCGAGAATCAGCAATGAATCAGCAATTTGGACCAAAGGAATTGCTTCTTTGCGATCATAGACCTATGGAAGCCGTAATATACATTGGAATTCAGGGATCGGGAAAGACGACTTTCTATCTCCGGCAATTCTTCAACACACACGTGCGTATCAGCCTGGATATGCTCAAGACAAGGCACCGGGAGCGGCTGCTCTTGGAGGCTTGTTTAACGGCAAAGCAGCCTTTTGTGATCGACAATACCAACGCGACGATTGCACAAAGGAGCAATTATATTCAGCCATCGCGAGAAGCTGGTTTTCGCATAACAGGTCTTTATTTCAGAGCCGACGTGAAGGCCGCACTTGAGCGCAACGCAGCGCGAACTGGCCGTTTCCGTATTCCGGAGAAAGGTTTGCTCGGAACCCTCAAGCGCTTGGAGAGGCCGAATCTTTCCGAAGGATTTGATCAGTTGAATTACGTTAGCATAGATTCCGAAGGGAATTTTGTTGTGGAGAGTTGGCGAGATGAAATTTGATGAACTCGACGCCAGGATGAGGGTTTTCGAAACTGCGCACGATGATTGTGCTTTGCCCGGGCTGTTTCTAGTCGCGCGTCTTGACGGTCGAAACTTCACCAGGCTAACCAAAGAAATCCATGAGTTCAATGTTCCGTTTGACGAGCGAATGCGCGATCACATGATTGCGACAACTGCTCATCTGATGAATTGCGGCTTCGACGTCATTTATGGTTATACAGAAAGTGATGAAATATCTCTGCTGTTCGATCCCGCGATAACGACCTTTGAGAGAAAGCTTCGAAAATACAATTCGATTTTGGCCGGCGAGGCCAGCGCAAAGTTTTCGTTGTTGCTTGGTGATCGCGCAGTCTTTGATTGCCGCATTTCGCAACTGCCAAATGTTGACCTGGTTTGCGATTATTTCCGCTGGCGGAATGAAGATGCCCATCGGAATGCTTTGAACGCGCATTGTTATTGGGCTCTCAGGAAAGAAGGCAAGTCGGCAAAAGAGTCTGCTGCAAGGTTAAGACGCATTTCAGTGGCCGAAAAGAACGAGTTACTGTTCGGCTACGGTATAAATTTCAACGAATTACCGAATTGGCAGAAACGCGGTATAGGTCTCTGGTGGGAGACTTACATTAAATCAGGTGTCAACCCGGTGACCAACGTTGAAGAAACAGCCGAGCGTCGTAGAATCAGATCAGAACTGGATTTGCCGATGCGCGATCAGTATAGTGTATTCATCAGGGAACTGATCGAAACCGCCCGCCTGAAAAATCGAGGAGCCGAGGAAGAATGAAAATGAGAAGACCTCCATTTCTAATTTTTGTGGGTTTGATCTTTTTTCTGACTTTATCCTGTTCACATCAGGCGCAGAAGAATAACGAACCCAAACAGACTGCTCAGCAACCGGCCGCTCAACCTGCTAACAACGCTACAGCTAATAATGCCGAGGACGCAAAGAAGGCTCCCCAGCAGTTCGTGCAATCGTTTTACGACTGGTACGTTCCAAAGGACCAAAAGGACGACGCGGAGAAAGGGTGGGATGCTGCACTGGATCAAAAAGCCGATATGTTCGACCCGGACTTTCTAAAGATCCTTAAAGAAGAACGTGCGGCCGAAGAAAAAGGGGGCGATGATCTGGATGACACGCTCGACTTCGATCCTTTTCTCAACGCGCAGGACATTGCCGAATCGTACTCGGCCGAAAATGTCGCTCCGAAGAGCGATACTTACTTAGTCGACGTTTACGGCAAGTGGAACGGCGAAAAGAACAATAAACCAGACGTTGTTCCTGAAGTGGCATTGAAGAATGGTCATTGGGTATTTGTCAATTTTCGCTATCCATCGGCCGATTCTTCTGAGAACTCAGATCTGCTAACTATGTTGAAGAATCTCCAAACAGAGCGGCAGAAGAAATCTAAATAAATAGCGAGGACTCGCTGACAAATCGAAACAGGTGCAGGATCGACCATCCTGCACCTGCAATACACTATCTTTTATTCAGCTGATTATCCTGGTCGGGTTCGGCAGAGACATTTTCGCTCGACTGTTTAACCGCGTTCCAGAGATTCAAATACTGATCACGAACATAGGGATTCAAACGCTCGGCGAATTTGTCATCCAGATGCAGAACCTTGATCAACTCCTGGACATCGGCGAGATCTTTCAAACGATGCGGAGCTGTCATACCCGACGCGAGTTTTAACTCGATTAACTTTTCTAGTGAAACAACCTGCACACCATCAATGTCTGTTGAAGCTGAATCTGGATTAGGGAAAACCACTGGCTTTGGTTTGCCATCACCTGGAAATTCGCCCGAAGTAATTACTTCGATGCTCACTCCATCGCGAGTGGATCGAATTTTCTTCCGCGCTCCGTTGAATGCCGGAACATAACCCCGACCGATTAATTCTTGATGAAACTTCTCCAAGCCTTCCGGAGTCATTACCAAATCTATATCTTCGGTAAACCTGGGATATCCGTGGGCCAGCAGTGCCACCGCACCGATTACCATATAATCAATCCCATGCTCCCTTAGGTCCGCGGATAGAGTAGCTAAGGTGTCATTTAATTTACCCTTGCCCATAAAGTAGCGAAGCCCTTCATCATATGTTTCGAGGATTGAAGAGTGCTGGTTAGAATTCATCGATAGACCCACCCGAACGCTTTCACAAGCCTACAACGGTAATTATAACATTACTGGTCGGAAGCAGGTCTGTTATTTGAAGAAGGACGCGACGTTATAAGCCAGGAGGGACGCCAGAGCTGTTACCAGGCTGTTGTCTGCATCCAAAGCCTGGTAAGCACCTTAAGCTCTGCCGTCCCCCGCAGTACTCGTTTAATTCCCAGCCTGGAGGGACGCCAGAGCCGAAATCCCAGGCTAAGGTCTGCATACAAAAGCCTGGTTGCTACTGGGCTCTGCCGTCCCCCGCAGTATCCGTAAAAGATCGTCCCGATTGGTCGACTTTCTGGTCTCATTTCGAGCTACCAGCCGCCTTTCCGGCTATATATCCGCGCCGGGTCTTCACCACTACTTTGCCGTACTTCGCATCTACAGACGGTGGCAGGTCAAGTTTCAGTTTGCGAAACGTTCCGTCGCGTTTTGGGTTTGTCGGTATGAAACCTATGCTGTATCGAGTTCGAAGATGATCGACTAATGTTCCGAACGTCTTGTCCAGGTTTTCAGCTTTATCGTTCATGACTTCGCCGCCAGTCTCTTCCGCCAATTGAGACAAGCTTGCGGTATGGGCGCCGAAAGCCTTTCCTACTCCCGTTGCGCCTCGAATTATTCCGCTCTCAAGGTGCTGACCTGCGCTGGCTGGAATCAAACCGCAAACAACGGTTCCTGATTCGAAGATTTCATTTCGTACTTCGTCAGGTGAAATACCTTTGCAGGAAAAATCTGTTGTTATGCCCGTGATCATTATCAGCACGCGTCGTCCTGCCGGGTTCGCAGCTTCATTCATGTATTTCGCGGCTTGGTAAAAAGCTTTGTTAAAACAATGTCCCGCATCTTCGTCTTCCTGCTGCGGTATCTGGTCAAGCGCATCGATGGCGCGTTTTTTGTCGTAACGAAACGGCTGGATCAGATCGACTTCGTCGGAAAACATCATCACCGCAACTTCATCTTCGTCTTTCAATTTTGACAAAGCATCAACTGTCGCCTGCCTGACCTGTTTGCCGAACGCATCCAGACAGCCTGCTCGGTCCACCATCAAAATTACGGAAAGGGGAAGTTTGTCCTGGCTGAAGTGGCTGATCTGCTGCTTTATCCCGTCCTCGTAAAGCGTGAAATCGTCTTTCTTAAGGTTTCCGATAATTCGCCCCGTCTTTTGCTGCAGGACCAACGCATCTAAGACAACCAGATCGACTCCGAGCTTTATTTCCGAATTCTTATCCTGAGGCTTGGCATCTTTTTGGGTCTGCGACAAAGCAAACCAGACCGGCAAACAGATCAGAGCTAAGGCTGATAAAATATGGGCGAACCGGCGGACGTGATTGAAAGCGGCTCTCGAAACGGTTTGTGCTGGTGTTAACTGCATATCGGTTGCCCTACTCCGACTGACTTAATTCCTAGCCGATGTTCGCCCAATGACTCGCCATCGACGCGCCATCGACGCGGTGGATAATCGGCTAAAACCCTCGGAAAAGTCTTTAGATTGCAACTGAAATTGTCTGAAAGATTCTGAAAGCGGTTCTATGTTGTTGTAGGGAAAGAATTAAATTGCCCCAAAGCTATTCTGGGGCATCGATCAAACAAACAAATTTATGCCTGCGGGAGAAGATTTGTTTCGTTTTAGAGTTTGGTTCAAGTGAACCAACTATGCTGTGCGCGCCGAACCCGTATCAAATTCCGCGCTCAATCGACCCAACGCCAGCGCACCTAATAATAATCCCAGGTCGCGCAACGCAATGTCAAAGTAACCGGGGATCAGCAACAGGTTTATGATAATTCCCAGGAGCCACAACGCGACAATGTAGGCGAAGACCCTTGGCATTACCGCCACACCAATACCGGCAATGATTTCAATAACGCCCACCACCATCATGAACTGGTGGCCATGACCGCCGAGAATGTTGTTAACGAACGGCGACAGATACTGATCCCAGTTAACCAGAACATGGGCGAACTTGTCCAAACCAGCGATTATCGGCGCTACTACGAATGCAACTCGCAAGATTTGGAAAGCCTGATAAGCCGGAACGTTTGCAGCGCTTACCCGCGTGTTTCCCAAACTACCGGCATCCATTGTCCGTGACATAATTGCACCTCCATGTATTTAATCTCAAATCGTATCAATCACTTGAAAGCAATTGGTAGTCCGATAGCAGGAAGAAAACAGGTCGGTTGGTGTAAACTTTTGGTCGCTTTTATTGCGGTTGCGCGCGATAGATCATGGAATCCGGAAAACTCTTTAACAAATTGATGGGCGAACTGAAACGATCTGGCATCCTTATGGTCGTTGATCCCGTCTTGCCAAGCGTTGCAACCATTGTCGCCCGGGAGCCAATTCGCGGCTCGTGGTGGGCTCATCCAAAAAGTCATGACATTTTCGCCATGAATGTCAGGCTCTCAGATCATCCCGACGTTCTTGTCACTAAACTGGTAGCTGGGAAAACCACATTTGTTCACCGAAAGATCTGGCTGCCTTTGATCGAGGTCGCTTCTGCAAGAGAACCCTGGCAAATGAACGGTTTATCTGACACCGCACGAAAACTTCTTTCGGAAGTTATTAGGTGCGGTCAGTCGCGAATTGATCATTTAGTTCCCGCTTGGAAAATAGACTCGAAAGCAATCAGTAATGCGGCTAAGGAACTCGAATCTCGATTACTGGTTCGCAGCGATCAGGTTCACACCGAAAAGGGCGCGCATTCAAAAGAGTTAGAAAGCTGGCAACACTGGGTGGATCGGGTTGAACTGACAATAAAACCTGTTCCTGCCGATGATGCTAAACGTACCTGGAACGCATCTTAGAACGCCTCAGTCCAGGTTCCGCCTTGTTACCCTGGATGAAGAAAACTCCCGCTAAACCTCGCGGCAGGTGACTGGAGGCCTCCCCGCTCGCGGCCAAAAGGTCTATAATTAAATCAGCAACCCCAGTCATGACCATTTGCAAGGAGCATGAATGGGGATCTCTCTTCGCCCAGAACATCTTAAACGATACAAAGACCTCGCCTGGCTGTTCATGAAATATGGACGGTCCGATTTGGTAAAGAGCGCCGGACTGGAAGGCGCACTCGACGGCGCATCCACAACTTTAACGACAACGACAAACATAGCTGAAGCCAAGGAGTTAGCCGGCGACCTTGAGAAGCTTGGGCCGACGTACGTGAAGCTGGGTCAATTGCTGTCAACTCGCGCCGACCTGCTTCCGCCTCCATATTTAAAAGCTCTGACTCGACTTCAGGATAGTCTTGAGCCATTTCCATTTGTTGAGGTGGAAAAAATCGTCTCGACAGAGTTAGGCGTCCGTTTATCGAAGACATTTCGCGAATTCGATCATACTCCGATCGCGGCGGCATCGCTCGGACAGGTACACCGAGCCATCCTTCGTGATAATCGAGAAGTGGCCGTAAAAGTTCAGCGGCCCGGTGTTCGCGAATTGATCGTCGAGGATTTGGACGTCTTTTCCGAGGTTGCCGAATTCCTGGATAAGCACACCGAAACCGGAAAGCGTTACGACTTCCAGAATATGCTGGAGGAGCTGCGAAAAAGCTTGCTGGCAGAGCTGGATTACCGCCTGGAAGGCAGCAATCTAAAGATATTCTCAGAAAACCTGAAGGATTTTCCTAACCTGGTTGTTCCATTGCCAGTCGATGATTTAACAACTTCCAGAATCCTGACGATGGAATATATCTATGGCAGGAAGATTACCGCGCTGACCCAGATCGGCCGACAGGAAATTGACGGATCAGCGCTGGCCGAAGAATTGTTCAGAGCTTACTTGAAGCAAATGCTTGTCGATGGTTTCTTTCACGCCGATCCGCATCCGGGCAACATTTTTATTACCAATGACAGCCGTCTTGCGATACTGGACCTGGGGATGGTTGCGCGGTTGTTGCCCGAGTTTCAGGAGAACTTTCTTCGTCTGCTGCTTGCAATCGGCGAGGACCGTGGTGAGGATGCTGGGAAGTTCGCGGTAAAAATGGGCCATCCCAAGCCGTTTTTCGACAGGACGGAATTTATTCGTAAGGTTGCCGATCTTGTCGATAGAAATCAATTCTCCGGAGTGGACCAGATCGATGCCGGCACCGTCGTAATGGAGATCACTCGGATTTCGGCGGATTGCGGACTGAAGCTTCCGCCTGAATTCACGATGATTGCCAAGACTCTTTTGAATCTCGATCAGGTTGTTTACACGCTTGATCCCGATTTCGACCCCAATGCCACTATTCGTCGGCATTCGGCTGAGCTGATGCTTCAGCGAATACGCAGCAGTATCTCGCCGGGAAATGTAATAACCAATCTGCTGGATTTGAAGGACGCGCTGGAGAAGGTGCCCGCGCAGTTGAATTTGCTGCTGGACAAAATTGCACATGACGATCTGACGGTGAATATCGATGCAATTGACGAGATGGTAATCGTCGAAGGCTTCCAGAAAATCGCCAATCGGATAACTCTGGGTCTGGTTCTGGCGGCGTTGATCGTCGGTGCGGCGCTGTTGATGAGAGTAGACACCCCGTTCAAGATACTGGGTTATCCGGGGCTTGCGATCATCTGTTTTCTGGCAGCGGCGGCAGGGGCGGTTATATTAGTCATTAACATTATTTATAATGACGAAAAAAAGAAGGACTCGCCGGACAAAGTGAAGAGTTGAATAGTTGTTGTCGAGCTGCGAAGAGCATAGGACGCGGATGACGCGGATTGAGCAGATTTCCGCAGATCTGAATCTGTGAAAATCCGCTTGATCCGTAAAATCCTCGTCCTCTGCTCTTATTCCCTTCTTGCCTGATTCAATAATGTAATGTATGAATTCTTCACTATCTTCTCAGGCGGCAGAACAGAATGAACTCAAATCGTGTTCAGATCAGCCAGCGCGCTATCATTGTCAATTCGGCAGACAATGTCGCTGTGGTCAAGACAGAATTATCAGCCGGGACCGAAATAGAATTGTCTGACGGCCGAATCGTTCGCATCAACATGGACGTCCCCCCAGGACATCGATTTGCTACCAGGGCTATTTCCGCCGGCGAATATGTCCGTCAATACGGACAGCCGATGGGCACTTCGATGGGAATCAGGGAAGGCGATTGGATTACTCACGAAAACATGTCGAACGAAGTGCCCGTGGTTCGTGACCTTCCTCAGGATCTGCGCACGCCCCCGCCGGATTACTTCACTGCTGAAGAGGCTGGAATGTTTATGGGATTCCGCCGGGCTGACGGCCGAGTTGGGACCAGGAATTTCGTTCTGCTTGTACCGACCAGCATGTGCGCCAGTCACGAAGTCCAGCAAATCTCGACAATCGCGGAATTCACTCTGTTCAACAAACAGAAGTATCCAAATGTCGATGGCGTCACCGCTATTCCACATAATAAAGGTTGTGGCTGCAACGACGGTTCGAATGTCGAGACACTGATGCGGACTCTCGCGAATTACGCCGATCATCCCAATGTCGGAGGCGTGATTCTGGTTGAGTTAGGCTGCGAAAAAACCAACCTCACTCTGGTTGATCAATACCTGAATCGACACGGTCGATCTTTCAACAAACCCGTAGCCAGAATCAGTATCCAGGAAGTCGGCGGGACGGAAGCTACGGTCCAACGCGGTCTTCAGGAAGTCGAAAAGATGTTGCCGGTCGTAAACGATGCGCGACGAGAGGCGGTGCCTCTGAGCGAGCTGGTGCTCGGTGTTAAATGCGGTGGCTCTGATGGATTCTCGGGCCTTTCGGCAAATCCAAGTTTAGGTCACGCTGCGGATCTGCTGATTCGCAGCGGTGGCACTGTCCTGATAACGGAAGTTCCTGAATTCTGCGGCGCAGAGCACATTCTGGCTCATCGCGCGAAAGATGTCGAAACCGGCAGGGCCGTTTATGACATGGTCGATTGGTATATGAACTACGCAGCGAAAGTCGGCGCCGTACTGAACTCCAATCCCAGTCCCGGAAATATAAAAGGCGGTTTGTTGAACATAACAATCAAATCGCTGGGGGCCATTGTGAAAGCAGGAACGACTCGTGTCGAGGGAGTCACCGACTACGCGCAACCACCAAAAGGCCGAGGATTGCACTTGATGCAAGGACCTGGATACGATCAGGAATCAACGCCTGGCCTCGTCGCCGCCGGAGCAACCGTGGTTGTCTTCACAACCGGGAGAGGAACGACAATTGGAAATGCAATTGCGCCGGTGATAAAACTAGCATCAAACACGCCGATCTTTGAGAGAATGTCTCGCGACCTTGACCTGAACGCCGGAACTGTAATCGACGGAACTGAGACCATTGAAGAAGCAGGTCGACGGGTTTTCGATCATATAAAACAAGTTGCATCAGCCGAGACTCTGGCAAAGGCAGAGCTTCATAAACATCGAGAGTTCCAGGTCTGGTCGGAACAAGGTATATCCCTCTGATAGTAGAACAGGCTGGCAGCCTAGTATACCTGCTGAACTGACCGAAATGGCTTAACCTAAAGTGATTATTAGGGTAAGCTATCCCCCAAGATAGGATGGAGGCACTCATCGGACGTAGTCGGTCCCTATCAGGTGTGCCGTGGCTAGTCATCCGATTATTATCCCGAACAGGATGGTAAGATTTGTCTGCTAATGAACCATTGTCGCGCCGACGTGAGTTTCTAAAAGATTCTCTGGAGCGCAGGACGTTGCTTTGGGCTGTGGCCATCGGCGGTATTGTCCTCATAAATGCCGCAATCTGCTATCGGGCCGTGTCTGCCTTCTTTAATGATTATCATTGGGTAAATCACACTCGACAAGTTGAAATTGAACTGGTGACGACTCAATCATTGATGACGGATGCCGAAACCGGAACTCGCGGATTCGTGATCACCGGCAATGACGCTTATCTTGAACCGTACAATAATGCCGTTCGTGAAATCGGCCAGCAGATTGACGAAGTGCGAAAGTTGATCGCCGATAACGAGGACCAACGCAAGCGCCTGGACGAGCTTGCAGCCTTGATAAACCAAAGGCTCCAAACACTTCAAAACGGCCAAAAACTTCGCAGGGAAGAAGGCCTTGCCGGTGTTCAAAGACAGCAGAATAGCCTGCGCGGCAAGGAAGAGATGGATCGAATCCGCGCCGTGATCGGCGAGATGATTGACAGAGAAGACAAACTGTTATCAGTGCGGGAAAGTGAAGCGGAACAGAATCGACAACGAATATTCCTGACATTTACTTTCGCTACCTTGCTGGCGCTGGCTCTGATCGCGGCCATTACGCTATTGCTGAGGCGGACCCAGGCAGAGCGGCAGCGTTCAATGAATCTTGTGCAGGAGCAGAAAGATTGGCTTGCGGTCACTCTTACCAGTATTGGCGACGCAGTGATTGCGACCGATACGCAGGGACGCGTAACATTCGTTAACCCAGTGGCGGAGTCGTTGACTGGATGGTCTCATGATCAGGCCTCGGGACAACCTCTTGACCAGGTCTTCCGGATCGTGAATGAAGAAACGCGACTGACTGTTGAAAGTCCGGTTACAAAGGTTCTTCGTGAAGGAGTCGTCGTCGGTCTGGCGAATCACACCATTCTGTTATCGAAGGACGGCAGAGAGATACCAGTTGATGACAGTGGCGCTCCGATTAGAAAAGAATCTGACCAATCTATCGCGGGCGTGATTCTTGTCTTTCGCGATGTCACCGAGCGCAAGCGAAATGAGAAGACTATGCGCGCGCTTCAGGAACGCTTTGCCAAGGCTTTCAGCGCGAGTCCGGTTCCGATGAGCATCGTCACATACGACGAAGGCCGGTATGTGGATGTGAATGAAAGTTTCCTCAAGGAGAATGGTTACACTCGCGAAGAAGTCATCGGACGCACAACAACCGAGATGAACATTTACGTTGACAATGAAGAGCGCGACCGGTTGAGGCAAATCGTGATCGAACAGGGGCGACTAAGGAATTATGAAGTTCGGCGTCGACTGAAGACCGGCGAGATCCGTGTTGCGCTGGCGTCCTCTGAAATCATCGATCTGCATGGCGAGCGCTGCATTCTAACAACGACGTTCGATATTACGGATCGAGAAATTGCCGAGGCAACCAGGGCAAGACTTGCTGCTATCGTCGAATCCTCCGACGACGCGATCATCGGTAAAGACCTTCAAGGCATCATCACCAGCTGGAATGCGGGAGCAGAGCGAATCTTTGGATATTCCGCGGATGAGATGATCGGTCGGCCGGTCACAGTCCTCCACCCACCTGACCGCGCCGAGGAAGAGATCCAAATCCTGGAGCGACTCAGACGCGGAGAGCCGATCGACCATTTTGAAACTGTAAGAGTTCGTAAGGACGGCCACCCAATCGATGTCGCGTTAACGGTATCGCCTATTAAGGACGGTACGGGGCGTATAATCGGAGCGTCAAAAATATCCAGGGACATAACTGACAGGAAAAAGGCGGAGAAGGAACGCGAGCGGTTACTGGCAAGCGAAAAGGAGGCTCGAGCGGAAGCAGAGGCAGCGAATCGGCTCAAAGACGAGTTTCTGGCAACAGTATCGCACGAATTGCGCACGCCGCTGACAGCGATCCTTGGATGGTCGGCGCTTCTTAAACAGGACGCGTCGAACGAGCAAGCCGTACGGAAGGCCATGGAAGTAATCGAGCGCAACGCAAAAGCGCAGACACAGATAATCGGCGATATCCTGGATGTCTCGCGAATCATCACAGGTAAACTCAGCCTTGATTTACAACCGGTGGAGCTGGACCTGGTTATTCACGCGGCCATTAACACTGTGCGGCCGGCCATCGATGGCAAAGAGATCATTTTGAAAGTGCATCTCGAGCCGCAGCGGCAGGTAGTATTTGGCGACCCGAATCGCCTCCAGCAAATCGTTTGGAACCTGCTCTCGAACGCAGTCAAATTTACGCCTAAAGGGGGAAGTATCGATATTGGCTTGAAGCACATCGATTCGAATGTCGAAATCTCTGTCCGCGATAGTGGTATGGGGATAGGGAAGGAGTTTCTGCCTTACGTTTTTGAACGATTCCGTCAAGCGGACGCATCGATGACCCGCTCGCACGGAGGACTGGGATTGGGATTGTCGATCGTGCGTCATTTGGTAGAGATGCACGGCGGGATGGTCTCGGCCGAAAGCGACGGAGAAAATAAAGGATCGATGTTTAAGGTAACCCTTCCGGCCGCTGCAATTAGTGAGGTCGCTCCGATGTTGGGTGGATACGCTCCGGCTAGAGTGGACACTATGGGTGTGGAATCTGTCCATAAGGATCCAATGCTGAATGGTCTTCGTATCCTGGTAGTTGACGATCAGGCCGATACTCGCGAGATAATCGCGCGCGTATTGGCAAACAGCGGCGCCGAAGTGAAAACTGCGTCTGCGGCCGATGAGGCCATGGACATTTTCCTGCAGTGGAAACCCGAGATTCTGATATCCGACCTGGGTATGCCTACTCAGGACGGAATCCATTTCATCCGAAAAATCAGATCGCTGCAGGCAGAAAACGGCGCTACCGTTCCGGCCATAGCCCTGACTGCGTACACTCGGGAAGAAGATCGGACTGCGGCGTTATCCGCCGGTTATGATCTGCACTTACCAAAACCGGCCACGCCTTCAGAGCTGGTTACAGCGGTATCCAGTTTGACTAAGCCGCATCAGCCTGGTTCAATTTAAGACAGACACCGGAATTGAAAGACCGCATGACAAGTACTTGCGGTACTATTTTCCGCTAGTGATCCGAACGACATCTGTTGTTCTTTCCCAGCGCATGACTGCCAAGAGTTTGCCGTCGGGCGACCACGCGCCGGATTGAATCCTTTGGGAACGAAAATCGGTGAATTTTCGCGCTTCGCCGCCGTTTAAAGAAAGATAGTATATTTCACCGCTCCCAGACCGATAGTCTACAAATGTAAAACCCTTGCTGTCCGGCGTCCATTGCAACAAACCGTTGTAAGTAGGAGGTAAATCCAAGGTTTTGGGTGCAGAACTATTATCGAAAGAATGAATGGTCAGTGTAGAACCAGTGCGATCCTTGTCAGAGGTTTCAACAGCATAAGATCGGCCATCTGGGGAAATCTGATAATCTTGGCAATCGCCACAATCGATTATTTCGGGTTTTCCGCCTTCCAGTGGAACACGCCAGGCTGGTGAGCCAACAAGCTCCTTTGATCTAAACTGAACCCACTGGCCGTCGGCCGAACATTCTGGATTAGTCGCATTCTTCATATCTGTTAACTGCATCAGGCCGGTAGCGCTTCGGTTGATGCGCCAAAGATTCAATCGGCCGTTTTGGCTGGAAATATAAACAATATATTTACCTCCTCCGCATACTACCGGTTCGTACTTATTCACTGCATCGAATGTCACCTGTCTGGGGGATGAGCCGTCAACTCCAAGTTCCCAAAACTCAGATTTGCCAGTCGTGGTTGAGGCAAAAATAAGACGTCCTTCAGGTGTCCAATTAACATCGGAATAACTTCCAAGGTCACTTGTAACCGATCGCGCTTGCGTGGGAGTGTCTTTTGGAACAATCCAAATCTTTTCCTGTGTAATGCTTTGCTCGGCAACAAGAACCTCGCCGTTAGATGTCAAACTGAGGTGTTGGTAATTGTTAAGATCGTTTGTAACTTTTTGGACTTCGCCGCTTGGGTAAGCGACATATGATATTTGTTTAGGCTCTGTTCCTCTCGAGCTTACAAGATAGAAACCCTTCCCATCTGGCAGCCAGACGATGTCAGAAATGTTATACGCCCTGAAATTATTCCAATCCACGACCTGTCCGGAGTCGGTTGCAATGAGTCGAATGCGTGCATATTGCTGTTTATCGTCCCCCGCATATGAAACGACGCAGGCAATTATCTTTCCATCAGGCGACCAGACCACACGACCACTAAAAGATGCTTCTGTGAATCTCGTCAGTAACCGCTGCTGTCCTGTCTTAATATCCGAAATTATTATTTCGGTACTCCCGGTGGACGAGTCGTATCTCTCTAAGCAGAGTTCTTTTCCGTTTGGCGCAATTTTTAAATTTCCGTCGAGATCTGACATGAGCAACCGGGCGTCCCCGCCCAAAATGGGGATCTGGTATAGTTTTTGCCTTTTCGGATTATTGTTTTCAGCCGTGCTATAAAGGAGATAATCCCCGTCCGGCGAGAAAGTCAAATCAGCGAATGACACTGCCGATGAAGGCAAGACAGATCGATTGCTCATCGCATTCAACTGTCGAAGCCACAAGCTCTGGTTTCCTCCGCCATCATCTTGGCTATATGCCAGGTATTTACCATCAGGCGAAATAACGGACGACCCGACCTTGCCCGATGAGGTCAGCTTGCTGAATTGCACCTTATCCAATGAAATTCTGGTGGTCGGATTATGATGAAACCAACCTGTATAAACCGCAAATGAGCCGGCGACGATCAAAATGAGTGAAGTCAACGTAATCGACACGCCGAGCTTATGCCGTTTGATTTCATTGAAAAGATATTCCGCACTCGAGGTCTGGCGAATTCGCCCCGGCGCGGTCAAAGCGTAATCGGATCTTATCTGTGAGGCTTCGGCAATCCCTTGAGCAGGTGATCGTCTCTGTCGCCTCACCAAATCCAGATCGTATTTCAGATCCTGAAGATCGAGCAGCATATCATCAACTGACTGATACCGCTCCTCTCGTTCTTTCTTCAAAGCCCTGTCCACGATTGCCTGGAGTTCATCAGGAACCCCGCTGGTCAATTGTTCGAGTGGCGTGGGCTCGTCCTTAATGATGGCCGACAGAATGTCCGCCACAGATTCGCCCGCAAACGGCAATCTTCCTGCGACCATCTCGTACAGCACGATTCCGAGGCTGAAAATATCGGATCGGTGATCTACCGGCTGCATCCTGGCCTGTTCGGGACTCATATAATTCACGGTCCCCATCACAATGCCAGGAGTGGTTGTGACATTTTTAATGCTGGCGGAAATCTGTTTCTCAATTGCGGCCTGGGAGGAAGCTAATTTAGCGAGACCAAAATCCAGAACCTTTACATATCCATCCGGTCTCACCATGATATTTTCTGGTTTGATATCGCGGTGAATGATTCCGGCTTTATGCGCTGCGGACAGCGCGCCGGCAACCTGGATGAACTTGTCGAGAGTTTCAGCAAGATCGAATTTGCGTCCTGCTGCCCACTCGCGCAGGATTTGGCCGCCGATATATTCGCTGACTATGAACCATTGACCTTCGTCTTCGCCCACCTCGTGAATAGTAACGATATGCGGGTGATTCAACGTCGAGGCCGCACGGGCCTCTTGTTGAAAACGTCTGAGGCGAGTTTCATCCCATGCGGAGTCCGTCGGTAACAGTTTCATCGCAACCGGTCGATTCAATCGCAGGTCTTTGGCGAGGTAGACTTCGCCCATTCCTCCGCGGCCAATTTCTCGCTCCACTTTATAATGACCAAGCGTTCGGCCAATGACGGCAGCGGGTTGCGGGCTTCCCATAACGTGGGCGGCCACCTCGGCAACAGGTGTATCGAGAGGATTGGCAGGAGCTTCGAACGCGGCCAGCAGAGACTCGACCTCGCGTCTGATTTCGCTGTCGTCACCGCATTCCCTGGCAACAAAGTTTAGACGGTGGTCCGAAGGATATTCCAGCGCCGCGTTAAAGATTTCTTTGATCCGTTGATGTCGTTCCGGGTTCATGGCGTGCCCAGTAAGGATTAATTCGACGGGCTGCGACGAAGACTGAGTCCCGCCGGGCCATTTCCAACCTCGCTCTTTTGTAGAATGCCCGACCGAGACTGGTTTTGCAATCCATTATTTCACTATCTGTAAGAATTTCTCCTGGTCAATTGATAGCAAATTCGACAGCTTACAGAAATTTGATCATTTTTGTCGATTTGTGAGGGAAAGCACAAACGTTTCCCGCAATAACAGTTGAAGGGAACAGGTTGCCCTTCTCACAGAGCAAACAAGCTCTCTTGGCACGATAGGTTTGTCATTATTTTTTGGAGGTTAACGGAGATGTATCTGGTAGAAAGTCATCCAATCGAACAGTATCAATTTCTTCTGAAGGGACTTGTGTCCAAGGGAGGGCCGGAACCGGAAGATTATGAGGAGCTCGACGAGTCGATCGAGTCCCTTTACAGCGCTTATTCGCAGGGACTTGTTTCGAAGGATGAGCTTGGTGAATTGCGAAAGGCTATGGGCGAAGCGCTTTCGCCGTCAACACTACAGGGTTTCGCGTTCACCAAGCCACATGGTTATGCAGGCGATTTCGAGGTCATTGATCGGATATACACCCAGCGCGTGGCCGAAGAGCCCAATTTGAAAGCCTGGGATCGTTTTCTTCACGAACACGCTGCTCCGAAAGCTGTGCGAAACCGTAAAAGCTATTTCCATAACCTATTGAATCGCCATGTCGCCGCAGGCAGACCCTTGCGAGTGCTGAATGTCGCCAGCGGACCTGGTCGCTGTATGTTTGAATGGTTGCAGGCCAATCCCGATACCGATGTCACATTTCATTGCGTGGACATCGACGAAGATGCATTAAACTATGCGGCAAAACTGAACGAACGTTTCAGCGATCGCATTACTTTCACCCATAGAAATGCGTTGCGATTTAAATCAGAGCAGAAATACGACGTCATCTGGGCCGCGGGAATATGTGACTATTTCAACGATGCAACGTTTAAGGTTTTTCTGGGCAGATTGTTGGGTATGCTCGCTCCTGGTGGAGAGCTTGTCCTGGGCAATTTCTCGAAAGAGAACGCCAGCCGGGCCTATATGGAGTTGATCAGCGACTGGTGGTTACATCATAGATCTGAACAAGACTTGATCTCTTTGGCAATTAACAGCGGCATATCTCCTGATTCGGTGTTTGTAGGCTCTGAACCGGAGGGAGTGAATCTGTTTCTGCACGTGATTAACAAACAGGAGTAAGCGGGGACGGCTAGACTGCTATTTCTCGTCTGAGCCACGCGCGGGCCATATTCCAATCGCGTTCGACTGTTGCATGGCCCACGCCAAGTACTTTGGCGATCTCTTCTATGGTCATACCGCCGAAAAATTTCATTTCGACGACCTTGCTTTGCTGTAGGTCGATTTCAGCCAGGGTCTTCAGCGCGTCGTCGATGGCTACGATTTCGGCGGAACGATCGTCAGCAAGATCGGCCACCTGGCCGAGCGACACCCGCACCTGGCCGCCGCCGCGTTTGGCGTAGTTGCGACTTCGTGCGTGGTCGACCAGGATCTGGCGCATCAGGCGAGCAGCTATGCCAAAGAAATGCGCACGGTTTTCCCACGAGACTTTTTGATCGACGAGCCTTAGATAAGCCTCGTTGATTAACGCCGTGGTTTGCAGAGTATGTCCAGGACGCTCGCGACGCAGATAGCTTTGCGCGAGCCGACGCAGCTCGCTATGGACAACGGGTATCAGTCGATCAAGGGCAGCCTGATCGCCATTGCTCCAATCGATCAGCAACTGGGTAACTGGTTCGACCATGCCCAAAGTTTATAACAAACAACGCCCGGCCAGAAAACCCATTAATGGCCTGTCGGGAATATTTATGTGCCTGCCGAGGGACAAGGGTGACTATATCCCGCAATAGTAAATAAGAGACATTCGGTACGGCCCAACAAACATCAGATAGCGTTTTTCCGGTGAGAGCCTCCTCGAAATGGCCGCGCCAGGCGCGGCCATCTTTTTCCGTTTGGGAAATCTAAGATAGCAGGAAGACCAAAGTTTGAAATTAGAGTTTTCTCGTCTGTCGGATGAGGGAAAACGCACGCACTTCCCGCATTAATAATCGGAACGGCAGATAAAGAACGCAGGAATAACAAAGAACTATTACAGGAGAGCGACGATGCGATTGAAAGATTTCATAACTATATATTCTAGACAACTGTTGCGATTGGGTTTCGTAACTACAATGTTGCTGCTGACGACGATTACGGCGTCGGCCCAAAGCCTGACGACCAACATCGCCGTGGGAAAGGCTCCCGTCGCTGTCGCGGTGAACCCAACAACTAATACTATATTTGCTGTCAACGCGGGCGAGAATACGGTTTCGATAATCAACGGAGCAAACAACACCACCAGGAAAGTCGGAACGTCGCCTCAGTGTACTGCAATAACCTTGGATGCGGTCCGAAACAAGGCCTATGTTATGTGTCCCAGCACTCAAGCTGTAATAATTGTTGACGGTAACAGCAACGCAGTCAGTGGCACCGGTCTGGCAATTCCGGGAACCCCGAGCGCGCTCGCTTTCAATCCTGTTACTAATAAACTCTACGTTACAACCAGCGCTAATAACGCCACCTTCAACGAAGTCGACGTGATTAACGGCGCTGATCCATTTAACATCCCTATAGTTCACATACCGGTTGGGTCGGGCCCTTCCGGCATCGCGGTTAACCAGATAACGAACACAATTTACGTCTCAAATGCGTTCGACCATTCAATTTCCGTTATCGACGGCACGACAAACACCGTTAACACGATTCCTCTGACAAAAACACACGACCCCGGAAGCATCGCCGTCAATCCGGTAACCAACAAGATCTATGTACTGGATGAGAGTGGTGTAACCGATTTGATGGTTTTAGATGGTGCCACCAACGCCATAAGTTTCATTACGACGCCCGGTCTGGGCAACCAATTGGCCGTAAATCCGGTAACCAATAAAATCTACGTTACAGATGTTAATAACCAATCGGTCGACGTAATCGACGGCACTAACGATACGCTGAAAACATCGATTCCTATGCTGAATCCCGACAGCGTAGCCATTGATGTTGTGACTGATCGAGTGTACGTCGATTCCGTCGATGCCTTCACCGCGCCGTTCGGCGATGTCCTAGTATTCGACGGGACGACCGATACATTTATCAAGAAGTTGCCCACTGGCAATATTACTAGCACATTCAATCAGCCTCTTGTCGCAGTAAATCCCATCACAAACAAAGTTTATGTGGCCGACAATGGAACAAATGATATCGCGGTTGTGGACGAGGCCAGCAACATCACAACCAATGTCACCACAGAGTCAGCGCCCAGCGGAGTTGCGGCCAATCCCATCACCGGCATGTTTTACGTAACTGCCGGTGGATCGGGCTTCGTCCAAGCAATCGACACCCTTCACAACAATCAGGTCACCAGCATCAAAGTGGGTGGACTGCCGCAAAGCATTACGGTCTGTATTCCCACCAATGAGATATATGTTGCAAACGGTAACAACATAAACGTGATCAGCGGTTCGACTAATACATTAGTAGCCACGATACCGATAACTTCGTTTGCGGCTTTCATTCAGGCAAACAATGCCACTGACACCGTGTATGTCTCCAGCACGATAAATGGCACAGTAACCGCTATAAATGCCCTGAACCACACTGTTGCCGGAACAGTAAACATTGGCGGCAGTCTGGGCAACTTTGATATCAATTCGGTTACGGACAAGGTCTATGTCACAAATCAGACTGGGAATACTGTGGCGGTAATTGATGGAGTTACCAATACCGTTGTACATACTGTCACCGTTGGCGGCAATCCGACCTCGCTCGCGGTGAATCCTGTAACGAACAGGGTATACGTCGCAAATTCGGCCACCAATAACGTTTCAATTATAGATGGTTCAACAGATACGAAGACGACGGACGTTAACCTCGGTGTAAGTCCAAGCGCCATAGCTC
>Ga0070741_10002499_pt1 | contig 49048 bp, 43 predicted proteins | sample Coa_R1_4_FD_66440 | JGI IMG/M metagenome (GOLD analysis project Ga0070741, IMG submission 66440) | Surface soil microbial communities from Centralia Pennsylvania, which are recovering from an underground coalmine fire - Coalmine... | ecosystem: Environmental > Terrestrial > Soil > Unclassified ... | reverse complement strand
GCGGATGTTGTCGGCGAAGCCCTTTTGCTCGAGATAGGACAGCGTGTCCTTGCGCACGATGCCGGCATCGACGCCGCGCAGGAGCAGGATGTCGGCGACCGCCTGGACCGAGCCGCGGCCCGTCACTGGCAGGACGCGGAAATCGAAGCCATTGTCGAGCGCGGACGCAAGGTCGGCGCCCATTTGCGCATAGGTGCTGCCGACTGAACCCGTAACCAGGGTCACGGTGTTGGCATTGATCTGGTCGGCCAGCTCCCGCTTGGCGGCGCCATACCGGAAAATTGTCTTGAAGGAGTCGGAGACGGCGCCGGGGTCGATGCCGCTGCGCACCGGCCCAAACCGTTGCCAGTGCCCGTCCCTGAACATCATCATCTGCATCTGTTCGAGCGGCGCGTGATCGGCCGCGCTGGTGTTGACCACGACGCCCGGGATCAGCATCGGGACGTGCAGGCCCTTGAGCGATGACGCCTGCTTCATGATGTTGTCGCGGGAGAGGTCGTCGCCGCATTTCCGGAGCACGTCGACCATGAGATTGGCGACAGCATAGCCGAACACCGCAAGGCTGTTGGACTTGCTGAGCTCAGGCGCGTAACCATCGATGAAAGCGGCCCAGTCGCGGTAGGCCGGATCGCTGGCGGCCGCCGGATCGTCGCCCTCCCAGGTGTATGCCGCTGACAGGAGTCCTTCGGCGTTTTGCAGGCCAGCAGGCATCATCACCGCAGCGACCGATTCGGATACTGTTGAGATGATATGTTCCGGCTGCCAGCCGAGCTCGGCTGCGCGTCGGATCGCCATGGCGGCGAATTTCGGGGTCGTCACATCGAAGAAGATGTCGGCGCCGGAGGCCTTGAGTGCGGCGATGTGCGAATTGATGTTGGCGTCGGTGACCCTGTAGGGCACCTCCGCGACAACGGGGATCTTGCCGCCGAGCGCATCCTTCAGGCCCTTGACGTAGTCCTTGCCGAAATCATCGTCCTGGTAAAGGATCGCAATCCTGCCGCCGCTTTGATGTTGCTCGAGCAGGTATTGCGCGTAGATGTGAGCTTCGCTCTGGTAGCTCGGCTGGAATCCCATTGTCCACGGGAAGTCGCCGGGTTGGTCCCACATCGATGCACCGGATGCGACAAACAGCTGCGGAATCCTGTTGGCGTTGAGATAGGGCCGCACCGCAGCGCTCGGCGCGGTGCCGAGGCTTGCGAACATGAACAGCACCTTGTCCTCTTCGACCAGCTTCTTGGTCAGCTCGACGGTCTTCTGCGGGTTGTAGCCGTCGTCATAGGAAATGAATTTGATCTTGCGGCCGTTGATGCCGCCCTCGGCATTGATCTTGTTGAAATAGGCGGCAATGGTCTTGCCAATGACACCATAGGCCGAAGCCGGGCCGCTGTACGGCATGGTGTTGCCGATCCGGATCTCGTCGTCGGCGGCGCGCGAGCTGCAGGTGCCGCCAAGCACGAGCGTCATGAGCGCGAGCGCAAACGTGAATGCCGCTGCCCGCGCGTTGCGCAGCCCGGTCCTTCGCAGCGAGTAGCCGCTATTGCCTGCGAACCCCACGCCGCCGTCCGCGTACCAAGGCCTGCCGACGCCACCTCGCATCATGTCCCCCGTGCTTTTGCGACGCTCTTGCTTGTGTTGTCGCGGCCTTCGATGAAATCCTAACGAAGCGCCGATTGATTGAGCCGGCGCCTCGCCTCTGATGAGCCTTGCTCGGCGGCTTTCGCATACCAGGCGCGGGCTTTGGCGGCGTCGGGCTGCACGCCGACAATCCTGCGCGTCGCGAGCACGGCGGGATCGTAGGTGCCCGCCAGGATAAAGGCTGCGTTTGCGTCGCCGGCTTCCGCGAGATGGGTGAGAACAAGTCGCGCGCTCGGAATGTCACCGGCCGCGATGAGATCCTGCCCGCGTTTGAGCATGGCCGCGATCTCACTGTGCGTCATCGAGATGGTCGGCCGGGCCTCGGGAGCGGCTGCAGGCCTTGGGGTCGCGATCTCCGGCCGGACGGCCTCAACCTCGGGCGAGGGCTGGGGCGAAGGCTGCATAATTTCAGGCGGCAGCGTTATTGGCACAGGGGGTCTTGGTACAGGGGGGCTTGGCGCAGCAACGTCGTTGGTCGGGACGGCGGCGAGCAAAGCACCGGCTGGCACGGCAGCTTGATCGGGGGCTCCCGGCTTGGCTTCGGCGGCCGTCAGCCGCGTCAGGGTTCCGAGTGCTGTCGAGGCCGTGGATGGGCCGTTCCGAACGTCGTCCTCATTGGAAGGCCCGGGGCTGAGCATCGGAATCTGCACAATGACGAGTGCGATCGCGGCCGCGGCAATGACGGCGCCAACGAGCCCACTGGTCATGCCAAGGCCGGGCAGGCTCATAGGCTCGCGCGGCGGTGGCGCCACGAATTTCGGCATCAGCCCCGCGCAGATTCTCCGGTTCATCTCCTCCAGGTCGTTTTGCGGATCATTGTCCTGACCCGACTCTTGAACAGAGTCTTGAGCAGAGCTTCGGTTCGAGAGGGCTTCTGCCAGACGGAAGTTCAGAGCCGTGTGCCGCTGCCGCTGCGCGGTCGCGGGGAAGAACGAGGCAGGAGGCTCGCGCCCCATGCGTTGGGCCGCCTCGATGACGGCCTCCTGCAGGCGATTTGTCTCCTCGCGGCGGGGCTCGCTCGTCCAAGGCAAATCACGCAAACCATACAGAGGCAAGCCATGCCGAGGCAGCGCTTCCTCGAACTCCTGGTTGGTCTCGTCTTGGGTCTCGTCCTGTCGGGCCGGGATACTCATGACTAACCTCCTGTCGGCCGATGGATGGTGCAAGGGCAAAGGCGTTTGCAGCGTCTGCCATACGGTCGCGCATCAAAGTGCAATCAGACCGCGCCTTGCATCGGCTCATGCGAAAGCAAGCGACGGCGCGCGGCGTCACCACGCCATGCGCCTGATATCCGCACCTCTATGGGCACGTTTGGCAACATCGAGTGATACTCGCTTTCCTCCGACATGCGCGACGGATCATGTCGCGCGCCCTTCATACCGCTCCAAGGTTGTAATGGATTGCGGTCGCCACTTTTCATTCTTAGGTTGCTTTTGATCTTATCGAACTTTTTGGCAGGAACGTTAAGACGGAGAGGCTATTGTGTGTTCATTTTCCGGCGGCCGATGTGAGGGGGCGCGACGTTCGTTGCGATCGATCATCCGCGACGTGCGAGCCACATGGTGCGTCCGCCGGCCTGCGCGTCCTCGATCGCCTGATCGACCAGCTTAAGGCCATGCCGGGCAAGCAGGATTCGATACTCATCGGCGTCGATGCGCGGCATGACGCTCATAATGGGCGACGATCTGATCGGCGTGCTCATGCATGAGCCAGAGTTGGACAGCGCCGCCGTTATTGGCAAGACGTCAGCCCTGCCGGGCCCCCGTGACGCGCCAGATGACATCGCCGACATCGTCGGCGACCAGGAGCGAGCCATCGGGGCCAAGCGCAACGCCGACCGGGCGCCCGTAGGAGAACGTCTCGTCGGCTGCGAGGAAGCCCGACAGAATATCCCTGGGCGGGCCGGAGGGACGGCCGTTTTCGAACGGTACGAACACGACCTTGTAGCCGCTGAGCGTCGAGCGATTCCAGGAGCCGTGCTGGCCGATGACCATGCCGTCTGGAAAGCCCGGCAAGGTGCCGGCCGGCAGCCAGCACAGGCCAAGCGAGGCGGTGTGGCCGCCGAGTGCGTAATCCGGCTGGATGGCTTTGGCCACAAGGCTCGGGTCCTGCGGCACGCGATCGTCGACGATCTGTCCCCAATAGCAATAGGGCCAGCCGTAGAAGCCGCCGTCGCGCACCGAGGTCAAATAATCCGGCGGCGTTTCGTCGCCAATTCCGTCGCGCTCGTTGACGACGGTCCAGAGCACGCCGGTGTTCGGCTCCCAGGCCAGCCCCACGGGATTGCGCAGGCCGGAGGCAAAGATGCGGCTCGCGCCGCTTGCAAGATCGAGCTCGTAGATTGCCGCGCGGCCCTGTTCGACCTCCATGCCGGTCTCGGCGATATTGGAGAGCGAGCCGACGCCGGCATAGAGCTTCTTGCCGTCGGCGCTCGGCAGCAGGCTTCGCGTCCAATGCCCGCCGGGCTTGAAGGTGACGAGCTTTCGTCCCTGGGCAGTGATGCGGTCGGCGCCATGGGAATAGGGAAACGCGACCACGCCGTCGGTGTTGCCGACATAGAAGGTGTCGCCGATCAGCGCCATGCCGAAGGGCTGGTTGAGGCCCTCCATGAAGGTCTCGCGGGTCTCGGCGACGCCGTCGCCGTCCTTGTCGCGCAACAGCGTGATGCGGTTTGCGGACACGCCGAGCGCGGCGGCACGCCGCATCGTCGCCTGCATCGCATAGTGGAACATGGTCCTGGCGGGACCTGCGATCTGTGTTGCCTCGGCGATGAGGACGTCGCCATTGGGCAGCACATTGATCCAGCGCGGATGCTTCAGCCCGGTGGCAAAGGCGTTCACGGCAAGACCGGGCGCGGCCACTGGCTGCTCGCCGGCGCGCCAGCCTCTGGCGGTCGGCATCTTCAGCGTTGGGATCGCGCCTTGCGGCTTGGCTTGCGGAATTTCGGGCCTGTCACCCCAGGCGGCCTTTTGAGGCACGCCTTGCAACCGCCGCCACCGCAGCGCGACGCCGCCGATCAGCGCCACGATTTGCGCGAAAATGCCGGAAAATGTCATGAGGTCCTCTTGATTGCGGGCGGCACTATCCGATGCCGGAACGTGTCGCTCAAGAGGCAATCCGGAATGGGCGTATTCCGCGCAAGCGAGGTCGGATTTGCATTTCCCGAGTAGAACAATTGGCGGGGTTTCGAGTTGGCTCCTTCGAGCGAACGGCGTTAGTCTTTCGGGCAGGCAAGGTCGTGACCCCGATTTTCGATGGTGCGCGCATGACGTTTTTGTTGTCGAGGGAGAAGCGCAAGCGGCTCTTGCCGGCCCGCCTTGCCATTGCCGCCCTGGCGCTCTGGATCGGGCCGCAACTTCCTTCACACGCCCGAGGCGGCGCGGGCGAGCGCGCGATCCAATCGAACGAAACGCGCAATCCCGGCGATCCGATCCTGGCGATCGTATCCCTGCAAAAGCAGCGCATCACCGTCTATGACGCGCAAGGGTGGATTTTGCGCGCACCCGTGTCGAGCGGCCAGCGGGGGCGGGAGACGCCTTCGGGAATCTTCAGTGTCATCCAGAAGGACGCCGACCACCATTCAAACCTCTATGACGATGCCTTCATGCCGCACATGCAGCGCCTGACATGGTCGGGCATTGCGCTGCATGGCGGTCCGTTGCCAGGATATGCGGCATCCCACGGCTGCGTGCGGATGCCCTATGACTTCGCCGAGCATCTGTTCGATCTGACGCAGCTCGGCCTGCGCGTCATCGTTGCGCCCACGGACCCTTCACCGGTCGAGATCAGTGATCCCGCTCTGTTGAGGCCGAAGCCGGGCGCAGGCGCGCTCGTTCTGGCGCGCAATGCGGAAGCGGCCGACGCTACTGCGAAACTGAACCAGGCGAGGCAGGCGGCCGGCGCCACCTATCGCGAGGCAACGGCCGCCATGGTGCCGGTGCGCGTCGCCGAGAACCAGAAGCTCAAGGCCGAGGCGCAATTGGCTGCCGCCGAAACTGCGCTCACCAACGCAACCACCGATGAGGCCAGGCAAGCGGCCGAAGATGCCAAGGCGAAGGCGACAGCCTGGATTGCCGACCTGCAGACTCAAGTGGACGCGGCGAAGGCCCAGCTGCAAGTGAAGGCCGATGCGCGCAGCGCTGCGCGCGATGCCGTCGCCGCCGCCGAGGCTGCGCAGACTGCGGCGGCCGAAGCCGCGCGCCAGGCTGCGCGCGAGCTCGAGCCGGTATCCGTCCTGATCAGCCGCAAGACCCAGAAGCTCTATGTGCGTCAGGGCTTCGAGCCAATCTTCGATGCGCCCATTACGATTACCGATCCCGATCGTCCGATTGGCACCTATGTCTTTACTGCGATGGAGCGGACCGGCACCGACGACGATATCAGGTGGACGGTTGTCGCGCTGGAGGGTCCACATTCGCAGCCCGAGGCCGTCGAGCCCCGTGGTCGCGCCGCCGGGCGCAAGAGCCCCGAGCTTGAGCAGGTCACGGCAGCAGCCGACGAGGCCAAGGCCGCGCTCGGCCGGATTACAATTCCTCAAGAACTGCTCGACCGAATCCCCGGCGTATCGCCGCGCTCGTCGGTGATCATCACGGACGAGGCCCCGAGCCCCGAAACCTCTAAGGGCACCGATTTCGTGGTGGTACTGAGTGACCAGCCGCAGGGCGGCATCAAGTTCCGCAAACCAGCGCCGGCACAGGACTACGGCTACGTCAGCTCGCGCTATCGCGCGCCGGCTTCAGGGGCGGCCTGGGGCTCGCCATACGGCGGGAGGGGCTTCTTCACCTGGTAGGACTGCTGTAAGACTCCGGCTGAGGCCGGCTGGAGAGATTGAGCATGGCAGACGATCCGATGATGGTTGGCGCTGCGACCGTGTTCGTCGTCAGCGACATCAGCGCGAGCCTGGCGCATTACCGCGACGTGCTCGGCTTTTCCGTGACCTTCGAATACGGCGATCCGACGTTCTATGTCTGCCTCTGCCGCGACGAGGTCGCGCTGCATCTGGTCGCGGCGCGTCAGACCCGGCGGTTGCCTGGCAACGGCGGAGTCTGCGTCTTTGTGAAAGATGTGGACGCCGTCCATGCCGAGCTCGCGGAACGCGGCGCCAACATCGTCAAGCCGCCGCAAAATTACGACTACGGCATGCGCGACTTCGACGTGCTCGACCCCGACGGCAATCAGCTGGTGTTCGGGATGGGCTCGGGGGATCACTGAGCGCGCGGCCACAAAGCGCATAGCCCCATACGTGGGCTGCGCTTGCCCTAAGGCCGGGGCTGCCGTTACTTGGCCCGAGCCAACAATATTTTGGGGGAGGACCGATGGGCCCGTTGCAAGGCATCAAGGTCGTCGACATGACCACCGTGCTGATGGGGCCCTACGCCACCCAGATGCTCGGGGATTATGGCGCCGATGTCATCAAGGTGGAGTCGCTCGAGGGCGACGTCACGCGGCTGATCGGTCCGACGCGGCATCCGGGCATGGGCCCGGTGTTTCTCAACACCAACCGCAGCAAGCGCTCGATCTGCCTCGACCTGAAAACGCCAGCTGGCCGGGAAGCGGTGCTGCGGCTGATCAGATCGGCCGACGTGCTGGTCTATAATGTGCGGCCGCAGGCGATGGCGCGGCTCAATCTCGGCTATGAGGTCGTGTCCGCCATCAATCCGCGCCTGATCTATGCCGGTGTGTTCGGCTTCGGTCAGGACGGGCCTTACGCGGCGAAACCTGCTTATGACGATCTGATCCAGGGTGCGACCGGATTGCCGGCGCTGATGGCAGAGACCGGCGATGGCACGCCCCGCTATGTGCCGAATGCGCTGGTCGACCGCATCGTAGGTCTGACCGCGGTTGGCGCAATCTGCGCCAGCCTGGTCGATCGCGAGCGCACCGGGCGCGGCCAGCGCGTCGATATCCCGATGTTCGAGACCATGGCGGGCTTTGTGATGGGCGATCACATGGGTGGTCTCACCTACGAGCCGCCGCTCGACAAGGGCGGTTACGCGCGCCATCTGTCGCGCGATCGTCGCCCCTACAAGACGTCCGACGGCTATCTCAGCGTCATCGTCTACAACGACAAGCAATGGGAGAGCTTTTTCAAAGCGACCGGCCGCGACGATCTGCGCAGCGATCCACGCTTTGCGACTTTTGCCGGCAGGGCGGTCAATATCGATTACGTCTATGGCGAGCTTGCGCGCATTTTCGAGACGCGCTCGACGGCGGAGTGGATCGCACTTCTGAACCAGGCCGATGTTCCTGTCATGCCGATGCACGATCTCAAGGGCATCCTCGATGACGAGCACTTGGTCGCCACCGGATTCTTTCCGGTGGTGCAGCATCCGAGCGAAGGGCCAATCCGCAGCATGAAAGTGTCGGCTTCGTTTTCGGAAACGGCGGCTGAGCCCACAAGGCTCGCGCCGCGGCTGAACGAGCATGGCGCCGAGATCCTGCAGGAGATCGGCTTTTCGCGCGAGGACATCGAGAGCATGATCCGCGATGGCGTGACCCGGCCATCGCCCGAGGCCTAAAGGATAGCAGCCATGGATTTCGCACTCTCTGCCAACCAGGAATCGATCCGCGAGGCCGTGGCAAAGATCTGCGCGCGCTACGACGACGCCTATTGGCTAAAGAAGGACAAGGAAGGCGGTTTCCCCGCCGACCTGCACAAGGCGCTGGCCGACGCCGGCTGGCTCGGCATCTGCATTCCCGAGGAGTATGGCGGCTCCGGGCTCGGCATCCTTGATGCCGCAATCATGATGCGCGCCATCTCGGAATCCGGCGCCGGCATGTCGGGCGCGTCGGCAGTTCATATGAACGTGTTCGGGCTCAATCCGGTCGTGGTGTTCGGCACCAGGGAGCAGTGCCAGCGCATGCTGCCGGGCATTGTCGACGGCCGCGAGAAGGCGTGTTTTGCGGTCACCGAGCCGAACACCGGGCTCAACACCACGCAACTCAAGACGCGCGCGGTGCGCACGGGTGACAAATATGTCGTCAATGGCCAGAAGGTCTGGATATCGACCGCGCAGGTTGCCAACAAGATCCTGCTGCTGGCGCGCACCACGCCGCTGGAGGAGGTGAAGAACCCGACCTTCGGTTTGAGCCTGTTCTACACCGATTTCGATCGTAACCGCATCGCGGTGCATGAGATCGAGAAGATGGGCCGCAAGGCGGTCGACTCCAATGAATTGTTCTTCGAGAATTTTGAAATTCCCGTCGCGGATCGTCTTGGCGAAGAGGGCCGCGGCTTCGAATATATCCTCCATGGCATGAATCCGGAGCGGATCCTGATCGCAGCCGAAGCGGTCGGGCTCGGCCATCTCGCGCTGTCGCGTGCGGCGGGCTACGCCAAGACGCGCAATGTCTTCAACCGCCCGATCGGCAAGAACCAGGCAATCCAGCACCCGCTTGCGAAGAACTGGATGGAGCTCGAGGCGGCCTGGCTGATGACGCTGCAGGCCGGCTGGCTGTACGACAAGGGCCTGCCGTGCGGGCCGGCGGCAAACTCCGCGAAATATCTCGCAGGCGAAGCAGGCTTCCGCGCCTGCGAGCAGGCGGTGATGACCCATGGTGGTTTCGGCTATGCCAAGGAGTTCCATGTCGAGCGCTATTTGCGGGAGTCATTGATCCCGCGCATTGCGCCGATCAGCCCGCAGCTGATCCTGAGCTTCATCGCCGAGAAGGTGCTCGGCCTGCCAAAGTCGTATTGAGATGTCATACCTGCGAGTTGTTCACGCTGTCGTTCCGGGGCGATGCGAAGCATCGAACCCGGAACCTCGAGATTCCGGGTTCGGTCCTTCGGACCGCCCCGGAATGACAGCGGAGCAAGGGGCACGGTCATGAGCTACATCACCGGCGTCGGGCTCACATCGTTCGGCAGGCACGAGGGCTCGTCCTCGCTCGACCTGATGAGCCAGGCCGCCGCGCTCGCGCTCGTCGACGCCGGCCTCGACCGCCGGGAAATCGACGGCATTCTCTGCGGCTATTCGACAGTGTCGCCGCACATCATGCTGGCGACAGTGTTCGCCGAGCATTTCGGCATCCAGCCCTCCTATGCCCACGCCGTTCAGGTCGGCGGCGCCACCGGGCTCGCCATGACCATGCTGGCGCATACGCTGGTCGAGGCGGGCGTCGCGCAGCATGTGCTGGTCGTCGCCGGCGAGAACCGGCTGACCGGGCAGAGCCGCGATGCATCAATCCAGGCGCTCGCGCAAGTCGGCCATCCCGATTATGAGGTGCCGCTCGGCCCGACCATCCCCGCTTATTACGGCCTCGTCGCCTCGCGCTATATGCACGAATATGGCCTCACACAGGAAGACCTCGCCGAGTTCGCCGTGCTGATGCGGCGTCACGCGCTTGGGCATCCCGGCGCGCAATTCCGTGACCCGATCACGGTTGCCGATGTGATGGCTTCAAAACCCGTGGCGCTGCCGCTGAAGCTGCTCGACTGCTGCCCCGTCTCCGATGGAGGCGCCGCCTTTATCATCAGCCGCGAGCCGACCGCGAACGTGCGCGTGCGAATCCGTGGCTGCACCCAGGCGCACACACACCAGCATGTCACTGCCGCGCCGCCGCTTGACAGGCTCGGCGCCGAGATTGCGATCGCCCGGGCCAAGGCCGCCACGGGCATTGCGATCTCCGATGTGCGCTATGCCGCGGTCTACGACAGCTTCACGATCACACTCGCGATGCTGCTGGAAGACTTAGGGTTGGCCAAGCGGGGCGAGGCTGCGGCTCGCGTTCGAGCCGGCTATTTCTCGTGCGACGGTGAAATGCCGCTCAACACCCATGGCGGTCTGCTCAGCTACGGCCATTGCGGTGTTGGTGGTGCCATGGCGCATCTGGTCGAGACCCATCTGCAGATGACGGGGCGTGCCGGCGACCGCCAGGTGCGGGATGCATCGCTGGCGCTGCTGCACGGAGATGGCGGCGTGCTGTCCTCTCATGTCAGCATGGTCCTGGAGCGCATAAGATGAACCGCCTTGCCGACTGGACCAAGGGAGAAGCTGCGATCATCTTTCAACGCTGCGCTGGCTGCGGCGCGACGCAATATTTTCGCCGCGCCTTCTGCGCCTCGTGCGGTGCGACGGACTTGCAGGAACGTCGCGCGAGCGGCGAGGGTAGGGTCTACGCGATCTCGCTAGTCTGCCGCGCGGCGACGCCGGAGACCAAGGCGCATGTGCCTTACAACATCGTGCTAATCGACACCGACGAGGGCTTCCGGATGATGGCCCATGGCGACAATGATCTCGCCATCGGCGATCGCGTCAGTGCGCGGTTTGTTCAATTTGCTGGGCGGCTTGTGCCTTGCTTTGCGAAGGCTTCTCAACCCGATAAAACAGAACGCTGGCGATGACGAGCATCGCCGTCACCGCCAGCAAGTGCGCGAATGCCTCCGAGGTTGCCCTCCTGGTGGCATGCTTCATGCCTTTCCTCCCTAGACTTGGGCATGACTGGTCATCGCGCGCGAACGCGCAAAAATCGTCAAATTATAACTCGGAACACCCCACGCTGCGTATTCGCCTTATGTCGTCCCCCGTCAGGCGAATATCGATTGTGCCAAGCTCGAACAGTAATACGGCGGCAATTTGACTCCAGCATGGTGCTGTTGCGTCGCTCGGGCGATACTCGTTTGGCGAATCAAGGCTTTGGAACCCGCGCGGCGGATCCGTAAATAAAGGTGAAATATGGCCCGCATCGATTACAGCGATCCCGCAAAGCACAACGATCGTACGCGCGAACTGCTCGGCAAAAACCGTAACGCCAACATCTTTCGTATGATGGCGCATTCGCCCAGCCACCTCGAGCAATATTGCCGGCTCGGTGGCGCCATCCGCCACAAGGGCGAGCTTGATCCGGTCGTTCGGGAGCTTGCGATCACGCGCACCGGCATTCTGTGCGAGGCGCCGTACGAAATCGTCGCCCACAAGCGCATCGGCAAGAATGTCGGCGTCACCGACGAGCAGAATGAAGCCTTGGAGAATTGGCAGTCGGCGACCTGCTTCAACGAGGTGCAGCGCGCCGCGCTCGCCTTCACCGACGAGACCGTCAAGCTGCCGCGTGTCACCGACGCGACCTTCATGGCAATCGCCGCCAAATTGACCCCGGGCGCGCTGGTCGAGCTGCAGCTGGCCGTCGGCTTCTACATCATGACGTCGAAGTTCCTGGAGACCTTCGCGGTCGACATGCAGCCGGCGTCGGAGGTGGTATAAGCCAGAGGTTGCATCTTCTGGGGGTTGAGATCATGGACAATGGCTGGGAGGTCTCGGCGCAGGCCTGGGTCGATTCCATCGGCGAGCGCGGCGACTGGGGACGTGAGCATGTGCTCGATCCCGTTATGATCGGCCGGATCACCGGCCGCTCGTTCAAGCGCGCGCTCGACGTCGGCTGCGGGGAGGGCCGCTTCTGCCGGATGCTCAAGCAAGCCGGCGTGGCGGCAACGGGGATCGATCCGACCCCGCAGTTGCTCGACCTCGCGCGTCGGCGTGATCCGGCCGGCGACTACCGGTTCGGCCGCGCCGAACAGCTCGAGTTCGGGGATGGAAGCTTCGATCTCGTCGTGAGCTATATCACGCTGGTCGACATCCCCGATTTCAGGGCGGCCGTTCGGGAGATGGCGCGGGTGCTGAAGCCGGGCGGCTCGCTCCTGCTCGCGAACCTTACGGGCTTCACTTCCGCGGGCGCCGAGCAAGGGTGGGTGAAGGATGCGGAGGGGAAGCGGCTGCACTTTCCGGTCGATCGTTACCTCGAGGAATTTCCGTTCTGGTTCGAATGGTCGGGCATCCGAATCGAAAATTGGCATCGCCCGCTATCGGCCTATATGGCCGCATTCCTCGCCGCCGGGCTGACCCTGACATTCTTTGCCGAGCCTGCGCCAGTCTCCGGAGAGCGTCACACCAGGAATCGTTCCGGCGAGTGCCATGGTTCGTCGTGATGGAGTGGACGCGGCCGGCTGGTGCCTAGGTCGCAGTGGGTAGTAGAGCTCGGCCGGCGTTGGGGTTGGTCTGAAGCGTGGGCAATTGAATGACAATTGATGAATATACCGATTGGGCAGCGACGATCGCCAAAGTGGCCGAAAATCCTTCGGTCGAGCGCTGGTCCTATCTTGGGCTCGGCCTTGCCGCGGAATCGGGCGAGATTGCCGATCATATCAAGAAGCTGCTGCGCGACGACAAATTGGACCGCGACGCGCTTGCGGGTGAGCTGGGCGACGCGATCTACTATTGGCGTGTCTCTGCGTAGCTTCGGGCCGAAAGCCCTCCGAAATTCTTGAGGCAAGCAGGGCGAAGATCGAACAGAGGATCGCAGGGTAGCGCCGCCTAAGTCGCCGTCAGCACGTTCAGCTTGGTGTTGGCGAGGATCAGCCGGTCCGCGAGGAGTTGCGCGAGGTTGCGCATGATGCGCTCGCCGGCGCGCGGGTTGTTCTCGCGGAAGCGTTCGAAGTCGGCGAGCGGCACTTCGAGCGCGGCGACCTGGGCATCGGCATAGACGTCGGCCGAGCGGTGCGTCTCCAATAGCGCCATCTCGCCGAAGGCCATGCCGGCCGTGATGGTCGCAAGCCGAATGCCGTCATGCAGCTTGACGTGCACCACGCCGGATTTGAGGAAGAACAGCGAAGCGGCGGGCTCGCCCTCGGCGAGGATCTTTTCGCCGGGTCGGTAGGTGCGCAACGTGCCGAGCGCGGCGAGCTGGTCGAGCTCGCGCTTGTCGAGCCCGGCCAGCAGCGCCTGCTCGGCGAGCTCGGTGATCTCCACCGCATAGATGTTGCCGCCATGGCGGTAGACGATCTGATCCTCCGCCCACTCGATGGCGTCGTCGAGCAGGGGATAGTTGCGGATGTTGGCGAGCCCGTTCGCCCATTCACCAATGCTCTTCCACTGCGCCGAGCCGCGATCGATGCCGGACAGGATCACCGTGACATTGAAATTGGCGAGCTCGGCGAACTCCTCCGCCAAGAGCCGCCCGCCGGCGGGCGTCACGGCGGCGACCCGGCGCAGGTCGAAGATCACGAATTGCGGGCGCGGCTTGCTCGCCAGTTGACGCGAGACATAGTCGACGGTGGAGAAGGACAGCGTGCCCACGAGCTCGATGACGCGGACCTCGTCATGATGCGCGGCGAGCAGCCTGCGCTCGGCCGGCCTGCGGCTGCGGCGCGAGGAGCTCTTGCCGATGTTGTAGTCGGCGATGACAGCGTTGCGCGCGTCATCGGCCCGGCTGAGCATATGCAGGCCGTAATGCGACGACAGCACCTCGCAAACCTTGATGCCGCGCACGCTGTTGCCATGGCCGTCGAGCCGCGGCGAGTAGCTGCCGAGCCCGAGCCGCGCCGGGAGCGCTGCCAGAATGCCGCCGCCGACGCCGCTCTTGGCGGGGATTCCGACACGGTAGATCCATTCACCCGCATAGTCGTACATGCCCGACGACGTCATCACGCTGAGCGTCCGCGACACGGCGTACGGCGTCACGACCTGCTCGCCCGTGACCGGATTGAGGCCGCGATTGGCGAGCGTTGCTGCCATGATCGCGGCATCACGCGCGGTCACCAGCACCGAGCACTGCCGGAAATAGACGTCTAGCACCTTGCGAACGTCTTCGTTGATGACGCCGGAATTGCGCAGCAGATAGCCAATGGCGCGGTTACGGTCACCGGTCGCGCTTTCCGAAGCGAACACGGCTTCATCGACGTCAAGCTCGCGCCCGGCAAAACGGCTCAACGCCTGCCGCACCGTGTCGAACGCCGTGTCAGCCTTCGCCTCCAGGATCAGACCGGAGCAGGCGATGGCGCCGGCATTGACCATCGGATTGAACGGGTGGTTCTCCGCATTGAGCCGGATCGAGTTGAAGGGATCGCCCGAGGGCTCGACGCCGATCACGGCCTCCACCCGCGCCGCGCCGAGCGTGTCCAGTGCCAGCGCGAATACGAAGGGTTTCGACATCGACTGGATGGTGAACGGCACCCGGGAATCGCCGGTCTCATAGACATGCCCGTCGAGCGCGGCGAGCGCGATGCCGAAATGCTCGGGATGCGCCTTGCCGAGCTCGGGAATGTAGTGGGCGACTTCGCCCGAATCATCCTCCGCAAAATTCTTGTGACATGCGGTCAAGAATCGCAGCAGCGGCGGCGACGAGGAAGCCCAGTTGCGCGCGCCCGCGATCGGCGCCGTTCGCATCATGTCCATGACATCTTCCGAAATGAGACAGGCGTACGCCGCATGTTACGCCGCAACGCGGCACGTCGAAACCGTCCTGCCGGCCCGTTGGCGCGGCAGCCTGCCGACTGCGTGGGCAGCTAAATGATTCAGGTCTCGATGATCGCCACCACCTGGCCTTCAGCGACGACATCATCGACTGCGACCAGGATGGATTTCAATGTTCCCGCCGCAGGTGCGGCGACAGGAATCTCCATCTTCATCGCTTCGACAAAGGCGATGTCCTCGCCGTCGCCAACGTTTGCGCCAAGCGCGAGCGGGAGGGCGCAGATGCGCCCGGCAACTTCTGTGACGATCTTGATATCTGGCATGCCAACCGGCTTTTTGTTGTCGCCGCACAATGCCTGAGGTAGCTTGTTCTTCAAGTGGAATTTTATTCCGCATAACGGAATTAGGAGGCAACCTTGGGACGACGCTCGGAGCGGCTGAGCAGGCCGAGACTGCTCACCAGTGACGCGACAGGTGAGGCTGACGTCATTCAGGTGGTCTCGCGCGCGTTCGACGTGCTCAGATGTTTCGAGGGCAGCGAGGCGCGGCTGGGAAATCTGGAGATTTCCAACCGCTGCGGCCTGCCGCGCTCGACGGTGTCGCGGCTCACCCACACGCTGACCCGCATGGGGCAGCTCGTCTATCTGCCGCGTGACCAGAAATATCGCATCGGCCCAAGCGCGGTCGCGATGAGCACCTCGATGATGAAGGGCCTGCAGCTGCGCAATCTGATCCGGCAGCGCCTGCAGGACGTCGCCGAGCAATTGCCCGGCACCGTCGGCTTCGTCATCCCCGACCGCTACCATCTCGTCTATCTCGAGTTCGCGCGCTCGGCGAATGCGCTCGGCCTGCATGAAGTCACGGGCAGCCGGATCTCGATGGCGAGCACGGCCGCGGGCCATGCCTACACCGCGGCGCTCGAGCCGGACGTGGGGGACGCGCTGCTTGCCGAGATGGAGCGGGAGGCGCCTGACGCCGCTCGGGTGCTGAAGCCGCGGATCGAGGCCAACCGCCACTTCCTGCGGGAGAATGGTTATGTCGTCGCCTGCGGCCTGTGGTCGCCGCATATCAATGGCGTCGCGGTGCCCCTGTGGTCGCCGCAATACCAGACCGTCGTCGCGGTGACGATCGGGCTGTTGGCTGCGATGTATGACGAGAAGCGCCTGCACAGCGAAGTTGCCCCTGTGATGCGCGAGCTGGGTGCAGCCATCGGCAGCCTGCTGGAGACGGCCGAAGGCGATATTTTCAACAACCGGATGGAGCGGAAGACGCTTGGCGTTATCGCGCCCAACAAAATGAGTGTGACGGAGGAGACGAATGATCTGGAAGCCCGAACTCGACGAGCTCGCTCGGCGCGAGGCCTTCGCGCGCGAGATGGGAGGCGTTGAGAAGGTCAAGCGACAGCGCGACCAGGGCCGGCTCACCGTCCGCGAACGCATCGACAGGATCGTCGATGCCGGCAGCTTCCACGAAATCGGCGCGATCTCAGGCGTCGGCGAATATGACGAGACGGGCGAGCTCACCAATCTGACGCCAGCGAACTGCGTGTTCGGCCGCGGCAAGGTCGACGGCCGCACCGTGGTCGTGGTCGGCGATGACTTCACCGTGCGCGGCGGTTCGGCGGATGCGTCGATCTCGGCCAAGCCGTTGATGGCGGAGGAGATGGCGCATGATTTCCGCCTGCCGATCATCCGCATCATCGAGGGCTCGGGCGGTGGCGGCTCGGTGAAGACCATCGAAACCAAGGGCGCGGCGAATCTGCCGGGCGGCATCGGCGGCAACCGCTGGTACCGTTATACGACGGAAAACCTCGCCCATGTGCCGGTGGTCGGGCTTGGCCTCGGATCGGTCGCAGGCCTTGGCGCCGCGCGGCTTGCCGCGAGCCACTATTCGATCATGACCCGCAACTCCGCGATGTTCGTCGCGGGCCCGCCTGTGGTGAAGCGGCTGGGCCAGGATCTCTCCAAGCAGGAGCTCGGCGGCGCCGACATCCAGACCCGCGCCGGCGGCGTCGACGATGCCGTCGATACGGAGGAGGAGGCATTCGCGCGTGCGCGGCGCTTTCTGTCCTATCTGCCGTCGTCGGTGTTCGAACTGCCGCCGACGATTGCCTGCAACGATGATCCTGAGCGAAACGACGAGGCGCTGCTCAAGGCGGTGCCGCGCAGCCGCCGCCAGGTCTACAAGATGCGGCCGATCATCGAGTCCGTGGTCGACAAGGGCTCGTTCTTCGAGATCAACAGCAATTTCGGCCGGCCGGTTATCGTCGGGCTCGCTCGGCTCGAGGGACGCGCGGTGCTGCTGCTCGCGAGCGACCCCTTCCACTATGGCGGCTCCTGGACGGCGGAAGCCTGCCAGAAGGTGGTGCGCTGGGTCGATTTTGCCGAGACCTTCCATCTGCCGATCGTCTATCTCATGGATTGCCCGGGCTTCATGATCGGGCTGGAGGCGGAGAAGGCGGCAACCATCCGCCACGGCATGCGCGCCATGGCCGCGGTCAACCAGACCACGGTGCCCTGGTGCACGGTGATCATCCGCAACTCCTTTGGCGTTGCAGGCGTCGTGCATCAGCCCGCCGACCGCTTCTCCATCCGCTATGCATGGCCGTCGGCGTATTGGGGCTCGCTGCCGCTCGAAGGCGGCATCGAAGCGGCCTATCGCGCCGAGATCGATGCGGCCGACGATCCGGCCGAGAAGTTGAAGGAGATCGAGGACCGCCTCAACAAGCTGCGCTCGCCGTTCCGCTCGGCCGAGAAATTCTGGGTGGAGGAGATCATCGATCCCCGCAAGACGCGTTCGCTGCTCTGCGAATTCGCGCGTCTGGCGGAACCGTTGCGCACGCCCGGACTCGCGAAGGGCATGATGATCAGGCCGTAGCTGACCCGACTCATCAACGACGTCGTCCCGGCGAAACGCCGGGACCCATAACCACAGGCGGATGTTGTTTGGCGTATTGCCCATCCCGTCATTGCGAGCGGAGTGAAGCAATCCAGGGCCACGCAAACGACTCTGGATTGCTTCGTCGCTTGCGCTCCTCGCAATGACAGCGGACTTCACTCCGCAGGTTGAGCGGCCATCACCGGCCTCGGCTGCCGCGAGATCGTCAGCGCCATCGCTGATGCAATCAGGCATAGCGCACCGGCGGTGAAGAAGGCGGGCAGATAGCTTGCAAGCAGCGTGCGCGATAGCCCAGCCCCGAACGCCGCTGCGGCCGCACCGATCTGGTGGCCGGCAAAGATCCAGCCGAACACCAGGTTCGCCCGTTCCGGTCCGAAGCGCTGTGTGGTGAGGCGCACGGTCGGCGGCACCGTTGCGATCCAGTCCAGACCATAGAACATCGCAAACAGCGACAGGCCGTAGAACGAGAAATCCGTGAACGGCAGCGCCACCAGCGACAATCCGCGCAGGCCGTAATACCAGAACAGCAGGAAGCGGTTGTCGATACGGTCGGACAGCCAGCCGGAGCCGATGGTGCCGAAGAAATCGAAGATGCCCATCGCCGCGAGCAGGCTTGCCGCCTTCACCTGAGGAATCCCGTAATCGAGGCACATCGGGATCAGGTGCACCTGCACAAGCCCGTTAGTGGAGGCGCCGCAGACGAAGAAGGTCGCAAACAGCACCCAGAACACGCTGCTCTTCGATGCGTCGCGCAGGGTGCCGAGCGCCGCCGCCATGATTGGGGCGGTCGTAGGAGCGGGGGCAGGTTGCGGCTCGGTGCTCTTGTCGCCAAACGGCCGCAGGCCGACATCGCTCGGCCGGTCGCGCAGCACCAGGAAGACGAAGAGAGCTGCGACGGCAAGGATGGCGCACATCATGCCAAGGCCCGTCCGCCAGCCGGAGCGCTCGGTGACATGGGCGAGCAGCGGCAGGAACACGAGCTGTCCGGTGGCGACGCTGGCCGAGAGAATGCCGATCACCAGACCACGACGTGCGACAAACCAGCGCGCAGCAATGGTCGCGCCCAGCACGAGCGCGGTCATGCCGGTGCCGATGCCGACCACCACGCCCCACAGCAGCACGAGCTGCCAGACACTGGTCATACCGAGCGACAGCACCAGCGCAGAGATGACCAGGACTTGTGCGGCGAGGGTTACATTGCGCAGGCCGTAGCGGTTGAGCAGGGCGGCGGCGAACGGTGCCATCAGCCCGAACAGGATGAAGCGGATGGACAGCGCGGAGGAAATCTCCGCAGTGCTCCAGCCGAATTCCTGCTGCAACGGCACGATGAAGACGCCGGGCGCGCCGACCGCGGCGGCCGAGACCAGCGCGGCAAAGAAGGTCGCGCCGACCATGATCCAGCCATAGTGGATATTGCGGCGGGCAAGCGCCGCCGCGAGCCAGTTCGAAATCAAGTTCACCCCCAGAGAGAATTGCCGGGATTGGTCATGCGTGGATATTGACCCAAGTCGGGCATGACCAAAATGTCAAACTTCCCTTATTTTCGGACATCGTCTCTTACGAGGCGATCCGTTCCACCGCGATCGCGGTGGCCTCGCCGCCGCCAATGCAGAGCGACGCGATGCCGCGCTTGGCATTCTGCGCCTCCATGGCGTGCAGCAGCGTGACGATCAGACGCGCGCCGGTGGCGCCGATCGGATGGCCGAGCGCGCAGGCGCCGCCATTGATGTTGAGGTGGTCGCGGGGAATGCCGAGGTCGCGTTGCGCCGCCATCGCCACCACCGCAAAGGCCTCGTTGATCTCGAACAGGTCGACGTCGGATGCACTCCAGCCGACCTTGTCGAGCAGCTTGCGGATGGCCGGGATCGGCGCAGTCGTGAACCATTGCGGTTCCTGGCTGTGGGTCGAGTGTCCCTTGATCTCAGCCAGAATGGGAAGGCCCTCGCGCTCGGCGATGGACCGTCTTGTCAGCACCAGCGCTGCCGCGCCGTCAGCATTGGCCGAGGACGCGGCCGGCGTGATGGTGCCGTTGGCACGGAAGGCGGGCTTGAGGGACGGGATCTTGGCGGGATCGACCTTCAGCGGATGCTCGTCGTTCGCAATAACCTTCGGTCCCGCTTTCTCGGCAACGGTGATCGGCACGATCTCGGCCTTGAACGCGCCGCTCTCGACCGCCTTGCGCGCACGGCTCAAGGTTTCCATCGCATAGGCGTCCTGGTCCTTGCGGGTGAATTGATAAGCTTCGGCCGTTGCCTCGCCGAAATCGCCCATGGAGCGGCCGGTCTCGTAGGCGTCCTCCAGCCCATCCATCATCATGTGGTCGATGATGCGGTCATGGCCGGCGCGATAGCCGCCGCGGGCCTTGGCGAGCAGATACGGTGCATTGGTCATGCTCTCCATGCCGCCGGACACCACGATGTCGGCGGAGCCGGCCTTGATGATGTCATGGGCGAGCATGGTCGCCTTCATCCCGGAACCGCAGACCTTGTTGACGGTGGTCGCACCGGTCGCATCAGGCAGGCCGGCGCCGCGCGCCGCCTGCCGCGCCGGGGCCTGGCCCTGGCCAGCGGGCAGCACATTGCCCATGAAGACCTCGTCGATCCGCTCCGGCTTGAGGCGAGCACGTTCCAGCGCCGCGCCGATCACATGGGAACCGAGCTTGTGGGCGGGAAGCGGCGATAGTTCCCCCATGAAGCGGCCGAGCGGGGTGCGGGCGGCGGAGACGATGACGACGGGATCAGATGCGGCCATGGCGAATCTCCCTGGGGACGATGATAATGTGAGATGATAGTCATCATATGATGCGTCGCGGAATTTGCAATGGCGGACGGCATTAAAGTTGATGTGAGGAGGAGGGCTGTCCGTTGGCGGTGTCGTAGGGTGGGCAAAGGCGCGTCAGCGCCGTGCCCACCATTGCAGCCAGGATCGCCGCGCCAAGGGTGGGCACGCTTCGCTTTGCCCGCCCTACAATTCGCGGCCTTACCGCTTGCGGTCGATGAACGCCTGCATCAGCCGCTTCGGTTCGTCGGTCAGGAACGACTGCCCGAACACCCCGATGCTCAAATCCACCGATTCCTTCAGCGGCAGGTCCTCCCATTGCCGCAGCAGCGCCTTTTGCGCCCGCAACGCTTCTGCACCGCACGCAAGCAGCGATTGCACGGTGTGCTCGACGGCCGCATCCAGGCCGCCCTCAGCGGCCACCACATCGACCAGCCCCCAGGCGAGCGCGGTCGGCGCATCGATGTTCTCCGCCGTCATCACCAGCCAGCGCGCGCGGCCCCAGCCGATCAGCCGCGGCAGCAGTGCAGCATGGATCACCGAGGGAATGCCGACCCTGACCTCCGGCATGCCGAATCTGGCATCATGGGCAGCGATGCGGACATCGCAGGCGGCCGCGGCCTCCAGCCCGCCACCCAGGCACCAGCCGGGCATTCGCGCAATCACCGGCGCAGGGAAGGCGCGGATCGCCTCGCAGAGGTCGCGCAGGCGCGTGATGAAGGCCTCGGCGGAGGTCTGGTCGAGCGTTGCCATCTCCTTGATATCGGCGCCTCCGATCAGGCTCTTCTCGCTACTGCCTCTGAGTACCAGCACGCGGATGTCCCGGTCCGCGGCGAGCTCGTCCAGACCTGTGCGCACGCCATCGATGACCGGCGAGCTCAGGATGTTGAGCGAGCCAGCGTTGCGGACGGTAAAGGTTGCAACGCCGCGAGGATCGCGCTCGACGCTGCAAAAATGATTAGGCGTGGACATGGCGGGGCTCGTGCGCAATAGGTTTAGCTTGACCACTTCCGCGGTGAGGGGGCAGCTTGTCAAGCGCGTGCGGATCCTTCAGCAAGATGAACGCATGTTAAGGAAATAGATGCAGCTTTTTTCCATCGCTGCTGTTATTATATGATTACAGACATTCCATAGGACGCCCATGCGTTATTCCCGTGAACACAAGCAGGAAACCCACGCCCGCATCGTTCGCAAGGCCTCCGTGCGGCTGCGAGAGAAGGGCGCGCATGGCATCGGCGTTGCCGACCTGATGAAGGAGGCCGGGCTGACCCATGGCGGCTTCTATGCGCATTTCGATTCGCGCGACGCGCTGGTGATCGAGGCGTTTGCCTACGCGATGGACCGCTCGATCGAGCATTGGCGCAAGATCGCGGACGAAACCCCGCCGGAGAAGCGGCTGGCCACGATCATCGAGACATATCTCTCGCCCACCCATCGTGACGATCCCGGCCATGGCTGTGCCATTACCTCGCTAGGCGCGGAAATTGCCCGCGAGAGCCCGAAGACCCGCCGGGCCTTTGCCGCCAAGATGGAGCAACTGATCGACCTGATCGCCGACCAGATCCAGGACGTCCCGCGCAAGGCCGCCCGAAAGCAGGCGACAAGCCTGCTCGCGACCATGATGGGCACGCTGGTGCTTTCCCGCATTGCGGGAAGCGGCGAGTTCTCCGATGAGGTCCTGCAGGCCGGCAAGGAATGCGCGCTGGCCCGCGCCGCAGCGCTGAAGACGGTCGCGGCAAAGCCCGCTGCGAAGAAGGCGCGGGCGAAGGTGAATTGAGGCGGCGAACTAGCGCCGCATCAGCGGTCTGCCTCTCCCCTTGTTGTGGGAGAGGCCGCTATCGCATCGATAGATGCGATGCGGGCGAGGGGTTTGTCTCCGCGGGTGTCACTCTTTGACATCGAACTCGCTGTCCCTCACCCGAACGAGTCTGTATCTCCCAGCGGAGCAGCCCTCTCCCACAAGGGGCGAGGGCACAGCAATGCGCAGCGCGTGCCTGATTGTTTCAAGCGCCGCTGAACAACGCCCGCTCTCGCTCCACCGTCTCATAAATATAATCCGCCACCGCTCGGATGCGGGCCAAATCCTTGCTGTCGGCGTGCATCAGGAGCCAGAAGGTGCGCGAGATCGAGATCTCATGCGGCAGCACCGGCAGCAGCTCCGGATGGGCGCTCGCCATGAAATGCGGCAGCACGGCGATGCCGTAGCCGGCAAGGGTGGCGTTGAGCTGCGCGATGAGATTGGCGCTGCGGAAGTGGGCCGCGATCTTCGGCGACACCTGCGGCAGATAGTCGAGCTCGGGCGTGAACAGCAGTTCCTCAATATAGCCGACGAAGCGATGCGCGGGCAGGTCCTCGCGGGATATGATGGCGGGCGCGCGGTCCAGATAGGCAGAGGTCGCATACAGTCCCAGCCGATAGTCGAGCAGCTTGCGCCCGACGATCCGGCCCTCCTTTGGCATGGTCAGGCTGATCGCGATATCGGCCTCGCGCTTGGAGAGGCTGAACAGGCGGGCGGTCGCGACCAGCTGAAGGTCGAGATCGGGATACCGCTCTGCAAACCGCACCAGGCGCGGCGCGAGAAAGTGGCTGCCAAAGCCGTCCGGCGCGCCGATGCGCACCGTGCCGGTCAGATGGGCGCGCGAGCCGCCGACCGCCTCCTGGTTGGCGACGATGGTGGACTCCATCGCCTCGGCGCTGTCGGCGACACGCTGGCCGGCCTCGGTCAGCAGGTAGCCGGTCTTGCGGCGGTCGAACAGCTTTGCCGAAAGGTTGAGCTCCAGTCTGTCGACCCGCCGGATCACCGTGGCATGATCGACGCCGAGCTGCTTTGCGGCAGCCGACACCGACCCGCCGCGCACGATGGCGAGCACGAAGCGGAAGTCATCCCAATCGATCGCGCCGCCTTGATCCAGCATTTCCGCACATCTAAGGTGCAATATCTCGGACTTGAATCCTATAAAATGCAAGTCAAAAGGCTTCTGTCAAAGCGATCCGGCTGACCTATCGGAGGACATCATGCGCTCAATCGGACATTTCATCGGTGGCAAGGAGGTCAAGGGGACCTCGGGGCGCACTTCGGACGTGTTCGAGCCGATGACGGGCGAGGTCCAGGCCAAGGTGGCACTGGCTTCCAAAGCCGAGGTTCGCGCAGCGGTCGAGAACGCCAGAGCTGCGCAGGGCGAATGGGCCAACACCAACCCGCAGCGCCGCGCGCGGGTGATGATGAAGTTCCTGGAATTGGTGCAGCGCGATTATGACAAGCTCGCCGAGCTGCTCGCGCGTGAGCACGGCAAGACCATTCCCGACGCCAAGGGCGACATCCAGCGCGGGCTCGAGGTGGTCGAGTTCGCCATCGGCATCCCGCATTTGATGAAGGGCGAATACACCGAAGGCGCCGGCCCCGGCATCGACATCTATTCCCTCCGTCAGCCGCTCGGCGTGGTTGCTGGCATCACTCCGTTCAATTTCCCCGCGATGATCCCGATGTGGAAGTTTGCTCCCGCGATCGCCTGCGGCAATGCGTTCATTCTGAAGCCGTCCGAGCGCGATCCCGGCGTACCGATGAAACTCGCCGAGCTGATGATCGAGGCCGGCCTGCCGCCGGGCATTCTCAACGTCGTCAACGGCGGCAAGGAGGCGGTGGACGCCATTCTCGACGACCCCGATATCAAGGCCATCGGCTTTGTCGGCTCCTCGCCGATCGCGCAATACATCTACGAGCGCTCGGCTGCGACCGGCAAGCGGTGCCAATGCTTCGGTGGCGCCAAGAACCACGCCATCGTCATGCCCGATGCCGACATGGACCAGGCGGTCGATGCGCTGATTGGGGCGGGCTACGGCTCGGCCGGCGAGCGCTGCATGGCGGTCTCGGTTGCCGTGCCCGTCGGCAAGACCACCGCCGACCGCCTGATGGAAAAGCTGATCCCGCGCGTTGAATCGCTGAAGATCGGCACCTCGATCGATCCCTCCGCTGATTACGGCCCGCTGGTGACGCGCGAGGCGGTCGAGAAGGTGAAGAATTACGTCGAGATCGGCATCAAGGAAGGCGCGACGCTCGCCGTCGACGGCCGCGGCTTCAAGATGCAGGGCTACGAGAAGGGCTTCTATCTCGGCGGCTGCCTGTTCGACAATGTCACCAAGGACATGCGCATCTACAAGGAAGAGATCTTCGGCCCCGTGCTATCCGTGGTGCGCGCGCATGACTACAAGGAGGCCCTGGCGCTGCCGTCGGACCACGACTACGGCAATGGTGTCGCGATCTTCACCCGCGATGGCGACGCGGCGCGGGATTTCGCGGCCAAGGTCAATGTCGGCATGGTCGGCATCAACGTGCCGATCCCGGTGCCGATCGCCTATTACACCTTCGGCGGCTGGAAGAAATCGGGCTTCGGCGATCTCAACCAGCACGGCCCGGATTCGATCCGCTTCTACACCAAGACCAAGACGGTGACCTCGCGCTGGCCCTCGGGCGTCAAGGAAGGCGCGGAGTTCTCGATCCCGACGATGAAGTAGTCCTGAAAGTGGCGAGCCGATGCAGTTCGCTCTGAACGAGGACCAGCTTGCGGTTCGCGACATGGCGCGGAGTTTTGCCGCGGACAGGATCGCACCGCATGCGCTGCGCTGGGACGAGGAGAAGCATTTTCCCGTCGAGGTGATGCGCGAGGCAGCCCACCTCGGCATCGGCGGCATCTACATTCGCGACGATGTCGGCGGCTCGGCCATGAGCCGCTTCGACGCAGCGCTGATCTTCGAGGCACTCGCGACGGGCTGCCCGACCGTGTCGGCCTTCATCTCCATCCACAACATGGCATCGTGGATGATCGATGCGTTCGGCAACGATGCGCAGCGCAAGAAGTGGCTGCCGAAGCTGTGCACCATGGAGCTTTTGGCAAGCTACTGCCTGACCGAGCCCGGCTCCGGCTCGGACGCCGCGGCCTTGCGCACCCGCGCCGTGCGCGACGGCGAGCATTATGTACTGAGCGGGCAGAAGCAGTTCATCTCCGGCGCGGGCTCAAGCGACCTCTACGTTGTGATGGTGCGCACCGGTGCCGACGGTCCCGGCGGCATCTCGACGCTGGTCGTCGAGGGCAACGCGCCTGGCGTCTCGCTTGGCGCCAATGAGCGCAAGATGGGCTGGAACGCACAGCCGACGCGTGCGGTGATCTTCGAGAATGCCCGCGTGCCCGTCGCCAATCGTCTCGGCGATGAAGGCATCGGCTTCAAGATCGCGATGGCCGGGCTCGACGGCGGTCGCCTCAACATCGCAGCGTGCTCGCTCGGCGGCGCGCAGGCCGCGCTCGACAAGGCCCTGGCCTACATGAAGGAGCGCAAGGCGTTCGGAAAGCGGCTCGACGAATTCCAGGCGCTGCAGTTTCGCATTGCCGACATGGCGACCGAGCTGGAGGCCGCACGCACCTTCCTGTGGCGCGCCGCAGCCGCACTCGACCGCAAGGACCCTGACGCGACCATGCTGTGCGCGATGGCAAAACGCTTCGGCACCGATGTCGGCTTCGAGGTCGCCAACCAGGCGCTGCAGCTGCATGGCGGCTACGGCTATTTGAGCGAATACGGCATCGAAAAGATCGTGCGCGATCTGCGAGTGCACCAGATCCTCGAGGGCACCAATGAAATCATGCGTCTGATCGTGGCGCGCAAGATGATCGAGGGCGCGCGATGAATGCTTCTACGGCGCCGAACAGCGAAGGCGATCTGATTGTGTTGAAGGCGGGGGCGGTCGGATTCATCCGGCTCAACCGTCCCAAAGCGATCAATGCCGTCACGCTAGAGATGTTTCGCGACATCGACAAGGCGCTTGATCGCTTCGAGACGGATCCGGAGGTCGGCGTGATCCTGCTCGAGGGCGCAGGCGAGCGCGGCTTATGCGCCGGCGGTGATATCCGGGCGCTCTACGAGAGTTCCAAGGTGAACGGCGACCTTGGCAAGATCCTATGGCGCGAGGAATATATCCTCAACGCCCGCATCGCCGCGTTCAAAAAGCCCTACGTCGCTTTCATGGACGGCATCGTCATGGGGGGCGGCGTCGGCCTTTCCGCCCACAGTCGCCATCGCGTGGTGACGGAGCGCACCAAGCTTGCGATGCCCGAAGTCGGCCTCGGCTTCTTCCCTGATGTCGGCGGCACCTTTTTGTTGTCGCACGCGCCGGGCGAGATCGGCACCTATTTTGGTCTCACCGGCCAGACCATGAACGGGCCGGACGCGGTCTATGCCGGATTTGCCGATGCCGTGGTGCCGTCGGCAAGGCTGGGCGAATTGCGCCTGGCGCTTACCAAGGTCGCGCCGGAAACGCCGTCGTCCGACATCGAGTCATTGATCAATGGCTTCGCGACCGGCGAGACGGCCGGCCCAGTGGCCGCGCTTGAGCCGCGGATCGACCAGTGGTTCGGCTTCGACCGCATGGAGGACATCATCGCCGCGCTCAAGCGCGATGCCTCTGAGCTTGCGCAAGCGACGCTCAAGACGCTCGGCGAGAAATCGCCGCGCGGCATGGTGGTGACGTTGAAGCTCTTGCGGCTGGCGCGCGGCGCCTCTTCACTGGAGGAGTGCCTGGTGCGCGAATATCGTGCCGCGCTGGAAGTGTTCCGCAGCGATGATTTTCGCGAGGGCGTGCGTGCGGCGGTGATCGACAAGGACCGCAATCCGAAATGGTCGCCACCTCGCATCGAGGACGTTACGCCGGAGATGATCGCGCCGTATTTTGCTGAGATCGGCAAGGACGAGCTGGTCTTCGGCAAGACCAAGTAAAAACGGATTCGACGGGAGGAAAAGCACATGGCAACCATCGCATTCATCGGGCTCGGCAACATGGGCGGGCCGATGGCGGCCAATCTGGTCAAGGCTGGCCACAAGGTAATCGCCTTCGACCTCGTGGCCGCCTCGCGCGATCAGGCCAAAGCCGACGGCGCTACGATTGCCGAGAGCTCCGTCTCGGCGGTGAAGGGGGCCGACGTCGTCGTCACCATGCTGCCCGCCGGCAAGCATGTGCTCGCGGTCTGGACCGATGTGCTGCCGGCGATGACCAGGGGCGCGCTGATCATCGACTGCTCCACCATCGATGTCGAAAGTGCCAAGCAGGCGCATGGGCTCGCCGCCAGGCACGGCATCCTCTCGGTCGATGCGCCGGTCTCCGGCGGCACCGGCGGTGCCAAGGCTGCGACGCTGACCTTCATGTGCGGCGGCGAGGAGAAGGCCTTTGCGGAGGCCAAGCCGGTGCTGGAGAAGATGGGCAAGAAGCTCGTGCATTGCGGCGGCGCCGGCGCGGGGCAGGCCGCCAAGATCTGCAATAACATGATCCTCGGCATTTCCATGATCGCGGTGAGCGAAGCCTTTGCGCTGGCTGAGAAGCTCGGCCTGTCGCACCAGGCGCTGTTCGACGTCGCCTCGACCTCCTCGGGCCAATGCTGGTCCTTGACCTCCTATTGCCCGGTGCCGGGCCCGGTTCCGGCGTCGCCCGCCAACAACGATTACAAGCCCGGCTTTGCCGCGGCGCTGATGGTCAAGGACCTGACCCTGGCGCAGGACGCGGCCAATGCGGCCGGCGCCGTGACCCCGCTCGGCAAGCACGCCCAGGAAATCTATAAGACCTTCGATGCAGCCGGGAATGGCGGGGTGGATTTTTCGGGTATTATCCGGCACGTTAGGAGCCTCGCCGGGAAACACTGATGACGACTTTCCAGGAAGCACGTGCCTTTCTGCTGAAACACCGCACCGACTACGCGACAGCGGTCAAATGTTTCCGCTGGCCCGACCCTGTGCCGTTCAACTGGGCGCTGGACTGGTTCGATGCGGAGCTTGCGCAAAGCCCTGAGAGCCGCGACCGAACCGCGCTCTGGATCGTCGATGCCGGCAGCGACCGGCAAACAAAACTGTCCTTCGCGACGCTATCGCGTCGCTCCAACCAGGTCGCAAACTTCCTGCGGGCGCAGGGGCTCAAGCGCGGCGATCACCTGCTCCTGCTGCTCGGCAATGTCGTGCCGCTGTGGGAGACGATGCTCGCGGCGATGAAGCTCGGCGTCGTCGTGATCCCCGCGACCACGCTGCTGACGCCGGATGAATTGCGCGACCGACTCGACCGCGGCCGCGCGCGGGCCGTTGTGGCGACACAGGATCAGGTGGCAAAATTCGAGAAGCTCGGCGGCGCCGATCTCGTGCGCATTGTGGTCGGCGCTTCGACGCCGCAACAGGGCTGGCTGCCCTTCGAGCAGGCGGCGGATTTTCCGGAAGCCTTTTCGTCCGACGGCCCGACGCAAGCCGACGATCCGATGCTGCTCTATTTCACCTCGGGTACAACGGCCAAGCCAAAGCTGGTGCGGCACAGCCAGCGCTCCTATCCGGTCGGGCATCTCTCGACCATGTACTGGCTGGGCCTGCAGCCTGGCGATGTCCACCTCAACATCTCCTCGCCGGGCTGGGCCAAGCATGCTTGGAGCTGTTTCTTTGCGCCGTGGAATGCCGGCGCCACCGTGTTCGTGGTCAACCAGCCGCGCTTCGACGCCAAGGGCCTGCTTTCGACCATCGGTCGCTGCGGCGTCACCACGCTATGCGCGCCGCCGACGGTGTGGCGGCTTTTCATTCAGGAACGGCTGTCGGATTTCAAGGTCAGCTTGCGCGAAGCCTGTGGCGCCGGCGAGCCGCTCAACCCGGAAGTGATCGACCAGGTGCGCGCGGCCTGGGGGCTCACCATCCGCGACGGCTACGGCCAGACCGAGACTGCGGCGATCGTCGGCAACTCGCCGGGCCAGGCGGTCAAGATCGGCTCGATGGGCCGGCCGCTGCCCGGCTATCGCGTCGAGATCACCGATGCCGACGGCCATGCCACAAAGGAAGGGGAGGTGACGCTGAAGCTCGGCGCTGATCGTCCGGCCGGTCTCATGCAGGGCTACCAGGGCGAGGACGGCAAGCTCAGCGGCGCCGACGGCGCCATCTATCGCAGCGGCGATGTCGTGTTCGTCGACGATGAGGGCTATCTGACCTTCGTCGGTCGCTCCGACGACGTCTTCAAATCCTCCGACTACCGCATCAGCCCGTTCGAGCTGGAGAGCGTGCTGCTCGAGCACGAGGCGGTTGCGGAAGCCGCCGTTGTGCCGTCGCCCGATCCGATCCGGCTCGCGATCCCCAAGGCCTATGTGCTGCTGACCGCGGGCGCCGAGCGCTCGCCGGAAACGGCGCTCTCGATCTTCAAGCACCTGCACACGCATCTGGCGCCGTTCAAACGCATCCGCCGCATCGAGCTGGTAAGCGAGCTGCCCAAGACCATCTCCGGCAAGATCCGGCGCGTGCAGCTCAGGCGGCTGGAGCACGATAATAATCGTGACGATGCCTTGCGCGGCGTCGAATTCCGTGAAGAAGATTTCCCGGAATTGCAGAAGGTCCGCGATCCCGGATCGCCGGAGCATTAAAGAGAGAAGCAGCAGAGCATGAACGAAGTCTGGAAGAAGCCGCCGATTTCGCTGGCGGCCTATCAAGCCATGGTCGGTCGCGAGATCGGGGTGTCGTCATGGCATCTGATCGATCAGGGTCGCATCGATGTTTATGCCGATGTGATCGAGGATCACCAGTTCATCCATGTCGATCCCGAGCGCGCGAAAAAGGAAACGGCGTTCGGGGGCACCGTGGCCCACGGCTTCCTCACGATGTCTCTGATGAGCATCATGTCCTATGAGGTGATGCCGGTGATCGAAGGTACCACGATGGGCGTCAACTACGGTTTCGACAAGCTGCGCTTCATCTCGCCGGTGCGCGCAGGCCGCCGCGTGCGCGGCCGCTTCACGCTGGCCGAGGCCAGGCTGCGCAAGGACAAGGAATTGCAGTCGCGCACCAACGTCACCGTCGAGATCGAAGGCGAGGACAAACCTGCGCTGGTCGCCGACTGGATCGGCCTGATTTATTTCGCTTGAACAATCATGTCGCTGAACACCCCTGGGAAACACATATGACAATCAGGTTTGACGGACGCGTCGCCATCGTGACCGGCGCGGGCAATGGTCTGGGCCGCGCGCATGCGCTCGGGCTTGCAAGCCGCGGCGCCAAGGTCGTGGTCAATGATTTCGGCGGCGCGCGCGACGGCAGCGGCGGCTCGCTGACGCCGGCGGAAGGAGTGGTCGAGGAGATCAAGAGGGCCGGCGGCGAGGCGATCGCTGATGGCGCCGACGTCTCGAATTTCGAGCAGGTAACGGCCATGGTCGCGCGCGCGACCAGGGAGTGGGGCAGGGTCGATCTGCTCTGCGCCAATGCCGGCATCCTGCGCGACAAGTCGTTCGGCAAGATGGAGCCGGCCGATTTCGAGAAGGTGCTGGCCGTGCATCTCGTCGGCACCTACTACTGCTGCAAGGCGGTGTGGGACGGCATGCGCGAGCGCAACTACGGGCGCATCGTGCTGACCACCTCGTCCTCCGGCCTCTACGGCAATTTCGGCCAGGCCAACTACGGCACGGCGAAATCCGGCATGATCGGCCTGATGAATGTGCTGGCCGAAGAGGGGCGCAAGTACAACGTCCGCGTCAACATCATCTCGCCGACGGCCGCGACACGCATGACCGAGGAGCTGCTGCCGCCGCAGGCGCTGCAATTGATGAAGCCGGAATCGATCACGCCGGCGGTGGAATTCCTGCTCAGCGAGGACGCGCCGACACGCACCATCATGGGCGCCGGCGCCGGCTCGTTTGCAGTGATCAAGATCATCGAGAGCGAGGGCATCAATCTGTCGGAATCCGAATGGACCCCGGACGCTGTCGCCGCGCATTTCGCCGAGATCGCCGACATGTCCAAGGCCAAGGCGCTGGAAGGCGCCTTCCAGCAGACGCAGAAATATGTCACCCAGGCCGCCGCGCGTGCGGGCGTGAAGCTGTAGGTTTGGCGCGCGGCTGGGGCCTCGATCTCAGCCGTCATGACCGGGCTTCCGGGCCTCTGTACTCCGTCATTCCGGGGCGGTGCGCAGCACCGAACCCGGAATCTCGAGGTTCCGGGTCTGGTCCTTCGGACCATCCCGGAACGACGGGAATACGAGATGTCCTCGACCGCAAAAAATGCCGCCGTCATCGGCGCCGGCCCTGCCGGGTTGATGGCGGCCGAGGTGCTGGCGCAGGGTGGCGCGAGTGTCACTGTGTTCGATGCCATGCCGTCGGCAGGGCGCAAATTTCTCATGGCCGGGCGCGGCGGACTGAATCTCACCCATAGCGAGCCATTGCCGCAGTTTCTCGCGCGCTATCGCGAAGCGGCGCCGGCGCTGGAAGCGGCGATCACCGCGTTTCCGCCGACGGCCTTGCGCGACTGGAGCGAGGCACTCGGCCAGCCGACTTTCGTCGGCTCGAGCGGCCGCGTCTTCCCGCAAACCTTCAAGGCCTCGCCCTTGCTGCGTGCCTGGCTGCGCCGGCTCGATGCAAGCGGCGTGCGGTTTGCGTTCCGGCACCGCTGGTGCGGGTGGAACTCCAATGGGTGCTTGCTGTTCCAGACACCGGACGGGGAACGCAGCGTCGAAGCAGGCGCGACCGTGCTTGCGCTTGGCGGCGCAAGCTGGCCGCGACTGGGCTCCGACGGGTCGTGGACCCAAACGCTCGCGGCCAAAGGCGTCGCGATATCGCCGCTGCGGCCAGCCAATTGCGGCTTCATCGTCGGCTGGTCCGAGGTGTTTCGTGACCGGTTCGAGGGACAGCCGCTCAAGGGCGCCGCCTGGTCGTTCGGCGGACAGACCCTTCGCGGCGAAGCGAACATAACCCGCAGCGGGCTGGAGGGCGGCGCGATCTATGCGCTGTCAGCGCAGTTGCGCGAGGCGATCGCGCAGTCCGGCGAGGCAGTCTTGCATGTCGCGCTGCGGCCTGATCTGGAAACAGAGGCGCTTGTAGCGCGGTTGTCCACGCCGCGCCGGAAGCAATCTTTCTCAACGTTCGTGCGCAAGGCCGGGCAGCTGTCAGCGGTCGCAACTGGCCTGTTGCAGGAGACGGCGATTGCCTCCCGCGTGTCGCCGGCTTCGCTCGCGCCGGAGAAACTTGCCGCGCTGATCAACGCCGTGCCGATCAGGCTGACGGGTACGGCCCCGATCGCGCGTGCCATCTCAAGCGCAGGCGGCATCGCGCTCGGCGAGCTCGATTCCGACTTCATGATCCGCCGCCTCCCGGGCGTCTTCGCCGCCGGCGAGATGCTCGACTGGGAAGCCCCAACGGGCGGCTATCTCCTCCAGGCGTGCTTTGCGACCGGCGCCGCCGCGGGCAGAGGGGCGTTGAAATGGCTGGCAGCGGGGCCGCGGTCGCCCTTCGAGGCTCGCTAACGCGAGCGCCTCAGGGTGACGGGCGGAGAGACAGTGAATGGCGGTGAGAGAGCGTCATCCTGAGGCGCCGCCGCGAAATGGCGGCCTCGAAGGATGCGCGGGTGCACTCACCGCAGCTTCCCCCGTGCAGCCACCGGCAGCACGCCGACGATCTCCTCGCCGCGCACCATCACCACCTCGTCCATCATGTTGACGACGACGCAGACATGATTGGGCACGATACGCACGACGTCGCCGACATTGGGGCGGGTGTTGCTGCGGGCAAGATCGAGGAACCCGTGCTCTTCGGCAAAGCGCGCGATCCTGGCTTCGGGGTGTTCGAGGATCAGGCCGAAGCCGTCGAGCCCGCCGCCGGGATCGGAGGTCAGCGTCTTGGAGCCGGCGTCGAGAATGCCGCGCTCGGGTGCGGCGCGGCTCACGACGGTGGAGTAGATCTGCAGCGCGCAATCGTCCCAGCTGGCAACGCCGGCGGCGACCTGCATGCGGTCGTTGTAGATATAGGTGCCGGGGCGATGCTCGGTCGCGCCTTTGAGCTTGCCGAGATTGATCAGGTTCGGCGAGCCGCCCGTCGAGACGATCGCAGCATCCAGCCCGTGTTCGCGCACGCCCTTGAGCGCCTCGTCGAAGAATGTCTGCGCCTCGGCCCAGCCGGTCTCGGTCGGGTAGAGCATGAAGCCCGCGAAATTGAGCCCCTTGTGTGAGGCGATCTGGCGCGCCAACGCAATCGCTTCCGCCGGCGTCTCGACGCCCGCGCGCTTGCGGCCGGTGTCGCATTCGACGATCACCGACAACGGGCGCCCGGAGATTTCGGCGGCCTTCGTCAGGCCCGCGATCACGACCTCATTGTCGGCGGCGACCGTCATGTTGGCCTTGGCTTGCAGCGCGGCGAGGCGGGCCATCTTCTCGTCGCCGATCAAATTGTAGCTGATCAGGATATCGTCGATGCCGGCGTCCGCCATGATCTCGGCCTCGCCGAGCTTCTGGCAGGTGATGCCCCTGGCGCCGGCGTCGATCTGCATCTTCGCCAGCACCGGGCTCTTGTGGGTCTTGATATGCGGTCGGTTGGCGAGACCCGCGGCCTCGCAGGCCGCCTGCACGCGCGCGATGTTGCGCTCGACCTTGTCCATGTCGATGACAGCGCAGGGCGTGCCGTAGTCGCGGGCAACCTTGGCGGCGAGGGGAGTGGTCATGATGAGAACCTGTCGGGTGGATTAAGCCTGTTCGATTTCTTCGCGGAGCATTTCGAGCTCCAGCCAGCGATCTTCCGCTGCGGCCAGTTCCGCTTGCGCGGCGGCGATCGCGGCCGAGACTTGTTCGAATGTCTTGCGATCTTTTGCGTAGAGATCGGGATCATCAAGCAGCTTCTGCTGTTTGGCAATATCGCCCTGGAGCTTTGCGATGGTCTTGGGCAGCGTCTCCAGCGCGTGCTTTTCGTTGAAGCTCAGCCGGCGCTTTGCCGCCGCTGCGGCGGGGGCGGTGGCAAGCTTCGCCTCTTTCTTCTCTTCCGCCGTCGGCGCCTTCACCTGTTCGCGCTTCAAATCCGCGCCGCGCTGGATCAGCATGTCCGAATAGCCGCCGGCATATTCCACCCATCTGCCGCTGCCCTCGGGCACGATCACCGAGGTCACCACGCGATCGAGGAAATCGCGATCGTGGCTGATCAGCAATACCGTGCCCTCGTAATCGCTGAGCATCTCCTCGAGCACGTCGAGCGTCTCCAGATCGAGATCGTTGGTCGGCTCGTCCAGCACCAGCAAATTCGACGGCTTTGCCAGTGCACGCGCCAGCATCAGCCGGCCGCGTTCGCCGCCCGAGAGCACCTCAAGGGGGGTACGAATCTGCTCCTGGGAGAACAGGAAGTCCTTCATGTAGCTGACCACATGTTTCGGCTTGCCCCCGACCATGACGTGGTCGCCACGGCCGCCGGTCAGCGCCTCCGACAGCGTCGATTTCGGGTCGAGGCTTTCGCGGTGCTGGTCCAGCGTTGCCATCTCGATGTTGACGCCGAGCCGCACGCTGCCAGAGTCCGGCTCCAGGGCGCCGGTCAGTAGGTTCACAAGCGTGGTCTTGCCGGCGCCGTTGGGACCGACAATGCCGACGCGGTCGCCGCGCTGGATGCGCGTGGAAAAGCCGTCGACGATCTTGCGATCGCCGTAGCTCTTGACGATGCTCTTCGCCTCGATGACGAGCTTGCCGGATTTGTCCGCTTCGGCCGCGGCGAGATTGGCGCTGCCCGTGCTGCCGCGATAATTGCGCCGCTGCGCGCGCATCTCATGCAACAGGCCGAGGCGTCGCACATTGCGCTTGCGGCGGCCGGAGACGCCGTACCGCAGCCAGTGCTCCTCATTGACGATCTTGCGGTCGAGCTTGTGTTGCTCGCGCTCTTCCTCCGCCAGCACGTCGTCGCGCCAGGATTCGAAAGCGGCAAAGCCGCGGTCGATCTCTCTGATCTGTCCCCGGTCGAGCCAAGCGGTGGCACGGGAGAGGTTGGTGAGGAAGCGGCGGTCGTGGCTGATCAGCACCAGCGCGCTGCGCGAGTTTTCAAGCTCCGCTTCCAGCCATTCGATGGTCGGCAGATCAAGATGGTTGGTCGGCTCGTCCAGCAGCAAAATGTCGGGCGCGGGCGCGAGCACCCGTGCGAGTGCTGCTCGCCGCGACTCGCCGCCGGAAAGATGGGTGGGGTCCTCGTCACCGGTCATCCCGAGCTGATCCAGCAGGTAGCGCGCCTGGTAGCGGTCATCGCCGGGGCCGAGGCCGGCCTCGACATAGGCGAGCGTGGTCTTGTGCTGGCCGAAATCCGGCTCCTGCGGCAAATAGCGGACGGTGGCGCCCGGCTGCACGAAGCGGGTGCCGGAATCCGGCTCGACCAGGCCCGCCATGATCTTGAGCAGGGTCGATTTGCCGGAACCATTGCGGCCGATCAGGCAGACGCGCTCCATCGGCGAGACCGACAGCTCGACGCCCGAGAGCAGCGGCGTGCCGCCAAAGGTAAGACGGATGTCCTTGAGTTGGATGAGCGGCGGGGCCATTGGTGTCCTTGAAAGTACAGGGGCGGGTGGTACCCCATCGCCGCATGAATGGCGAGCGAAAGCAGGGCGTTGCCAGTCAAGTTCCGTTGCGTACGATCCTGGTCGAGCAGGCCCACAAAAAAGCGACGAGGGCAGAATGAGCGCCATCCAGACCTACCGCGTCTCCGCCTACAACACGGCCAAGCAGTCCGAGAACAAGATGCATGACGACACGGTGGCGCGCCGGTTCGGTTTCTCGGGCGGCCTGGTGCCCGGTGTCGATGTGATGGCCTATATGATGCACCTGCCGGTTGCGACATGGGGCCGCGCCTTTCTTGAACGCGGGCTGATCGATGCGCGGTTTCTCAAGCCAGTCTATGATGGCGAGGATGTTGAACTGACCGCGCGCGAGAGCGACGGCGCGCTTGAGTTGGAGGTGGAAAGCCGCGGCGAGATTTGCGCCACGGGGAGCGCGTCTCTGCCGGCCACCGCGCCCGCGCTTTCACTTGCCGATTACAAGGCGGTTGCCGCGGCCACCGAGCGCAAGCCGGTCGATGCGGCGTCGTTCGAGCTCGGCTCTTGGCTCGGCACCACCCCGCGCGTCTGGGCCGGCGACGCGGCCAAGGGCTATCTTGCCGACATCAGGGAGACCGATCCGATCTATTTGCGCGAAGGCCTCTGCCATCCCGGCATCCTGCAGAAGGTGATGAACCGGCTGCTCGTCGACAACGTCATTCTGGGCCCCTGGATTCACGTCGGCAGCCGCATGCAGCTCTTGTCGTCGGGCAAGGCCGGCGACGAGATCACGGCACGCGCAAAGGTCGTCGGCAATTACGAGAAGAAGGGCCACTGCTTCGTCGAGCTCGACGCGCTGGTGGTCGCCAACAACACCACGCCGCTGGCGCATTGCTGGCACATCGCGATCTACCAGCCGCGCGAGCAGGCGGCGGCGTAGGGGACGAGAGGATCCGCCGTCATTCCGGGATGGTCCGAAGGACCAGACCCGGAAGCTCGAGATTCCGGGTTCGATGCTTGCGCATCGCCCCGGAATGACGGGGGCTTCTCACGCCACCTTCGCCTTCGCTTCCTGGATCGCCCGCCACACCCGCTCGGACGTCAGGGGCATGTCGATGTGCTTGATGCCATACTCGGACAGCGCATCGACCACCGCATTGACAATGGTCGAGAGCGAGCCGGCGCAGCCGGCCTCGCCGCAGCCTTTTGTCCCCAGCGGATTCGTGGTCGCCGGCACCGGGTGATCGCCGACGGTCATCATCGGGATGTCTTCCGCGCGCGGCATGGCGTAGTCCATGAACGAGCCGGTGACGGGCTGGCCGTTCTCGTCATAGCGGACGTGCTCCATCAGCGCCTGTCCGATGCCCTGCGCGACACCACCATGGAGCTGTCCGGCCACGATCATCGGATTGACCACGGTGCCGAAGTCGTTGACGCCAGTATAGCGTACCACCTGCACCACGCCCGTGTCCGGATCAACCTCGACCTCCGCGACATGGCAGCCATTGGGGAACGCGGAGGGCACGGGACCCGTGGTGTGGTCGACGTCGAGCGAGTTGGGCACCCCCTCCGGCATCTTGCTGTCGCGCAGCCGCTTCGCGAGATCGATGATGTCGATGGAGCGGTCGGTGCCGGCGATGGTGAAGCGGCCATCAGCGAATTCGATGTCGGCCTCGGATGCTTCCAGCAGATGCGCCGCGGCGCGCTTGCCCTTTTCGATCACGATGCGCGAGGCTTCCACGATCGCCATGCCGCTCGCGGTGATCGAGCGCGAGCCGCCAGTGCCGTTGCCGGTATGCACGATATCGCTATCGCCCTGTTCCAGCCTGACGCTCTCGAAGGGAACGCCGAGCTGAGCCGAGAGGACCTGCGCGAACGGTGCGGCATGGCCCTGGCCGTAGTCGAGCGTGCCGGTGATCAGCTTCACCCCGCCGTCAGCCTCGAACACGATCTTGCCGAGCTCGACGCCGGGCGGTGCCGTGACTTCCAGATACGAACCGACCGCGATGCCGCGCAGCTTGCCGGCCTTGCGGCTTTCCTTCTTGCGCTTGGGGAAGTTCTCGTAGTCGGAAACCTCCAGCGCCTTGGCAAACACGCCTTGGAAATCGCCGCTGTCATAGGTCACGCCCGAGGAGGCCGGGAACGGCATCTGCGCCGGCGTGATGAAGTTGCGCTTGCGCAAGGTGAGGCGGTTGATGCCCATCTCGTCGGCGGCGCGGTCGATCAGCCGCTCCATGTAATAGTTGGCCTCAGGCCGGCCGGCGCCGCGATAGGCGCCCATCAGCGTGGTGTTGGTCAGCACCGTCTTGATGTCGATCTGCATCAACGGCGTGCGATAGACGCTTGAGAGATTCTTGCCGGTGTTGAGCGAAAGCGGGCTCGGCGCGACGCCCGTGATATAGGCGCCGAGATTGCCATAGCCTGAAAGCTTTACGGCCAGGAAATGGCCCTCGGCATCCAGCGCCAGCTCGCCATGAATCTTCTGCGCGCGGCCATGGCTGTCGGAGAGGAACGAGGTCGAACGCTCGTCCGTCCACTTCACGGGACGGCCGAGCTCCTTGGTCGCATGCAGGATGCAGATATATTCGGGATAGTTGATGTTCTTCATCCCGAAGGAGCCACCGACATTGGCGGTCAAGAGGTGCACCTTGTCGGCCTCGACCTTGAGCAGGTTCTTCAGCGTGGTGCGATTGCCAGCCACGCCCTGCGTCGGCACCTGGATCGTGTAGCGGCCGGTCTTCTTGTCGAAGGAGGCAAGTGCAGCGCGCGGCTCCATCGGCACCACCGCGACGCGGGTGTTGATCATGTCGAGCTTGACGACATGGGCGGCCTTGGCGAAGGCAGCCGCGACCTTTTCAGTGTCGCCGTAGTGATAGTCGAGCGCGACATTGTTCGGGATGTGGTCGTAGAGCTGCGGCGCGCCCGGCTTTGCGGCTTCCTCCGGGTCGGTGACGGCGGGCAGAGGCTCGATATCGACCTCGACCGCTTCCGCCGCGTCGCGTGCCTGCGCCAGCGTCTGGGCGACCACGACGGCGACCGGGTCGCCGACAAAGCGCACCTTGTCGGTCATGAGCGCGGTGCGGTTGGTCTGCAGAAGCGGCGAGCCGTCCCGGTTCTTCAGGGGAAGCCCGCAGGTGAAGGGCGCGTAGCCGGCGGCGATGAGGTCCGCGCCCGTCCACACCCCCAGCACGCCCGGCATCGCCTTGGCGGCATCGGTGTTGATTCCCTTGAGGATGCCGTGGGCATGGCTGGAGCGGACGATCCAGGCATAAGCCTGCCCCGGCAGGTTGAAGTCGTCGGTATACTTGCCGTGGCCGCGGACCAGCGTGTCGTCCTCTTTGCGGCGGACCGGCTGGCCAACGCCGTATTTTTGCAGTGCGATAGCGGTTTCCACGGAGGAGGCGGGGGTGTGATCTTGCATGGGGAAAGCCTGAATTGGCGCGGTTTGGCGCTGGTTCCTCTCAAATACTGCGCGGCAGGCCCTGCCACAACGCCCGTTTAGGCATGGTCGCATTGGGCTGTTGCACAGCCCTTTGGCACTGCTAATGTTTCAGTCGAATGCGATATTCCAGGCTGGCCAAAAAGGCCGGCGGAAAGACTTTGTGAATGAACGATGACACGCAGCTTCGCGAGGGCCTTGCGCTGAGCGGAGATCTGCACGGCCCCGTCGCGCACCCCGTGCCGGGGCCTGAGCAGGCGCAAGTCCAAGGACATAATGGTGCGGCCAATGGCGCATCTGGCGTCTATGCCGCGCTGGACCTGGGAACCAACAATTGCCGCCTCCTGATCGCCTGTCCCTGCGGGGACAGCTTTCGGGTGGTGGATTCGTTCTCGCGCATCATCCGGCTGGGCGAGGGCGTTTCGGCGACCGGCAATATCAGTGAGGCCGCGATCGAGCGCGCCATCGCGGCGCTCTCGATCTGCCGTGACAAGATCCAGACCCGGAAGGCGAAACGGCTGCGGCTGATCGCAACCGAAGCCTGCCGCGCCGCCGCCAATGCGCAACGATTCCGCGACCGCGTCGCCGCCGAGACCGGCATCGAGCTCGAGGTGATCGACCGCGAGACGGAAGCGGCGCTCGCGGTGGTCGGCTGCTCGCCGCTGGTCGATCCCAAAGGGCGCGGCGCCATTTTGTTCGACATCGGCGGCGGCTCGACGGAACTGGTGCGGATCGAGCGCGATCCTGCCGATCCGGCCGCCGAGCCATACAGCAAGGCCTGGATGTCGATCCCTCTCGGCGTGGTGACCCTGGCCGAACGGTTCGGCGGCAAGGACGTTACACGCGAGATCTATGCGCAGATGGTGGAGGCCGTGACGCACCATGTCGCGCCGTTCGCCGCCGAGCACGGTCGGGACATCGGCGACATGCATCTGCTCGGCACCTCCGGAACGGTGACGACGCTCGCCGGCATCCATCTCAACCTCGCGCGCTATGACCGCAGGCGGGTCGATGGCATCTGGATGAATGACGCCGAGATCACCACCACGATCAAGCGGCTGCTCGCCATGAGCTATCAGGACCGCGCCGGCAACCATTGCATCAGCGTCGACCGCGCTGACCTCGTGCTCGCCGGCTGCGCGATCCTCGACGCGATCCGGCTGGCCTTCCCGCTGCCGCGCCTGCGGGTCGCCGACCGCGGCCTGCGCGAGGGCATGCTGGTCGAAATGATGCGCGAAGACGGCGCGCTTTGAATTAGATTGACTGGCGTCATTTCGGGGCGCGCGTGAGCGCGAACCCGGAATCTCGCGCCACAACTTCGAGATTCCGGGTTCAGCCCTGCGGGCTGCCCCGGAATGACGGTAGAGAGCAACATGGCAAAAGATTCCACCGGCCGGCTGCATGTCACGGTCAAGAGCAAGGGCAAGCGCAAATTGTCCTCGAAGCTGTGGCTGGAGCGGCAGCTCAACGATCCCTATGTCGCGCAGGCCAGGCGCGATGGCTTTCGCTCGCGCGCGGCCTACAAGCTGACCGAGATCGACGACAAGTTTCGCCTGCTGAAGTCCGGCATGACCGTGGTCGATCTCGGTGCCGCGCCCGGCGGCTGGAGCCAGGTCGCGGCAAAGCGCGTCGGCGCGCCGGCCAAAGGCAAGGTGGTCGCGATCGATCTGTTGGAAATGGGCGAAATCCCGGGCGTCGAGTTCGCGCAGCTCGACTTTCTCGAAGAGAATGCGCCGGACCGGCTGATCGCCATGCTGGGCGGCCGCGCCGATCTTGTGATGTCGGACATGGCCGCCAACACCACGGGCCACCGCAAGACCGACCAGCTGCGCATCGTGGGCCTGGTCGAAGCCGCCGCGCTGTTTGCCACCGAGGTGCTGAAACCCGGCGGCGCCTTTCTCGCAAAGGTGTTCCAGAGCGGCGCGGATGCCGAACTGCTCGCGCAGCTCAAGCGCGATTTTGCCAGCGTCAAGCACGTCAAGCCCGCCGCAAGCCGGCAGGATTCATCCGAGCGTTACGTACTGGCGACCGGATTTCGTGGCGAGGTGAAGGTGCCGGGTGAGGCGTCACCCCAACGTCGTCCCGGCGAAGGCCGGGACCTATAACCCCAGGGAGTGGTTACCGCGAAGATCGTCGGCGATCTCGCGTCATAGATGGAGTCCCGGTTGGGTCCCGGCTCGCCGGGACGACCCGTAGCAATGTTCGCTTTAGCGGGCGCTGCGCACCGGAACAGGCCGCAGTCCGTTCCTGATGGCGGACCAGACGCAAAGCGCGCAAACAGCAAAGCCCGCGGCCGAGACGGGGCCATGGCTGAAAATACCTATGAAAAGGCTGAACGGCAGGACAATCCTGGCGGCATCCCGCAATGCTATGCGATGGGTCATCATTCCTCCGGCAAGGAGGATGACGGATAATGAGCGTTGCATGAACGTATTCTGAACGTAAGGGTCGCGGCATGCCGGAGCCGTATTTCTCCGGGACCTATTGCGCTTTGCGCGTTCCCGCTTCACGCCGTCTCGTGCGCGAGCTCTTCTTCACGTGATCGATGAAGGCGCGCAGCTTCGGCATGATCTGTCGTTGAGCCGGATAGTACAGGAACATACCCGATGTCGCCGGCGCGAACGGCGCCAGCACCTGGATGAGCTTTCCGTCCTTCACTGGTCCGGCGGCGATCGGCTCGGGCACCTGTGCGAGACCGACGCCTTCGATGGCGGCTCCGAGCATCGTCGGGAAGTCGTTGGCGATCAAAGGCCCGGAGACGGCAATCTCGATCGCGCGCCCCTTGTCGTCGAGCGACCACGGCGCCAGCGCGCCGTTGGAGCGCCGCATGCGAATGCAGCGATGGTCACGCAAATCCTCGGCGCGCTCGGGCCTTGTGTGGCGCGCGAAGTAGGCGGGACTGCCGACGATGACGAGGCGAAATGGCGGGGTCAGCCGCAGCGCGACCATGTCGGCGGCGATGAACTGGCCGAAGCGGATCCCGGCGTCGAATCCTCCGGCCGCGAGGTCGACCAGCTCCTCGCTTGCGGCAACCTCGACCTCGACCTCGGGAAAGGCGAGGCAGAAGGATGCGAGCAGGGGCTCGAGCACGATCGGCACCACCGCGCGCGGCACCGCCAGGCGCAAACGTCCGGCAGGCCGCTGCCCCAGGTCACGCGCAACGTCGCTTGCCGCGACAAGCTCCTCGAAAGCCGGCTTGGCCCGCGACAGAAACCGCTCGCCGGCCTCGGTGAGGCCGACGCTGCGCGTGGTGCGGATGAAGAGCACCGCGCCGAGCCGCGCTTCCAGCGCGCGCACCGCCTGGCTGATCGCCGACGGCGTGACGGACAGCGCCGCGGCCGCCTTGCGAAAGCTCTTGTGCTGGGCAACGCTGAGGAATGCCTCCACCCCGTCCAGCGCACCCTGCCGCACTGTGAAGTTCTGCTTCATGACTTATCGACATTATCGCCAATAGTCGGGCAACGGAAGCGGCCTATATCCTGGCTTGCAAATCAGGAGTCATCCCGACCCCGAGAGCTTCAGGAGGAATCTTGCCATGACTGACACGCTTGACGGCGTGCGCGACCATTATCGCGCGACTGGCCTGACGGAACGGCTGAAGACCGCGCTCGCCGTGTTCGGGCCGGAGGAGCAGGGGCTGACGCCGCAGCAACTCGCACCCCTCGATCACTTTCACACCATGGGGCTTGCTGCGACCGCTGAGCTTGCCAGGCTCTGCGGGATCACCGCCGACATGTCGGTACTGGATGTCGGCGCGGGGGTCGGCGGTCCCGCGCGGTTTGTCGCTGCGACTTTCGGCTGCCGGGTGACCGGTATCGATCTCAGCGAACCGTTCGTGGACGCCGCGCGCTATCTGACTGCGCGCACGGGGCAGGGCGACAAGGTCGCGTTCCAGGCAGCAAGCGCGCTGGAGCTTCCCTTTGAGGACGGCAGTTTCGATGCCGTGTTGCTGCAGCATGTCGCAATGAACATCGCCGAGCGGGCGCGGCTCTACCGCGAAATCCGGCGGGTGCTGAAGCAGGGCGGCAGGTTTGCGACCTTCGACGTCGTCGCGCGCGCAGACGAGCTGCATTTTCCTGTTCCCTGGGCGCGGACGGCGGCAACGAGCTTTCTCTTGACGGCGGATGCCACGCGCGAGGCGGTCGAGCAGGCCGGCTTCCGCACGCTCGTCTCGCAGGACGATACCGAGACCGCGAAAGCCTGGTTTGCGCAACAGCGGGCGTCGGGGCCGCCGCCTGCGCCCAACCTCGGCGTGGTGATGGGGCCGGATTTTGTCGCGCTTGCCGCCAATCTCGCGCGCAACATCATGGAAGGCCGGACCGGTATTCTGACCGCGGTGTTCGAAGCCGCGGCTACGGACAAGTGAAGCGGAGAGTGCCATGACGCCGCTTGCAATTTTCCGGACTCATCTTGTACTGGGCTATGTCGCCTGGCTGCTATGTTTTGCGGTCTACATGTGGCCTCGGCTGAGATCCATGGACCAGATCGAGGCCCACCGCGCCATCGCCACTCTGCACAGCTTCCGCTTTTTCGGGCTCGTCTTCATTCTTCCCGGCGTGGTCAGTCCCGAGCTGCCGGCCTCCTTCGCAAGTTTCGCCGCCTACTGGGATTTTGCCACTGGGCTGCTCGCCATGCTGGCGCTTATGACGGTGAGTATGCGTCCGGTGTTCCTGCTGTTCGTCGTCGGCTTCAATGTCGTAGGCTTTGTCGACATCCTGCTCGATTACTATCATGCCATCCAGACAGGCGTTCCCGACATGGCGGGGCAGATGGGGGCGGCTTACGTGATACCGGTCATCTACGTGCCGATCTTGATGATCACGCATGTGACGGCGTTCTATCTGGTGCTGCGTGCTCAATTCAGGACTGCCGTGGCTCAATGAGCGAAAGCCGAAAGCTCCGTAACTGACTTGCTCGGGTGCAGGGATGTCAATTTGAAAGAGGCGGCCATCGAGCCGCCTCTTGCACGCTTGCAGTTTTCACTGACACCGATACATCCGGCCATCGTCAAGCTTGACCATGGTGCCGGGATGACAGACCCAGCCGTTACGTGTTGCGTAATCCTCCGCGGGATAGCCATAGGAGCCATAGGCCGCGTAGGCGCCTCCTCCGTAGTATCCGGCCCGATAGCGCGGGCCGCCGGTATGGTAGCCGGTCCCGGTGTAGTAGGGGTCTGATCCCCAACCGGGCGAGGTCGCAGCGACCGCCGCAGCCGTGCCCGCTGCAGCGATACCCGCGCCGACTGCTGCCGCAGTGCCGTAGTAGCCTCGCCGCGCGTGCCGCCGTGCAACGCTCGTCGCAGTCATGGGCGTTGCTGCCCGGGCTACGCGCGCAGCCTGGGCGCTCCCGACCGACAGGGAAACCCCGCCATGCCCGGACCACCCGAAGGAGAGCAATGTCGCACAGGTGATTGCAGAAGCTGCAAGGACAGACTTGCTTACGTGTTTCATAAGCTTCTCCGTTCCAATGCCCCATCAGTTTATTCTACCACCTGCGGGCCAACCCTGCATTGATTGATTCTAATCAAGGCAACTGGAAGTTTTCCGCGACCAGCAGCCTGGTCAACCCAGCCGCACGTAGGAACGCGCGTGCAGATCTTCACGCACAACCCACCGGATGACAGCCGAGTGACTTTGCTTCGACGAGCCGTGATGCGATCATCGCACCCGAGCCAACTGGACCAAGGATTCGCCATGACAAGAGCGTGGTTGTTGCTGCCGATCCTGCTGGTCGCCGCACGATCAGCCGTGGCTGCAGAGCTATACCTGCCCGCGAAGGCGAGAGCTGGAGAGACTGTTCACATTGCGCTAGGGCCGATTGGCACCTGCAGGCTCTACATTCAGGGCCAGTACTCGGCTTGCGAAATCACGACCGAGCCCGTTTGCCAGCGGCTGTCGGAAGTCTGGCACAAGCCGCGATACTCCATAGTGTTGAGGCGGTGGTACGCACTTCCCGAGGGGCTGGCCTGGGACATGCCGCCGTGCGCCGGTTAGGCTTGCACCGTCATCGGGGCGATGCGAAGCCTGGAATCTCGAGATTGCGGCGCCAGATTCCGGGTTCGCGCTGACGAGCGCCCCGGAATGACGGAGTCATGCAACTACCCGAGGCGCTGATCCCTTGCGTCCTGGGTTGTCTCGCTCGCAGCGGAAGCTGCCGCTCTTGCCGCGCCCTTGCGGCTGGAGATGGCGACGGCCTTGCGGCCCGAAATCTCGTGGCCGGCATCGTCCGGCATCTGCCAGAAGAACCAGCAGGACGCCGCGGAGACGACGGCGACCACGACGAAGGCGGGCGCGAAGACGGTGGCGTTGAGCTCGGTGACATGGCGGAGCCACATCGTGGTTTCCACCGAAAACGCGCCGACGGCGACGCCTGCGGACAGCGCAAGCTGCTGGTTGACGCTGACGAGCGTCGTCGCCCGGCTCATCTGCGGCGGTTCGACCTCCGCATAGGCGACCGTGTTGATCGCGGTGAATTGCAGCGAGCGGAAGAAGCCGCCCACCACCAGGATGATCATGATCAAGAGCAGCGGCGTCGACACGGTAAACAGCGCGCAGGCGGCGAGGAAGAAAGCGGAGATCAGCGCATTGACCGTCATCAGGTTGCGGAAGCCGAAGGCGCGGATCACGCGCGCGGCGAGGGTCTTCATGCCCATGGCGCCGACGGCAGAGGAAAAGGTGACAAGACCCGATTGGAACGGCGTCAGCCCGAAGCCTGTCTGCATCAAGAGCGGCAGCAGGAAGGGCAGGGCGCCGATGCCCAGGCGGAACATGAATCCGCCGATGATGGCGGCCCGCAATGTCGAGAGCCGCAGCAGGGAGAAGTCGAGCACGGGCGAGCCGGTGCGCCGCGCATGCATCACGTACAGCGTCATCGAGATCGAGCCGACCGCGACCAGCGCCGCCACCACGCTCCAGGGCAAGAGATTAAGTCCCGCGACCGAGAGCCCGAAGGCGATGCCGGCAAGTCCGACGCCCGCCAGCACCATGCCGTAGAGATCGAACCGTTCAGGGTCCTCGCTCTTGATCGGATCGATGTAGCGCAGCGCCATCACGATGCCGAGCAGTCCGATCGGAATGTTGATCAGGAAGATCCAGTGCCAGGAGAAATAGGTGGTGATGAAGCCGCCGAGCGGCGGGCCGATCACGGGGCCGATCAGCGCCGGCACGGTGACCCAGGCCATCGCATTCACCAGCGCGCTCTTGTCGATGGTGCGCAACAGCACAAGCCGCCCCACCGGCGTCATCATCGCCCCGCCCATGCCCTGCAGGATGCGCGCGAAGACGAAATCGGTCACCGAGGACGAGATCGCGCAGCCGATCGAGCCCAGCATGAACACGCCGACCGCGATCGCAAACACCATGCGCGCGCCGAAGCGATCGGCGGTCCAGCCGCTCGCGGGAATGAAGACGGCCAGCGACAGGAGGTAGGATGTGATGGCGAGCTTGAGCGTGAGCGGGCTCGTGCCGATATCGGCGGCGATCGCCGGCAGCGAGGTCGCAATCACCGTGGAGTCCATGTTCTCCATGAACAGGGCGGTGGCCACGATCAGCGGAATCACGCGTTGCTTGTTCATTTTGGAGAAAATCGGACCGGAAAAAGGGGCGGGAACAGGGGCTGTACCACCCCCTTGGGCGGGCGACTATTGCGCAACCCGCATGGCCACCTAAATCCTGCGGGACGCGGCCCTCAGCCCACCGGAGCGTGTCGAGATGATCTACCTCCTTGCAGTGCTGTTGCCCCCGATCGGGCTGCTCTTCAATGGGCAGCCGTTCTCGGCGATCCTAAATGTCGTTTTGATCGTCTTTTGCGCCATTTTCGGGCTGGTATTTCATATTCTTCTGCTGGTCCCGTCGGCGCATGCGGTCATCGCGGTGCACATGAAGCGGGAGCAGCGCCGCCATCGGGAGGTGGTGGAGGCGATCCGCCGGCACGGGCCGCCGCCGGGCTACTCCCGCTATTGAGCAGGAGCGCGGTAAAAGCGGGCGGCTGAAAAGCCTGTGCGAAAAGCTGGTCCTACACGCTTTGATTCGTCACAGGCCCGTGCTATCGACCGGCGTCAACCCCACCGATGGGCACCGATTCGACGGCGAGGCATCCAGTCTCGCCGGGGGCAGTGTTCATCCCCAGGATTTGCGGCCGAATAGGCCGAGAAAAGGAGTTGGCCAATGGCAACGGTGCAGGCGCTTCAGGGCATTCGCGAAGCCTACACGTTCGACGATGTGCTTCTGAAACCCGGCCTTTCGGATGTGCTGCCCGGCGAGGTCGACATCCGCTCCCATGTCACCCGCGCGATTCCCTTGAACATCCCGATCATTGCGTCGGCCATGGACACCGTCACGGAGGCGCGGATGGCTATTGCCATGGCGCAGGCCGGCGGGCTTGGGGTCATCCACCGCAATTTCGATGTCGACGGCCAGGCCGCCCAGGTGCGGCAGGTGAAGAAGTTCGAATCCGGCATGGTGGTCAATCCGCTGACGATTGCCCCCGATGCTACCCTTGCCGATGCGCTGGCGCTGATGGCCAATCACGGCATTTCCGGCATTCCCGTGGTGACCGGCGGCGGCCACAACAAGCCGGGCAAGCTGGTCGGCATCCTCACCAACCGCGACGTGCGTTTCGCGACGGATCCCAAGCAAAGGGTCTCGGAGCTGATGACGCACGAGAACCTCGTCACGGTGCGCGAGGGCGTGAGCCAGGACGAGGCGAAGCGGATGCTGCATCAGCATCGCATCGAGAAGCTGCTCGTGGTCGACGAGCAGTATCGCTGCGTCGGCCTGATCACGGTGAAGGATATCGAAAAGGCGGTCGCCCATCCGCTCGCCTCGAAGGACGCGCAGGGCCGCTTGCGCGTCGCGGCCGCGACCACGGTCGGCGAGGGCGGCTTCGAACGCACCGAGCGGCTGATCGATGCGGGTGTCGATCTCATTGTGGTCGACACCGCACACGGTCATTCCTCGCGCGTGCTGGAGGCGGTCAACCGCATCAAGCGCCTCTCCAATGCGGTGCAGGTGATCGCCGGCAACATCGCTACCCAAGACGGCGCGCAGGCGCTGATCGATGCCGGCGCCGACGCCATCAAGGTCGGCATCGGCCCGGGCTCGATCTGCACCACCCGCATCGTCGCCGGCGTCGGCGTGCCGCAGCTCACCGCGATCATGGATGCGGTCGAGGCGGCGAAGAAGGCCAGTGTCAGCGTGATCGCCGACGGCGGCATCAAATATTCCGGCGACCTTGCGAAAGCGCTCGCCGCCGGCGCCGACATCGCCATGGTCGGCTCGCTGCTCGCCGGCACCGATGAGACGCCGGGCGAGGTGTTCCTGTGGCAGGGCCGCTCCTACAAGGCCTATCGCGGCATGGGCTCGGTCGGCGCAATGGCGCGCGGCTCGGCCGACCGCTACTTCCAGCAGGACATCAAGGACACGCTCAAGCTCGTGCCCGAGGGCGTCGAGGGCCAGGTGCCCTACAAGGGTCCGGTCGGCAATGTCATGCACCAGCTCGCCGGCGGCTTGCGCGCGGCAATGGGCTATGTCGGGGCGAAGGATATCGAGGAGTTTCACCGGAAAGCGCAGTTCGTGCGCATCACCGGTGCAGGCCTGCGCGAAAGCCACGTGCACGATGTGTCGATCACGCGGGAAAGCCCGAACTATCCGGGCGGGGTGTAAGAGACGGCGCGGCGCGCGAGCGGCATCAACGCCGTCATTGCGAGCGCAGCGAAGATTCCATGGGGAGTGGATAGCGACCAGTTCTGAAGCCAGACTGAGGTTGCTCAAACCACTCACCTGGAGACGAACGATGTTGCTCGATCATGCTA